>Ga0209777_10000368_pt1 | contig 75561 bp, 58 predicted proteins | sample FrelakmetHBP12HB_FD_187147 | JGI IMG/M metagenome (GOLD analysis project Ga0209777, IMG submission 187147) | Freshwater lake sediment microbial communities from the University of Notre Dame, USA, for methane emissions studies -HBP12 HB (SPAdes)... | ecosystem: Environmental > Aquatic >...
TATAGATCCAAAGCCAAGGCATTGCAATGGGAAAGCGCGACTTTTAGTGGCTACAAATAGCAACTCAAAATGAAGCTACTTGACTGAAACAACAAGGATTGCCCTATTTCAAGTGCTGGAACTTCGGGTTAAAAGGCAGGGTTGCCCGTTAAGAGGAGTCTGCTTCGCCTTCGTCGGGGAACCGGGCAACACGCTTGCGCATGAGGACCTGGCGGCCGCCCAGGCGGTACTCCGCACCGTCCATCAGCTTCGAAATCATATAGATTCCGCGGCCGTGCGTGGCGAAGATATTCTCGGCGAGCGTGGGATCCGGCAAACAAGCGGGATCGAAACCTTCGCCCTCGTCGGTGACCGCCAGAAGAAGGTGTTCCTGTTCGGCGCACCACGCGCTGAGCCGCACCCGCTTCGAAGGGTCCTCGCGGTTGCCGTGGATTACTGCGTTGGCCAGGGCTTCGGTGAGGGCGACCTCGACCTCGTGCATGTGCTCGCGCGCGCAGGGCATCGTGCGGACGGCCGCCATCACGCGGTCCACCGCGCCGTTGACCAGATCGCGGCGACTCTTGAGGACCTCGTCATAGATTCTCGTCATCCGTCTCGGGTCGAAGGTCAATTCCTCGACTCCGGCTTGCTTCGCGGCGTCTTGCTCCATGCCGATCCCCCTCCCAAGCCCGGGTCTCGCTCGAACGAGTCGAGTCGTCTACTTATATCGGACGTATTCCGGTGGGTGCAAGCTCCAAAATCGTTGCCGCTGTGCCCTGTGGGGATCAGCTCATCCTGCCGCGGGAGAGAAAGTGGGGCAGGGCCGGCTTCGCGCGGAGTGCCGTCCGGCACGATCCAGTCCTGCCCGCTACCGAGATTACTTCGAGCGAGGCGGAACGAGGGAAAGAACGGTCTTGCCTAACGGCGTGTCGTACTCGAGCTCGTAAGCGGCGCCCTTCTTCTTGGTCTCGAGCGCGAAGTAGAGGTAGCCGGCAATCGGGGCCGAAGCGATCTTCTCCGGCAGTTGGTTGTCGGCCAGTTCGGTCTCCATGGTCTTGCGGTCGGCCTGGGTCGCGCCGGAGCGGCCGCGGTCTCCGATACCGACTCCGACACCGCCGGACGTGCTCCACCCGCCCCTGCGCCCACCGTAGACGGGGTCGTACTCCGGCCCTGTACCGTAGCCTACGCCTACGTCGGGATACAGGGCGATGTCGCGGTCCCGGGCAGAGGCCCGCTGCAGGGCTGCCGCGATCGCCTTCGGCGCAGCAGGGCGGGTGGCGATATCCGTGCCCGCAATACGCAGGGTGAAATCGCCGGGGCCGGCGTCAACATTCGTGCCGTCCTTCGGGTAGAGCGCCACCTGCACGACCACGTACCCGCGGTTCAGGTCGGTGGCAAAGGTGTTGCGAACCTGCTCGACGCTCAGCAGCGAGGCGCCGATCTCGGCATTGCCTGCAGCGCCGTGAGCCGGGTACTCGGACGCATTCGCGCGCGGCTTGGGCTGCTGGGCTGACGCAATCCCGACGGCCGCGAGGGCCAGCAGCGTTGCCAGTCTCATGGTTTTTTCTCCGTATGCTCCGGCGTACCCGAGGTATCGAGCCGGATGGATTTCCCGCTCAGCACATAGATCTTGCGGCTGAACTCCGTCTGCCCTCCGGAGCGAATCTCCAGGTTGTAGCGCCCAGGCTCGAGCCACATGTTTTTTAAATCATGGGCTTTCCCGGCGTAGGCACCGTCGAGGTAAACCTCGGCATCCGGCTCGGCCGCGTGGAGTCTCACCTCACCCATGTTCGGCCCCGAGCGGAAGCCGTTGTAGAACCCCGGGTGGAACATCGGGGAGTAATAGGGCCCCCACCACGAAGAGTAGTAGGGCCACCAGCCCGGCCCGTAATAAGGCGAGAAGTAGTAGGGGTATCCGTAATATGGGCCGGAGTATCGCGCATAACCGGCCCCAACGGAGACGCCGCCCAAAATCACTCTCGTGCGCGGCTTAACGGAAACCACTTCTTGGTCCTTCTTGCCGTCTTTCTGGCTGCCGCTAGAGTCCGGCGCCGCCGCCGCGACACCGCCCCACAGAAGCGCTGCAAGCAGACCCGCGGAACCAATACGGTAGTACATGCTGCCGCAAGAACGGCACGCAGGTTGCCAAACGTCAACGTCCTGATCCGCAACGGCTTTTCTCATGAAGCCCCTTGCGGCGAGTGGCTGAAAACCACCACCTTGGTGCGAGAACGGCCACCGCCGGTTGTGCTATCTGTGGGAGCGGCGGCTGAGGGGCATCGCGGTTCGGATCCCGAATCCGATTTCTGGTAAGGAGGTTCTGTGCCGGACATGTTGCGCGATCTTTTCGGGCATGAGGCTTGGGCCGATGCGGAACTGCTTCGGGCCGTGCAAGGTTGCGAACCGGCGGCCATCGACGAGGATGTCCGCAACCGGCTTCGCCACGCGCACGAGACCCAACAATGGTTCCTCGCTTTCGTAAAGGGTGAGGCCGTCGCCCGTCCCGGCGAGGCGACGCCGGAATTGTCGTTCGACGAGTTCGCCGCCTCCATGCGGCGGTACCAGGCCGGCGTTCGCGAAGTTCTCGACACCGCGTCCGCGGAATGGCTCGATAGCGTTCTCACGTTTCCGTACGGCCGCCACTCCCAGGTGACCCGGCGTGAGGCGCTGCTCCAGGTGGCGCTCCACAGTCAGAACCACAGAGGACAAAACCTGAGGAGGCTCAAGGAACTGGGCGCGGAACTGCGGCCTCTCGATTACGTCGTCTGGGTGATCAAGGGCCGGCCTGATCCGCAGTGGTAGCCGGCAACGCTGCCGGTCGCACGCGCGTCCTCTGAAACGTGGGGATGGATGCCACTCTGGACTGACCGCTGCCCGACAGGCCGAGCGAGCCGCTTACGAGCTTTCGCAGGATACGAAGAAGGCCGCCAAAGAGGCCGGTCGCGAGCTTCGCGAGGCGGGTCGCGAGGCGCAGCAGGGCTGGAACGAAGCCAAACGTGACGCCAAGTCGAAGAACCAGAAGCAGTGAGGCTCCGTGCCGCCCGCCGGCACTTCCGCGCGCTGGCGCATCGGAATGTCAGTGGGACAGGCCTCCTGGCCTGTCTCCGCACCGTTAGGCATATCGGGGGTACGTCCCTGCAACATTCGGGCATATCGGAACGACAGGCCAGGAGGCCTGTTCCACTCTTCTTCAGAAGCACTCGTTCTTCGCGATTCCCGCTCAGGCGGACAGCACCTTCCGGAATGCGAGGATAATGTCGTCCTCGTCCTTCGATGTCAGGCACGACGGTATCGGAATCACGATGCTCCTCTTGAACAGGTCGTCGGCGACCGGACAGGCGCCCTTGCGGTAGTCGCGAGCCAGCCCGGCGTTCTCCGCCAGGTTCCAGGGGAAGCCCGCCTTATCGATGCTGGCGTGGTTCACGAGACTGGCGTTGTTGTAATAGAGGTGCAGCCCCCACTCGGTCATCACGACATTCGAGATGCCCTGGGGGAACGTCACGATCCCCTCGGCCCTGAGGTCCGTGTTCACGCGACGGGCCGTCTCCGCGTCGGCGTAGGTCGTGATGAGGAAGCAGCCGGTATCACCGGCCGGATCCTGCAGGTGCCGCAGCCGCACGCCGGGAAATTCGGCGAGCGCCACCCGGATGCGATGCTTGCTGGCCCGCATGGCGCCTGTGATGGCCGGGAGCTTGCGCAATTGAACGCGGAGCACCGCGGCACGAAGCTCGTCCATGCGGCAGCCTTTGCCCCACAGCGAGTAGCGCGGGTCTTCGAGCGTGAGCCGTCCGTTATCGTCGCGCGCGTAGCCGAGGTCGTGGCAGGCGAATGCCCGCCGGTAGAGCGCTTCGTCGCTCGTGATGACGGCACCGCCCTCGCCGGACGTCATGTTCTTGTTCATCTGGAAACTGAAGATCCCCATGTCGCCGAAGGTCCCGACCGACCGGCCGCCGATGCGTCCGCCCGCGCACTGCGCGCAGTCTTCGAGCAGCCAGAGCCCGTGCTTCTTCGCAAGCGAAGCGATCTCCGGCGCGGCGCCCGGAGCACCGCTCATGTGCACCAGGATGATGCCCGCCGTCTTCGGCGTGATCTTGCTCTCGACCGACGCGGGATCCATGCAGAACGTATCGTCGATGTCGGCCAGGACCGGGATCGCGCCCTGGTTCACCACGGCCGCCGCGACCGACACCCAGAAGTACGCCGGGAGGATCACCTCCTGCCCCGGCCCCACACCGAGCGCGGCAAGCGCCACGCTCAGCGCCCCTGTTCCGCTCGCGACCGCCAGCGCGTGCTTCGCGCCCGTGAAGGCCGCCAAGTCGGCCTCGAAGCCGTCCACTTCCTTCTGCAGGTCGAGGCCGTAGTAGCGGAACAGAGACCGGGACCGCACTACGCGGACCACGGCCTCCACTTCCTGCTCGTCAATGTGGTGCACGCCCGGAAACTCGAGCGGCAGCGGCTCGCTCCGGACCGGCGTCGTCGTGACTGATTTGTCTCCCATGATTCCTCCCGTCAATGAAGTTCGAATTCGCCCTCGGCGCGAACGTCCGCCGAGGAGCGGCCCACCATCACTTTGAAAGTTCCCGGCTCGACCACCGGATGAAGGTTCGCGTCCAGCATCGTCAGGTCATCGCGCGTGAGCCGGAAGCGGACCGTCTTGGTCTCCGCAGGCTCGAGGCTAATCTTCTCAAATCCGCGCAATTCTTTCACGGGCGGCTCACCGATGCGATCACGTCGCGCAGGTAGAGCTGCACAACCTCCTCGCCCTGCGCGCCCGCGGCCTTCGGCGAATTCTGCAGGTTCTCGTACTCGAACGTTGTGTAGCTCGAGCCATGGCCGAGAGGATAGAGCGGCGTGGCGGGTTCCTCTACGCGGCGCTCGACGGGCTGGTTCGCATCCCTGTAGAGCAGTGTCTCCCCTGAGCGGCCGGGAGACCGCACCGGCACCAGTAAGGCAAGAGGCAACAGGAATCCGATGGCGCCCGCGGCGCTGCGCGACGTGCGCAAAAGAGCTTCCTTTCTCACGTAAACAATCTACGCCTGTCGCGGGTTCAATGGGTGAGTACGCGAACCATTGCCCGGCGCGGCCGTGCGCGGTCACTCGTATCGTAGAGCCGAGGTCGGGTCGATTTGCGATGCACGCAAGGCCGGCACGATCACGGCCAGCACTGCAGCGGCCACCATCACGCAGGTCACGCCGGCGAACACTAACGGATCCGTTCCCGTGATGCCGTAGAGCATGCTGGCAATCAACCGGCTTAGCGCAAACGCAGCGGCAAGCCCAACGGCCAGCCCCGCAGCCACCACGAAAAGGACTTCGCGTCCGAAGAACGTGGCCACCTCGCTCCCGCAGGCGCCCAGAGCGATACGGATGCCGATCTCCCGCGTGCGGGTCCGCACGGAATAGTTCACCAGCCCGTAGAGGCCAATGACAGCGAGCGCCAGGCCGATCGTGCCGAAGGCTCCAAACAGGACTCCGCTGACACGCGGGATAAGAAGCGCATCGCTGACCTGGCTACGGAGCGTTTTCACGTTGAAGAGCGGCAGGTCGCGGTCAAGCACGTCCACCTGCTCGCGCACGGAGCGCGCCAATGCCAGCGGATCGCCGGAGCCGCGCACCATCACGGTGACGCCAAACATCGCCAGCGCCTGGCCGAAATCCGAGAAGTAGCGGTACAGACCCGGCTGGTCGGCTTCCGTCAGTGTTTCGGATTTCGCGTTGCGGACGACCCCGATGATCTCGTAGGAGCTTCGGTCTTCATCCTTGCGGACGTGCCTGCCGATCGGATTCGTCCGCCCGAACAGCTTTGTCGCCAGAAGCTCGTTGATAACGGCGACCGGCGCCTTGTCGTCGCGTCCGGGAATGAAGTCCCGGCCCTGAAGCAGCGAGATGCCCGCGGCCTGGAAATAGTGCCCGCCGACGAAGAACGCGTTGCCCGCGGCACGCGTGCCCGTTGCGGAATCGGCGTCCACCACATCGCAGTTGTTAACGGCTAAGGCGAGCGGCGGCAGGTCGGTGTAGCCCATCGACGAGACTCCGGGACTGGCCTCCACCCTCTGCTGCAGTTCGGTGAAAAACCGCTTCGCTTTCTCAGGCGGATAGCCCTGCCCTTTGGGATCGATGGCCAGCATCAGCACGCCGTCCGGTTTCATTCCGGTATCGATGGAAGCGGCCTTCTGCAGGCTGCGGAGAAACAGCCCGGAAGCCAGGAGCAGCACCATCGAAAGCGCGACCTGCACCCCCACGAGCCAGCGAGAGAGCCGCTTCCGCCGGAACCGGGAGCCCGCGAGGTTTCCGCGCGTGCCGCTGATGGCCGGCGCAAGTCCGAAGAGTATGCCGGTGATGACGGCCAGCGCCGTAGTGAACGCCAGGACGCGCGAATCGGGCGAGAAGTCACACCGCGTCGCCGGGAGGGGCAACTGGAAACGTGCCACGGCCTGCGCTCCGGGCACGGCCAGCAGGAAACCGAGCGCAGCGCCGGCCGTGGCCAGGAGAACACTTTCCGTCAACAACTGCCTGATGAGCCGTCCGCGGCTTGCACCGAGGGCGAGACGGACGCTGATCTCCTGCTGCCGCGCGGCCGATCGCGCCAACAGGAGGTTCGCGACGTTCGCACAGGCGATGAGCAGGACCAGGATGGTGACTACCCCCAGCGCAATCAGGAACAGATGCAGCTCGCGCTCGAAGAACACCAGGAAGACCGAAGCTCCTGCTTTCCGCAGCACGACGGGCTTCGGTTTCTGACCCTTTTCGTGCTCGGCGACGATGCGGTGGTAGATCACGTTCAGCGCCGCAACGGCCTGCTCGCGGGTGACTCCCGGGCGCAGCCGCCCCGTGTACTCGAGCCAGCAGTTGTTGCGGTTCTGCTCGTTCGCCACCATGTCCGGGGCAAGGTGATAACGCATCGAAAGCGGCGCCCAGAATTCCGAAGCGAGTCCCCGGTCAAGCCCGAAGAAACCGGGCTCGGTGACACCCACTACCGTGTACGCCACGCCGCTGAGAACAACGTTTTTGCCCGCAATCGACGGGTCCGCTCCCAGCCGCCGCCACAAACCATACCCAAGCACCACGACGGGGTTGGCTCCGCGCGCGCCATCGTCGCGCGGCAGAATGCTGCGTCCCAGCCAAAGTGGAACCCCGGTCAGCGGGAACCAGTTGCCGGATACGACCTGGCCCCACACGCGCTCGGGCCTACCGGAAGAGCTCAGGTTCGCCGAGACCGGCATCACCCCGTGCGCCGCGAAGCCTTCAAGAACGGTGCCGCTCTGTTCGCGAAAATCCAGGTACTCGGGGTAGGAGGAAGACGGGTTCTGGCCGGGCTGAACCGTGACCAGCCGGTCCGGGTCCCGCACGGGCGGCTCCCGCATCAGCAGCTCGTTGGCCATGCTGAACACGACCGTGTTGGCGGCAATCCCGATTCCGATGGAGAAGATGACGACCAGGGTTAGCCCCGGCGATCGGCGGAACGATCGGAGCGCGTAGGTGCAGTCGCGGCGGAATGAATCGAGCATGGCGGCCTCGCTTGGGGCCTCTGCGGAACGAGAGCCCTCACCCCTGTATACGAACGAGGCAGGTCAGCGTTCGCAGAACTTCTGAGCGGGTTGCTCACGATGCGGGACGCTTCGAGCGCTTCCTGAGCTCCGTCACGGGCAGATTGATGCGGTAGGCGCGTGCGCCGGCCGCGTCGAGCAGGTCGAAGACGCCGCCGATACTCGGAGGTCCGTCCTGTCCTCCCAGAAAGGTCACCGACCTTGCTGCGATGGCCCCTTCGGCGGCGCCGTTGTTGCGCCGCCAACGCCACGTGCCGGACTCCAACCGTGTGGGCGATCCGATTGCAAACCGCATGCCGAGCGTGAGCATGGACGAACTGTCGCTGTACATCGCCTCGACCTGCAGGCGGTCGCCGTCCCGTTGCCCGCGCATCGTCCCCAGCGTGAAAAGGGAGAGGTCTTCGTGGGTGCGAAGGTCTTCGACCGGCGGTTTCTTCGCTCCGCCGCAGCCCGCAATCAGGATGCAGCCGAACATGGCAGAGCGGACAGCCGCCCGGCGTCGGGAGAACCGGCTCATGTCTTCCTCCCGCCGGTATTATACGGCTCCCAGGGTATGACGCGCGGTCGCTCCCGCTGTAGAATGCGCTATCGGGATGCGGCGCCGCTGCCCGCTTTCCAGATGAAACGGAGCGTGAAATGTCAAAGATCCATACTGCGGTTACGGCGGTGGTTTCTATTGCGTTGGTCTCGTTCGCGCAGGCACAGGATCGGACGGAGGGCTGGCAGGTCGTGCTCGATGCCACTTCCGCTACGTTGCAGGTGTCTCATCCCGCCCTCGGCACGGTGATGAAGGACGTTCGCCTGCACGTTCGGGGAGAACAGGGCGCCGTGGAGGTGAACCGCTGGAGCGTGGGCGCCGGCAAACGCGGGCAGCTCGTCCTTCGTAGCGAATCGCCCCGCGGCGCTTGGGAATTCGCCGGGCTCGGGAACACATTCGTCATTTCCTCGACGTCTTCGAACGCGTACCTGACCGCTTCCGTGCCCGCGGCATCGGGACGGATCGTGGCCCGGCTCGAGGACAGCGAAGGCACGCCCGTCGAATGGACCGGCACCAATGAGGTTCATGAGAGCTATGGCGGCGCGATGACGATTAACCGCTCGTATGTGCCGCGCCGGAACCCGGAGGTCATGTACTTCTCCCTGGGTCAGGTATCGAGCCCCGAGTTTCACGCGCTGTTCGACCGGCGCACGGACACGGCCATCGAGTTCGGCGAGGGGGCTTCGCTGGCGCGCAGCCCTCATCACGCGGACCTGCTCGAGCTCACTCTTCCCGTGAAGGGCAATGCCGTTGTGCGCGCGATTCCCGAGTACTACACGAAGACGCTCGGAGTCCCTTACTACGTCCCGTTCGATGACAGCACCTTCAGCCGGGCGCCGATGGTGTGGTCAAGCTGGACGAGCTACTATGACGCCGTCCGCGAGGACGACATCGTCCGCAACGCCGACTGGCTGTCCGCCAATCTGAAGCCCTACGGCTTCCAATTCGTGCAGCTTGACGACGGCTATGACCGCGGTCTGAACGGCGAGCACTACTGGATCGAGAACTGGACCAAGGAGAAGTTCCCGCACGGCCCGCAGTGGCTGACCGAGCACATCAGGTCGAAGGGTCTTCGTGCGGGAATATGGCTGGTGCCGAACGCGTACGCGGGTGCTGTGAAGCAACACGCCGACTGGTACCTGCGCGACAAGCAGGGCAATCTGATTCTCGACTACCAGACTCCAGCGCTTGACTCCTCCAACCCCGAGGTGCTCGCGTTCCTGAGAAAGCTCTTCACCACGCTCGATGACTGGGGCTTCGATTACTACAAGTTCGATGGCGAGCACGCGCTGCCCCGCTACGTCCCCGCCGCGGACCGCTACCGCCTGCACGACCCGAACGGAGACCTGCTCGCACAATATCGGAGGCGGCTCGAGATCATCCGCGAAGTGCTCGGGCCGGACCGCTTCATCGAGGGCTGTCCCGCCGGGACGCCACTCAACGGCATCGGCTTCTTTAACTCCTATTTCGCCGGGCACGACCTCTACAACAACTGGCACGGCATGTACCCGCTGTTTAGCTCCATCAGTTCCAACGCGTTCCTGAACCACCTCGTCGTTTACGTGATGCCGGGTGAAGGGCTTGAGCTGGGTCTTCCGATGACGGTCGAAGAGGCGAGCAAGAAGCGCCCGCAGGTGGTCATCGATACGGCGCGCACGCGCGAGGATCCCATGATCGGCTTCGGCGTGTCCGATGGCGAAGCGCGCACGGTGGTCACGTACGTTGCGCTCACCGGCGTCGCCTACCCGCTGGCCAGCGTCATGCCGGAGCTGCCCGCCGAACGTGTGAAGCTGCTGAAGGCGACCATGCCGACTATGCCGGTCCTGCCGGTGGACCTCTTCAGCCGCGGCAACGACATCGAGTGGAACACCTTCAAGTTCACGCAGCCCGATTTTTACGTTCACAATTACCCCGAGATCCTCGACTTGAAGGTGAACGCCGTTCCGGGAGCCTACGACGTCGTGGCGCTCACGAACTGGCGCGGCGCAAAGGAAAGCCGAACCGTTTCGCTGCCGGAAAAGCTTGGCCTGGATGCCGGCCATGCTTATCTCGCCTTCGACTTCTGGAACCAGCGCCCGCTCGGAACCGTTGAGGGCTCGCTGCGAGTCGAGATCGAGCCTCACGATACGCGAGTCATCCTGCTGCACCGTCAACTGGAACGCCCGCAGTTGATCGGCCTCTCGCGGCACATCTCGGGAGCCTTCTCCGTGCGCGACCTGGCCTGGGACGCCGCCGCGAAGAGACTGCGCGGCACGGCGAACACCGTGCCCGGTGATCCTTACCGGTTATGGGTCAGCGTTCCTGCGGGGATGAAGGTTGCGGCGGCACACGCGTCCGTCAAAGGCGGGGCGGCATTGCCGCTCGAACAGGAGGCGGCTGCCGGTGCGGTCATGATCGGTTACCCCGGGCAGTCACAACCGGTCGAGTGGGAAATCGAATTCGCGCCGGCCAGGTGAGTGCGATGGAGACTCTGCTGGGCTTTTGATGGAGACCGGCATGGAGTGCGACAACAGAAGCAACGGCACCGACCTGGGCACTTAGAGATCGGCGATCCTCACCGCTTGGCTTTAAGGACGGCGCGGACAGCGTCTACGCACAGCACGGCGGCGTGGCGGGAAGAGGGCGGGAGTCCGCCCACGGCATCCTCGATCATCGCTGGAGAGAGGGCGGCCGATTCCTCGATCGTTTTTCCCGCAAGCCACTCGGTGAGTGCCGAACCGGCAGCAATGGAAGCCGTGCAGCCGCGGACGCGGTAGCGTACGTCCTGCACTACTCCGGCTTCGAGGCGAATCGAGAGCCGCATGACGTCTCCGCATGCGGGGTTCGTTACTTCCACGGTCACCGAGGGCGACTCGAGCTCTCCCGTGTTGCGTGGGTTGCGGAAGTGATCGAGGAGCCGTTCCGAATACACGACTCCTCATTATGAGGCAGTCGGGCGGGACCGGTGGCTGACAATTGCTCTGAGAGCTTTGCGTTGGTGCGACACATAAGTATCAGCCGCCGATGAACGCAGATGAACGCGGATTCTTTCGATTCAGTGACGGAGAGCGTGATCGGCTCTCGGCACCGGATTCCTCGAGAGAGTTTACGAGCGCTACATCAACATCAGAGGCGGTTTGCTGCGACGCGCAGACGGTTCGCGGAGGTAGCCGTCGCTCAGTGCACGTTCCGACGACCGGACGATTGGACCGCGCCGGCTCGCTCCGGCTGGGGGCCTTCATATCCATTCACACCGTTCGCTTATAATGGACGGGCAATGCGGATCTTGTGTGCCAGTCTCCTGGTTGTGGTAGCCGCTGCTTTTGCGCAAACCCCCATGAAAACCACGTTTGAGCAGTTCCCTGCCCTCCAATTCTCCAATGACAAGATTGAGGTGACCGCGCTGACGCAGGGCACCTCGATCGCGAACGTCGTGCTGAAAGACGACCCCGCGAAACTGTCGCCGCTGTGGAACCCGCAGAAGATCGCACGGGACCGCGGCCAGGGCCAGAGCGGCTGGATGACTCCCGGATTCGGCCATTTCGTCTGCGTGGACGGGTTCGGGGGAGTCTCGCCGGAGGAAGAGAAGGCGGGTCTGATGATGCACGGGGAGGCGCACCAGCAGCATTACGAGATCCGTCACTACGAAAAGGAACGCAAGGTGCTTTCCATCAGGCTCTCCGCGACGCTGCCGCTGGTTCAGGAGAACTTCACGCGCACGATCCGGCTGGTGGATGGAGAGAACGTGCTCTACATCGAGAGCGAACTCGAGAACCTGCTGGCCTTCGACCGCCCGGTGAACTGGGCCGAGCACGCCACCATCGGCGCGCCTTACCTCGAGCGCGAGAAGACTGTAGTGGACATGCCCGCGGTGAAATCCAGGACGCGCGAGTACGGCAGCCGCGAACGCTTCGGCCACCGGCTGGTCTCGTTCGTGGACTTCAAATGGCCGATGGCGCCGGGCGTGGATGGCAAGCCGATTGACCTGCGCGCCGCCGGAGCACAGCCCTCGGGCGATCACACCACGTCACTCATGGACCCTGCGCGCCCGCACGCGTTTCTGGCGTTCCTGCATCCGGAAAAGCATCTGCTGCTGGGGTACGTTTTCCGGCAGCAGGAGTTCCCGTGGGTGCAGAATTGGGAGAACTACCCGCCGGATGACCAACTGGCGCGCGGGCTGGAGTTCTCGACTCAGCCTTACGATGTGCCGCGGCGGGAGGCGATTTCGACGGGGCAGATGTTCGGTGCGCCGACATACCGGTGGCTCCCGGCGAAGTCGAAAATCACGAGCCGCTTCCTGATGTTCTGGGTGCGCACGCCGGAAGGGTTCACGAAGATCGACGACATTCGCCTGGAGAACGGTGTGATCACGGTGAAGGACGCTTCGGGCAAGACGTTCACCGCGCAGGCGTCACTGGGGATGTAGAAGACGTGCCGGACGAGGGCTTCCGGCGCGGCTCTGGGGAGCCGCGCCACGCAAACACACAGACCGCGCCCTCACGGTCGCGGCGCAGAGTCGAGAGCGACTCGCGAGATCGTGCATCTCGGTAGATCCGCGGCCTGGCCGACTCCCTCACGGTCGCGGCTCGGTGTCGAGGTTGTGCTTTGGTCGGCGCCTCTACAGAGCCGGTCCCCTGCTATTACTTCCGGCTCGCCTCCGATTCGATCGCTTCCAGTTCCTTGCCGGCTTCGGCCCAGCGGCCTTGGGCGGCAAAGTCGCGGTAACGGCGGAGGTGGTTGCGGATGGATTCGATGCGCGGGTCCGTGCCGGGCGGCCCGGGCTTCGGCGGCGCGGCGGCCGCGGAGGCCGTGGGAATTGCAGCCGCGGGCGCGGCCGCGCCCACGGCGCCTGTGCGCATGAGCGCGGAGAGCTGTTCGAGGACCTGGTCGTAGGTATCCATGTAGATACGCGTGTTGCCCATCGCCACGGTGACCTTCTTCAACTGGGGCATCCGCGCCTCCGAGGCCTGAATGTAAAGCGGCTCGACGTAGAGGAACGTGTCGGCGATCGGAAGCACCAGAATCTGCCCGCGCAGGACCGTGGAGCCCTGCTGGTTCCACAGCGTCAGGTCCTTCGAGATGGTCTGGTCCTGGTTGATCTGCGCCTCGATCTGCATGGGCCCGAAGATCAGCTCCTGCTTCGAAAGCTGCAGGACGACGAGCTCGCCCAGGTGCTCTCCGTCACAGCGCGCCGCCATCAACCCGAGAAGATTGTCCTTGCTGCGCGGCGTAAACGGCAGGATGAGGAGGAACTCGGCCTTCGACTCGCCCGGCAGGCTGGCGACGATGTAGGTGGGAGTCATCGGCTCGGGGTGTCCGGCCTGTGTCATAGAGCTGCGCGCCACGTCCCACACGTCCTCCCGGTTGTAGAAGGCCTGCGGGTCGAGCATGTGGAACGTGCGGTAAACCTCAGCCTGCGTCCGGAAGAATATCTCGGGATAGCGCGCATGGGCACGCAGCTCAGCGGGCATATCGGAGAAGGGGCGGAAAAGGCGCGGGAACAGGTGCTGATAGGCGCGGATGATGGGATCCGTGGCGTCGAAGATGTAGATGCGGGTCTCGCCGTCATAGGCGTCCACCGTGGCCTTGACGGCGTTCCGCATGTAGTTCACGTCCCCGAGCTCGCCGAGTCCTACGAGGCGCGAATACGGGTGAGCGTCCGATGTGGTGTAGCCGTCGATGGTCCAAACGAGCCTGCCGTCGTTCGTGATGACGATGTAAGGATCCGTCTCCCAACGGATGAAGCCCGCGAGCTCGGTCATGCGCTCCCGCACGTTGCGCCGGATCATCATGCGGCTCTCGGGCTTCAGGTAGCTGGTGAGCAGAATATTCGGGTCGGCCTCGGAGATGGCAGCGGCCAGGCGCATGCCGAACGAAGAGAGGGGAAATCCGCCCTTCCCCGAGTATTTTTCGAAAACGTTCTCCGAGCCCGAGGGATAGTTGAACTCGGCCTGCTCGGTGTGGACGAACACGGGCTCGTGCTGCACCTCGCTGTAATACAGCTCGGGGCGGGTCAGCTTGAGGCTGGACGTCTTCACGATCGAGGGTGCGTCTTGAATGAAGAACACCGGAAGACCGTCGGGGGTGATGCGGTTGGCCTCGGCGGCGACGAGTCCGTAGCCGTGCGTGTAGACGAAGTGGGTGTTCGGCCAGCGGCTGCGCGCGGCTTCGGGCAACAGTTTGATGTCAAGTTCACGCGGAGTCAGCAGGAGCTGGCGGAGCTGCCCGTCGATGATGTAGCGGTCAACGTCCGTGCCCTCGAAGGCGTAGTAAGGACGCAGCGCCTGGATCTGGGTCACCGTGTCGTGAAATGCGCGCCAGTCCCACAGGCGAACGTTACTGAGAATAGCTGCGTTCTTAGCGGGATCGAAGCGCGATTCCAACTTGGCCTTGAACTCGATCTCCTTCACGTTGCGGTGCAGGCCGAATGCGCTTCGGGTGGCCTCGATGTGCCGTTTGATGTAGGGCTTTTCGATGGAGATCTCGTTCGGGCGGATGTAGACCGCGGAGACGATGGCCGGAACGATGCCGCGCACGAGGAGCACCGCGGGCACCAGGAGTATCCATTTCCAGCGGCCGATGGCCGCGAAAACCGCGGAGACCAGGCAGGAAGCGATGAGGACCCATTGGAGCGGAAGCCTGAGGTTCTCATCCCCCCAATCGATACCCACCATGAAACCGTGATCGTCCATCAGCATTTCGTAGCGGCCCAGGAAGAAACGGAATGCGAGCGCGACGAGAAACGCCGCGGCGACGCCGCGCAGAAAACGCGACTCAACGGCGCCCTGGAGGCCCAGCATGCGAATGTCGAAGCCCGTCTCACCATCGCGAAGCCGGTCGCCGAGGCCTGCGATGCCGCCGCGCAACTGCCAGCCGCGCGCGGTGATCCAGTAGACAAGCGCCGCCACGACGGCCAGCATGAGCAGGAAGCTGCGCAGATCGGAGTAGAACGGCAGATCGAAGAGGTAGAACTTCAGCGGGTTGCCGAAGACGGGGTCGTGCCACGCCGTGGCCTCAACCGGAAGGCCGCGGCCCCCGAAGTAGCGCACGACGGTCCAGGTCTCTATGGCCGCGCCAGCGATGAAAATCGAGAGGACGAAGAGGACGAGCCCAGACAGGCGCGCGTACATCCGGTGGCGCCCGAGCCGCTCGCCGGCGAACTTCACACCGCGCGCGTGGGCGATGAACAGCACCGCAAAAACCAGCAGAGTGGCCGCGGCCGACGGCGCCAGCGAATAGGCGAGCATCGACAGCCACGTTTGGACCTGGCCCATCTCGCGCCACCAGTTGTATTCGATGACGTACCCGGCGATGCTGCGCGCTCCCACGAGAAGCAGGAGCGCCAAGATGATCAGGACTACCGGTCCGATTCTTTTCCGCGCGGCCGGCGGTAGTTCGTAGCGGGCCATATCAGCTCCTTTGCGATGCGGCAGCGGCCTCAGCCCGCGGGCCGGGTCGGCGCGTCCACAGGGTTCATGGTGGCACAAGCAAGGGTAGGCTGGGGGAAGGCGCCCGTCCGCTGGGAATAAGGGCGGGCTTTGCCGGCGCCTACTTCGCGGCAACCGTAACAGTCACGCTCCTTACAGAGGACCTCAAAGACGGCATCTTGAGGGGCGCCCACGCCGAACTCGTGCCTCCCTCGCAGCCAACACCCATGGCGCGGCGAACGGTTGCGCTGCTCGCATCACGCCCCATTTACTGCGGCGCGCCTACCGCGCCCGGGCTATGACGTAGCAGGGCCATGCCACTTTAGGACTAAGGCGCGGGTCGAGCGACTCGCACGTCGTGGCCTGGTCAAAAGTCCCGGGTCAGCCAGGGAAGGGTCTGGGGGGGGAATTCAAATTGGTGGTCAAACCTGTGCGACAGCGCTATGGAGACGCTCCTGAAAGAGGGGGTAGCCGAACCGCGTCTTCACCGTCCACGGTCCGTAACCTATTAGAAACACACGTGGATTCTCGTGAGCCGGATGTGGAGGCATGCGGTTTTCGGCCTTCCCAAGGCCACGGTCGCCATGGGATACGCACATAAGGGTGTGCTCGTTTGAGGGCATACACTATGTTATCAGCGACCTCATATCTATACCCTCATAATAGATAGATGATAACCACCTACGCGGACTTGCATTATGCGTAGTACTAGGACTCACCTACCAAGAAAACACTCACAATACCATTGACTTGCGCGGCACTTTTGCCCAATCCTAACGGTAAGGCAGGTTCGAACACGATCGCAATACTGATGTGTTCCCGGAGGCCTCCGGCGCCAGGGTCAATCAGCGACGGTGAGCACTAACACAACGCCAGTTCTGGTTGCGGCGCTGTCCCAACAAGGAGAAATCGGCATGGGGAGAGCTTTCAGTTCGAGGAGACGCCGGGAGACCGATCTCGTGCAGGATTCGCCGGCGACCTGGAGTGCCAATCCGAATCCCGCGGCAGGCCACGTCGTCGCGAAACGTCGCAAGGCGCATTGTCGAGGGTCGGAAGTGCTCGAGTTCACCCTGGCTCTGCTGCCGTTGTTCTCGCTGACGTTCCTGCTGCTGGATGTCTCCTGGATCATCTTCATCAAGAGCACTGTGCAGCAGGCCGCCCGCATGGGATGCCGCTACGGGGTGACCAACCAGCCGGTCCCGACGGGCTCGGATCTCACGACCGAGATCAAGAAGACCGTGCAGAATTCGGCCCTCGGTTTCCTGAATGGGAGTACCGGCCTCAGCATGATCCATGTACACTACTGGCAGCCGCCCGACCCTGGCTGCACGGCTTCCTGCACGGCCACGGACGTTTCTACTTCGACGACCACTGTTAAAAACGCGGGCGGCAACGTTATGATCGTGTCTGTCGATAACTTCTCGGTCACTGCCCTGCTTCCTCGGTTTTTCAGTTGGAAAACCGCCCCCGATCAGAGTCCCACGATCTTCTCGGTGGCTTCCGGCGACCGTATCGAGCCGTACACAGGCACACCGCCGCCTGCCGGAACTGCACCCTAGTAAGGAGCTGCGTATGAGCCGAAAACAGACCTCCAGAGGCGTATCGACGATCGAGTTCGCGTTTATTTCGGTGTTCCTCATTCCCCTGCTGCTCGGGACGATCGGGATCGGTATCAACCTGATCACCATGCTCCAGTCGGTCCAGCTCGCGCGCGATGCCGGGAGCATGTTCGCGCGCAACGTGGATTTCTCGAAGACCGGCAATCTCGTCCTGCTCACGACCGTCGGCGCTCCCGTCGGCCTCACCACCAGCACCAGCACCAGCCAGGCAACGCTCATCCTCTCCTCGGTCACTTACGTGGACCCGGCAACCTGCGTCGCCGGGGGCGACACCCTGGATGCAGGCGGGAATCCGCAGAACTGCCCCAATTACAAGAAATGGGTCTTCACGCAGCAACTCGTGATCCCTTCCGGCTCGACAAAGCTGACGAGTCACTTCGGCACTCCCTCGTCGGCGATCATGGATTCCACCGGCACAATCCTTCCCGCGAAGTACATTAGCGACGGATCCGCCGTCGTCAACTCGACTTTCTCCGGCATCAACCCCTACAAGAACACGAGCGGCGTTATCAGCGGCTTACCGTCGGGCCAGAAGGTCTACATCTCGGAGGACGGCCTGCCGGTATTCGCCATGCCGCCGTTCGTAGGCGGAGGCGGCGCAATCTACTCGTGCACCTTCTTCTGAGTTCGCCGACAAAAGGAGCAACCCATGCGTAAACATTTTCGCAACAGTTCCCGCCGGCGGGGCGCCGTGCTTATCCTGTTCACGCTGATGCTGGCGAGCGTGATCATCCCCATTGTCGGCCTCGCTATCGACTGGAGCATCGTCTACATCGTGCAGGCAAAGCTCTCGGCGGCTGTGGACGGCGCCGCTCTCGGCGCCGGGCGCCTCCTTGGCACGACCGCGAACACCACCGAGATAGCGGGCGAGTTCCTGGCCGCCAACTTTCCCATCGGCTACTGGGGTTCTTATAACCTCGTGCCGAACATCCAGTACACGCAGCCGACCATCTCCTCACATCGGATTGCCGTAAGCGCCACGGTGAATGTCCCCGCACTTTTCGGCAGAATCCTCGGCTACGACCACCTCGTTGTTCCCGCCTCGGGCGTCGCCACGAAGAAGGATTCTCGCGTCGTCATGGTCCTGGACCGCTCGGGCTCGATGAGTGGCCAGATCGGTACGCTTCAGAGCGCCGCGACGATGTTCACGGAGATGTTCACTCCGGGAACGGACGAGTTGGGATATGTGGTCTTCGGCGGCAGCGCCCTTGTCGCATACCCCAGAACCTGGCCTTACAATTTCAGTCCCGCGAGTAACGGCGGACCGGACACCGGCTTCTGGGACGGAAACACGACTCCGTGCCACACCACGGACATGGTGTGCTCGATCAGCCAGACGGCTGCGGGCTCGGGCACCGGGATGGCCGAAGGGCTGCAACTGGCCTACATCGAATTGCAGAAGGCGCACAACCGCGACCTGCTGGCGAACGGCTTCGATGACCGGCTGAACGCGATCGTCCTCTTCACGGATGGCGTGCCGAACATGATCGCCGCTTACCTGAATAACCCGAACGACGCCAACTACAATTCGATTAAGGCGGCCTCGCCGTGCAAGTACAACCCGGCGAAGTGGAACCCGGTCACCAATCCGATGCCCGCGCAAGTCGGCGGGGCGGACGCTTTGCACAGCACCGCGATGATCGGCTGGCTCGGCGCCTGGGGCAACGTCGGGAGCTGGGATGCTTCGGGCTTTGCGCCGCGCGCCAGCACGGACCCCACCGGCGGGCACAACGTGCAGTGGTGGCTCCAGAATCCCGCCCAGGACTACGCAACGAACATCTATAACTCTGCGGTGGCCCTGAGCAACTGCACTAACCTCCCCGGGAACCTCCCCGGGAACGATACGAACATGTTCGATCTGAGCCGGATACCGCCCTTCGACGTTTTCGGCAACAGCACCGGTTCCGCCACCGGCGCCTATCAGTATTCGGCCACCTACACCGGCACCCAGTACACCGGAACGGCGTACATCCCGGGCACCACGCCGACGGGTAATCCCGGCGGATACCAGGTTGCCCTCGCTGCGTGGAACCTGGTGGACAACATCGGCAACACCGTCCGTTCGGACGCGACCCTGCCGACGATAGTCTACGCGATCGGATACAGCGGCAGCGGCGGCGTCGATCGGGAACTGCTGAAGCGGCTCGCCAACACGGTGGATGCAAAGCCTAACACCAATAACGCTCAGCAGGTGGGAAAGTACTACGAGGCGCCCGATGGTCCGACCCTTGTTCAGGCCTTCAAAGACGTGGCCTCCGACATTCTCCGCCTGTCTCAGTGATCCCGGCATGTACTAACAGCTATCAGCTAACGGCTATCAGCAATCAGCGCTCAGCACGTGTCTTCTAACGCACTGCGACCTCCGCCGGCTGCCGCTGCCACACGATTCTCCCCCCGACCGCCGTGGCGACGGGCCCGCCCCGGAACGTTCTGCCGTGGAACGGCGAGTTGCGGCTTTTCGAGAACGACCGGTTCACGTCGTAGGTCCACTCGAGATCGGGATCGAATAATGTCACGTCGCCCGGCAGGCCCGGCTCGAGGCGTCCGCGGTTCAGGCCGAGAATGCGCGCGGGACCGGTGGTGAACAGCTCGACCAGCCTCGCCAGCGAAATGCGTCCGGTGTGGACGAGTGTCTCCAGGCAAACGGCGAGCGCGGTCTCGAGCCCGATAATGCCGAAGGGGCACTTCTCGAACTCCTGCATCTTCTCGCTGCCGGGGTGCGGCGCATGGTCCGTCGCGATTGCATCCACCACGCCGGAGGCTATGCCCTCAATGAGAGCGGCCGCATCGGACTCGCTTCGGAGCGGCGGTTTCATCTTGTAGTTGCTGTCGTACGGCGCCATAGCGGCGTCGGTGAGCGCGATGTGGTGAGGCGTCACTTCACAGGTCACCGGCAGGCCGCTCGCCTTGGCGCGTTTGACCACATCGAGCGAGCGGCTCGAAGAGAGATGCGCCACGTGAAAGCGCGCGCCGGCGCTTTCAGCGAGGATGACGTCGCGCGAGACCATGACGTCCTCGGAGGACGACGGGATGCCACGAAGCCCGAGGCGCACGGAGACGAAGCCCTCGTGCATGTCGCCGTCCGCGCTGAGGTTCAGGTCCTCGCAGTGGTCGATCACGGGGAGGTCGAAGGCGCGGGCGAACTCCATGGCGCGGCGCATCACGCGGGAGTTCATCACGGGGCGGCCGTCGTCGGAAATAGCGACGACGCCGGCGCCCTTCATGGAGCCTATGGCCGCGAGCTGTTCGCCGGCGCTGTCCTTCGTGATGGCGCCGATGGGAAACACATTGACGACGGCCGATCGCTGCGCCCGCTCGACGATGTAGCGCGTCACGGTTGCGTCGTCGTTGACCGGATGGGTGTTCGGCATCGGGCAAATGGACGTGAACCCGCCAGCCGCGGCAGCGCGCGAGCCGCTCTCGATGGTCTCGGCATGCTCGAACCCCGGCTCGCGCAGATGCACGTGCATGTCGATGAAGCCAGGCGCGGCCACGAGGCCCGCAGCGTCGAAGGCGATGGCTCCGGTAGCGTGCAACCCGGGGCCGATGCGCACGATGAGCCCGCCTTTGATGAGAATGTCGGCCTGTTCATCCCGGCCCGACGCCGGGTCGATGACGCGGGCGTTCTTAATGAGCAGTTTCGGCATGGGAACCCACAATGCGCTCGAGCACGGCCATGCGGACGGCCACTCCGTTTTCCACCTGGTTCAGAATCACGGAGCGGTTGGAGTCCGCCACTTCGGAGGAGATTTCGCGCCCGCGGTTGATGGGCCCGGGGTGCATGACGATAGCATCCGGCTTCACCAGGTCCAGGTGCTCGCCGCGGAGGCCGTAAAACTGGAAGTACTCACCCGCCGGGAACGCGGCCTCATGCTGGCGCTCGAGCTGGACGCGCAGCATCATGACGACGTCGGCGTCCTTGATGGCCTCGCGGATATCGTAGGTGATCGAAACCCCCGGCGCCATCATGGCCAGCTCTGGCGGGACCAGGGAAGCCGGGCCGCAGAGGACCACCGAGGCGCCGAATTTCGAAAGCAGGTAAATATTAGAGCGCGCCACCCGGCTGTGCGCGATGTCGCCGATGATGGCCACGCGGAGGCCTTCGAGAGAGGGGCGGTAATCGAGGATGGTCCGCGCGTCGAGCAGCGCCTGAGTCGGGTGCTCGTGCGTGCCGTCGCCGGCGTTGATGATAGGCGTACGGGGCAGGTAACGCGCGAGGAAGTGCGGAGCGCCGGAGGCCGCGTGCCTCATGACGATCGCGTCCGGCCGCATGGCCACGAGCGTGTTCAGGGTGTCCACAAGCGATTCACCCTTCGAGACGCTCGAACCCGCGGCGGTGATCGAGATGGCATCCGCGCCGAGGCGCTTGGCGGCGATCTCGAAGCTGGTGCGCGTCCGGGTGGATGCCTCGAAGAACAGGTTGACGATCATGCGGCCGCGGAGCAGGTCGTAACGTTGGAAGGACTGATTGGCGGGCGGCTGAAAATATTTCGCCCGCACCAGGATGGCCTCGATCTCGGCGCGCTCCAGCCCTTCGATACCCAACAGTCCGGCAGGCATCCTCAGCTCACTCTCTCGGCCAGAAGCACCCTCTCGGTCTGGTCGATTTCATTGAACTTCACCTCGATGAGTTCGTTGTCCGCGGTCTGCACGGAACGGCCGACGAAGCGGGCCTCGATCGGCAGCTCGCGGTGCCCGCGGTCGATCAGGACGAGGAGCTGCACCCGTGCGGGGCGGCCGTGATCGAACAGCGCGTCCATCGCGGCGCGGATAGTGCGGCCCGTGTAGAGCACGTCGTCCATCAGGATGATGTCGCGGCCGGTCACCGGGAAGTTGATCTCGGTGGCGTTGACGACGGCCTGCGTGGAGATGGTCGAGAGGTCGTCCCGGTACAGGTTGATATCGAGGATGCCGCACGGGATCTCGAGGCCCTCGAGCGCCTTGATCTTTGCCGCCAGGCGCTGCGCGATGGGCACGCCGCGGCGGCGGATGCCGACGAACGCCAGACGATCCAGGTCTTCGCTCTTCTCCAGAATCTCGTGGGCGAGCCTAACCAGGGTCCGGTCAATTTCGGAGGCGCTCATCAACTGGCTTTTCTCGCGGGTGGGGGGCATGGGTTCCGCCTTGCGGTCATGAAATCGCGGCCGCTCGCCATCAAACGGTCAATTTAGCACAGACGTGCCGGCAGTCAGCGGGGGCCGGATTGAACGGCCGGTTCTCTACGATTCGGCAAGCCGGACGAAGGCGTCCGGCGCGGCTCTGGGGAGCCGCCCCACACGGAGTGCCGGACGCTCAGGCCCTTACGGAGACCCGCAGCCGCTGAGCGTCGAACAGAATGCGCGCTGTCTGTCTGTAGGAGAGGTTGGCCATATGGCAGGCCACGGCGGTGCCGCACCCGAATTCAACGTTCTCGACGGGTTGCTGCCGCGTGGCAATGGCCTGAAAGAAGTTCTTCAGGTGATCTCCCGTACCCTCGGCCTGCTGCTTGAACGTCTCGGGCTCGCGCTTGGGCTGCTGCGCGGCCGTGCCGATGTCGGCCTCGGGGTCGTTCTTGTGCGCGGCCATGAACTGGTCCTTTGTGTCCTTGGGCCAGCTCTCGAGTGGGTAAGCGTAGTCTTCCTGGGGATTGTATGGGATCAGGCGGGCGCTATCTTCCGTCATCTCGATGGTGCCCTTGTCGCCCATGAGCCGGACGATCTCGCCGCCATCGAAGTTCGACACAAGATTCGCGCTCACCTGCACCTGGAACTTGCCGTAGTCGTAGAAGGTGTTGTGGATGTCGGGCACATCGCGGTCGCCCTTCCACTTGTAGATGCCGCCGTTGGCGACGGCGCTCAACGGGTACTGCACGCCGAGGACGTAGTGAACGCGCGAGAGCAGATGGACGTACTCATCGCCGGCGATGCCGGTGCCGTAATCCCACCAGTTGCGGAACTGAAAGAAGCGGGCGGCTTCGAAGGGCCGCTCAGGCGCGCTGCCGAGGTACCGTTCCCAGTCGATGGTCTGCGGCGACGCATCGGGCGGCACCGGGTAGCGCCAGGCGCCGATTGCGTTCGGCCGGTAGATGGAGCATTGCGCCATGTAGACCGCGCCGATGGCGCCGCTGTCGTACCATTGTCTGGCCTTCTGCGTGGAACCCATGCTGAGGCTCTGGCTGCCGACCTGAACAAGGCGGCCCGTCTCTTTCGAGACGCGCGCCATTTCAAGCGCCTGGTCGATGGTGTGAGCCATCGGCTTTTCGCAGTACACGTCCTTCCCGGCGCGCATGGCCGCGATGGCAATCGGCGCATGCCAGTGGTCGGAGGTGGCGATCAGCACTGCGTCGATATCTTTGCGCCGGATGACGTCGCGGTACTCGCGCGTGGTTGGAGTGTTGGGCTGGATTTCCTGCGCACGGCGGAAATGACCGTCGTAAAGGTCGCAGACGATAGCGATTTTCGCGCTTACGTTCAGCGCCTCCTGCATCAGCTCCAGCCCGCGGATGCCGGCCCCGATCAGGCCCAGGGTGACCGGCTTGGCGGTTTGCGCAGGAGTCTGTTGCGCGCCTTCAAGCGCGACGGTGGCGGCGCCGGCGAGCGAAGCGCCGAGAAACTGGCGTCGAGTAGTTGCGGAATTTTCCATGTTGTCCCCGCAGCCATAGTATGCCCGTTGGAGGGTCGTTGGGAAGTAATCTCGCGACGAGTGCGGGGCCGGGCTCGCGCGCCGGTCAAGGGCGTTAAGGCATATCGGAAAGACAGGCCTGGAGGCTTGTTCCACCGGAGGCCTGTCCCACTTCGAAGTTCGGCGGCCGGAATGTTACTCGTAGCGGAGCGCTTCGACGGGGTCCAGCCGTGCCGCCTTAGCCGCGGGCCAGATGCCGAAGAACAGGCCGACACCCACCGAGACCGCCACGCCCATCACGGCCGCCCACACCGGCACGGTCGTCGGCAGCGCGGGGAAGGCCAGCCGGGCGCCAACAGACAGCAGCCAGCCGAGGGTCATACCGAGAAGCCCGCCGACACCTGTCAGCACGACGGCCTCGGTCAGGAACTGCGCCACAATATCGCTGCGTCGCGCACCCACCGCCTTACGGACGCCGATTTCCTTGGTGCGCTCGGTCACCGAGACCAGCATGATATTCATCACGCCGACGCCGCCCACGAGCAGGCCGATGGAGCTGAGTACAACCATCACGAGCGCGGTGACGGCCATGATGTTCCGGAACTCCTCGATCATCTGCTCGGCCGTGGTGAGGTGGAAGTTGTCCGGCTCGTCTTTCTTGAGCCGCCGCTCCTGCCGGAGGATGCCGCGCACTTCGTCCATGGCCTGGGAGACCATGCCGTCATAGGCCACGATGATCAGCATGTTCTCCTTGGCGCTCGGGAACATCTTCTTCATCGTGAAGTACGGCAACAGAACGCGCTTATCGTCCTGCCCGGGCACATTGGCGGCGGGGCGGTCCATGGCGCCGATGACTTCGAGTTGATGCCCATCCACCTCGATGCGCTTGCCGACCGGATCCATGTTGGGGAACCAACTTTTCTGAATGTCCTCGCCGATGACGCACACGGGAAGGTGGTGGCGGTTGTCCGTGTCGCTTATGAACCTTCCGTATTTCATTGTGGTCCCGCCGGCCGCGTAGGCCTCCTCGGTCCCGCCCATATCGAGGTCGTACATCTCGTTGCCTTTGTACTTGGCGTGATGAATAGTCCGGAAGTCGGCGATCAGGTAAGGGCTGACGTACTGGCACGCGCGGCAGCGGTCGGAGATGGCCCGCGCGTTGTCGATTGTGAGGGGCTTCCGCATGAACTCTTCGCGCGACACGTTGTGGAAGCCGAAGTTGAACTTGAACGCGATGACGGTGTTCGGGCCGAAGCTGCGGAGGATGTCGGTGATGGACTGGTCGAGCCCGGTGATGATGGAGCCCACCGCGATCACCGTGCCGGTACCGATAATGACGCCGAGCACGGTAAGAAAGCTGCGCATCTTGTGCTCGCGGATGGTGGCGAGCGCCATTTGTGCGGCGGAGACAATTTCTGACCGGCTCATTTTTCCGCCCTCAAGGCCGCAATCGGATCCAGTTGGGCGGCGCGCCGCGCCGGATAGATCCCGAAGAACAGCCCCACTGCGCTTGAAAGCATCACCGCGATGATGACCGCGCCGGGCGGCACGGCCATGGGCACCGGCGTGACATTCCGCACGAGGGCCGCGACGCCCCAGGCGATCAGCACACCGATGAGCCCGCCACTCGCGGCGAGCATCGAAGACTCAACCAGGAACTGGCTCAGGATGTCCACCTTCCTGGCCCCGACGGACTTGCGAATGCCGATCTCGTGCGTGCGCTCCGTCACGACCGCCAGCATGATATTCATGATCACGACGCCGCCGACGACCATGAATACGGAAACGACGGCCACGGCCGTAGCCGCGATGGCGCCGGTCAGTTTGTCCCACATCTCGGTGAGGGACTCCGAGGCGACGATGGCGAAATTATCCTCCTGGTTCGGCCTGAGGTGCCGGTAGCCGCGCAGCAGCGCGCGGATTTCGTCCTCCGCCTGGTAGAAGTGCAGGTGATCGAGAGCGACGCCGAAGTAGTTCACGTCCGACTGCGAGCCGAACATCTTGAAGAAAGTCTCCATCGGGATCATCACGTAGTTGTCGCGGCTCTGGCCGAAGACGCTTCCCTGCGCCTTCGCCACCCCGATCACTTCAAAGGGGCGCCCCTGCAGGTCGAGCATCTTCCCGACGGGGTTCCCGGTCGGAAAGAACTTGTCCTGCACATCGCTGCCGATGAAGACCACGGACTGGCGGCGCTGATTATCGGCGTCGGTGAAAAAGCGCCCCTGCTGCACCTGGATGTTCGCGATGGCGGACATGTTGCTGGTGACGCCGCGGAGCAAGACGTCCTCCGTCTTCTGCTTCTGATAGTGCAGCGGGACGCGCCAGTAGCCCTCCATCCCGAGCTCCCGAGTCATGGTGACGCGGTTTTTCAGGAACTCGTACTCATCGCGCTTCAGCTTTGGGTTGCGGCGCAACAACTCCAGGTATTTCTTAGGGTTGTAGTCTCCGAGCATCGCCAGGCGGACGATCCGGAAGCCATCGCCGCCCATATCGGAAACCTGCTGCGCGATGTACACATCCATGCCGTGTATGACCGACATGACGGCGATCAGGGTCGCCGTGGCCAGAATAATGCCGAGCAGCGTGAGGAAGCTCCGCAGCTTGCTTCCCCGCAGCGACCCCGCGGCCACGGACACAGCTTCGACCAGCGATGCGTTGGACCTCATCGACAGGAAGACGATTCTCGACGGGCGTATGTTCCACAGCGGGGCAGTTTTTCCTGCACTGAAATCCGAAGCGGCGGGTTCCGGCGGCGGGGCGCTTCGGCGCCCCCGGTGGCCGAGGTGCGCCCCCGGCGCCGGCCTGACGTGCCCGTCCGCGCCGGCGTGCGAAAATGAGGACATATGCGTTTAAAGCTGACACTCCTGACGCTCGGAGTGTCGTTATGCCTTGCGGGCCAGACTTCCATGACGGTTCAGCAGTTGCAGAGCTTCGTGCGCTCCGCAATCAAGCTGAAACAGCCCGACAAGCAGGTGGCGGCCTACCTGCGAAAAGTCACACTTACCGAACGCCTGGACGCGAGCACGGAGGAGGACCTGCAGGCCGAGGGCGCCGGGCCGCAGACAGTGGAAGCGCTCAACGCACTGCGGACGGCCTCGCAGAGCCTGCCCGCCGCGGCGCAGCCCGCGCCGCCACCCCCTCCGCCAAAGCCCAATCCGCCGCCCGAGGAGGAAGAGCAGAAACGGGTGATCCGCGAGGCCACTCAGTACGCGCTCAACTATACAAGAAACCTGCCGGACTTCCTGTGCACGCAGGTGACGCGCCGCTACGTGGACCCAAGCGGCAAGGAATTCTGGGGGCAGGCGGACGTCTTCACGGCGCGGGTCGCCTACGTGAACCACCAGGAAGACTACAAGCTGGTTCTCGTGAACGACCGCATGGTGAGCGGCGACAGGTCGATCCACTCCCTCGGCGGCGCAACCTCCAGCGGTGAGTTCGGCAGCATGATGGCCGAGTTGTTCGACCCGAGGAGCGACGCCGATTTCCACTGGGAGCGCTGGGCTACGCTGCGCGGACGAAGGCAGCACGTCTATGCGTATCGCGTGCTCAAGTCGCGCTCGCAGTGGCACGTCGTGTACCAGAACACGCAGGATGTCGTGCCGGGCTATCACGGCGAGGTATTCATCGACCACGACAACCTGACGGTTTCCCGCATCGTCCTGATCGCCGATCTGCCGGAGGACTTCCCGATCAAGGCGGCTCAGACGACCCTTGACTACGATCTGGCGGAGATCAGCGGCCGGCAGTTCATCCTTCCGCTGCGGGCTGTGATACGGATGCGCGAAACGAAGTACATGGTGAAGAACGAAGTGGAGTTCCGGCTGTATCGGAAATTTACGGCTGAGGCGAGCATCACGTTCGAGACGCCGGACGCGCTGCCGGAGGACAAGACCAAGGAAGGGCCGCCGAAATAGGCGCTGCGCGAATTATTCGACCGGCAATTACCGGCCAGTGCGAGCCCGAACCGCTTCGCGCGTGGACCGGAGGGTCGCTACCAGCGAGTCGGCGGGCAGGCCGCGGATGATGGGTTCGATCAGCCAGGCCAGCCCGCCGGGCACATCGCGCGTCAGAGAGATGGCTTCGCACTCGACGTAGACGCCGCCATCCTTTTCCTGAAACCGCCAGTAGGAGTAGAGCCGCCACAAGAAGCCGTGGCCCGCGCCCGCGGGCTTTTCGCGCTCGCGCGGCGTCCCGGGATCCGCGAGCTCCGCGATCTTCGCAGACTTGGAGCGGCTGTAGCAGCGCGTGGAGTCCAGCGGATAATACCGCACGTCGTGCTCGGTGTTCAGCACCACCGTGATGACTTTCTTCTTCATAAGCCGCAAATAGATGCGAAAGTCGTTGCCGTCGCGGAAGAGAAGTTTTGAATCGAGCACCTCGGGCCGGTAATACTTCTTGTGGTTATCGTAGTCCTGGACGGCAGCGAGGACCTGAGGGAGCGTAGCGCCGGAGATGAACACCGATCCGATCCAGTCGTGCACCAAGCCGTCGGGCAAGGGCAGGTCGCCCTTTCCGGCTAGCGGCTCGGCGACAACTCTGCCGCCGCGCACCGCCACAAGCCGCGAAGAATCCCCGGTCGCCCACAAGAAGGTTTCGGGCTGCAGCCGGTTCTGCAGCTTACCCTCCGCCTTGAGCACGTAGCGCTCGAATGCCTCGAGCGTTGCGGGCTTCAGCTCGGCTGCCGCCGCCATGGCAGGCAGGAGCGCAAGCGCCGGGAGGATGCGAGCGCAAGCTCTCTTTATCACGCAATTCATATTGGCAGGGTGAGCATGGAGGCGCAAGGCTAATCCTCCCGCGCCTGCCCAACTGGCGCGGCCCCGGCGGGCTGCCCCGATCCGGCATGGTGGTCCGGCGGAGCCGGTTCCGGTTTGAGGGCTTCCCGCGCATACACATTCGACGGGCTCCACAGCATGTACCCGGCGAACTGCTTTCCGAGGGCGTCTTCAACGGCCTTGATCTCAGCCTTCACGGCCTCTGTGCCGTAGTGCGCGCCGAGGTTGAAGTCCTGCAGCCACGGCCGGAGTTTCGCGGCTTTGCGCGGGGCACGGGCGGGTTTCGGCGGAGCCGCACCGGCGCTGCCGGAGCCGTCCGGGACCGCGGGCGCCGCGGGCGCCGGGTTCCGGAACTCCTCGAGCCGCGCCACGGCCTTGCCCATGGAGTAGCTCACAACTTCATAGGGATGCTCCGCCGGATTCGGGAAACCGTGGAACTTCCGCGCGTAGTGCGACGGGTAAACCATCGGGCACACATAATCGAAATACTCGTATGCATCCTCGATCACCTGGCCGATGCCGAGGTCATCGTCATTGACAGCCGCCAGCCCGAACAGGTCCACGGAGATCGGGACTCCGGCCAACTCCGCCCGGAGGTAGCGGAAAAAGGACCGGATCACTTCGTGCTTCGGCGTCTTTTCGTCCCAATGCGGGAACCACATGTCTTGCAGGTTGCCGTCCGACGGAAAGCGCACGTAATCGAAGTTGACCTCATCGACGCCCCGGCCGCGGGCGTCTTTCGCAATCGCGGCGACGTACTCCCAGGCCGCGCGCGAGGAGGGATCGATCCACGCCAGCCCCTTGCGGTCAAGCCACAGCGAGTCGCGGCTAAGCGGCCGTTTGCGGTCCTTGGGGAGGAGCGAGAGCCGGTGGGCGGCGAGATCGGGCCGCGCCACAGCCAGAACCGGATCCTGAAAACAGGTGATGCGCGCGACGACGTAGATGCCCTGGCGGTGCAGGGTGTTCACCAGAGCATCGAAGTCCCGAATCATCACTCGCACGGCCCCGTACACCTTCGCTCCCGGCTCCGAAACGCGGTAGGCGATGTCGCCCGAATAATCTTTGATGTCGATGACGACCGCGTTGATGACGGTGGTGCGCTTCAGGTCCGCAAGGTAGCTCACGCGCGACTTCAAGCCCGCCGACCAGCCCGTGTAGTACACCGCCCGGATGATATCCGGCGGGTTCTCGAGCGGCTTGGGCGGCTCCGCCGGGGCCTTGGGCGTGGGCGCGGGAGCAGGCTTGCCCCCTCTCTTACGCGGGGCCGCTCTGGGAACGACCGGCGCCGGCGTCGGTTGCGTTGTCGCGATGTCCTGCCGCCACAGGAACAGCCCGGCCGGGACCAACAGTACGAAGCAACCCGCCAGGAACGCGCTCCGCGCCACTGCGCGGCGTGTTCTGATGCGCACGTTCCAGCGTAACATCGCTCTCACGGATCCATTCGGCGCGCTCGAGGGCGTTGCGATAACATGGCGGTTCCGGAGGAAGCCATGCAGATTCGCCGCAGAGACCTTGCCCGCATCGCCATTGCAGCGGCCGCCGCCAAGGCCGCCCCGCCCGCGCGCGCCACGATTCATCCCAACCCGCCCGGCATCAAGCTTTCCGTCCAGGTGAGCACCGATCCGGGCGACGACGAGCTGCAGTTCGTGCGGCAGCTCGGCGTGGGCTACGTCAACATTCCGACCCGCGGTCCCACGGCGACCTATGAGAACTTCACCCGCCTCAAGGCCAAGGTGGAGGGCGCCGGCCTCAAGGTTTGGAACATCGGCAACAGCAGCGTCCACAACATGGAGGAGGTCACGCTGAACCTGCCCGGGCGCGACGCGAAGATCGAAGAGTACAAGCAATACCTGCAGAACCTCGCCCGGGCCGGCATCTACTACACGACGTACGCACACATGGGGAACGGCATCTGGAGCACGGACCGCGAGCCCACGCGCGGCGGAGCGTCGGCGCGCGCCTTCGACCTCTCGAAGGCCGAGCACGGCGAGTGGGCGGGGAAAGAGTTCCATGTGCCGCTGACGCACGGCCGGGGGTACACGAAGGAAGAGATCTGGGAGAACTACGCCTATTTCATGCGCAAGGTCGTCCCGCTGGCGGAAGCGCTCGGCATTCGCATCGGGATTCACCCGGACGACCCGCCCGTACCCGATCTGGGCGGCGTGCCGCGCTGCATTTTCGCGAGCTTCGATGGCTACCGGCGCGCGCTCGAAATCGCGGGCAGCCCCAATATCGGCATGTGCCTCTGCGTCGGCTGCTGGCTGGAAGGCGGCAAGCTCATGGGCCGCGACGTGCTCGAAACCATCGACTATTTCGGCAGCCGCGGCAGGCTGTTCAAGATTCACTTCCGGAACGTGAACGCGCCGCTACCGCATTTTGTGGAGACGTTTCCCGACAATGGCTACATGAGAATGTACAAGGTAATGCGCGCGTTGCGTAAGGTGAACTTCGATGGTGCGGTGATCGCCGATCACCTGCCCACGATGGTGGGCGGCCGCACGGCGACGGCTTACGCCATCGGGTACATGCGGGCGCTGCTCGAGCGCGCCGAGGACGAAGGAAACGGGTAACCCAGCTCGCGCGAGACGTGCGAAGCGGGACAGGCGGGTGCGCGACGTCAAAGTGGCGGAATCCCCGATTCCCTAGCAAGTCGCCGGAATCTGAGCGTACCTGTATGCAAGGCCGCTTCTTCAGCCCGTCAGGGCGAAATATCATAGCCCACGGCGCGAGCCGTGGGAGGGTTGCAGGTTCCATCAAGCCCTGGCAGGGGCGAAAGATTGCTCTTACGCCCCTGCGGGGCTCCCGCACTGACATGTCGTTCCCACGGCTCGCGCCGTGGGCTACTATCTTGCGCTCCTACGGAGCTTCATTTGGCGCGGTCCGGAGCTTCCACTGCTATGTCGCACGCCCGGGACAGGCTGAGCTGTCCACGGTAAAGATCAGAGCCGTCCGAGGGCGAAGGCCACGATCGTGGCGCCCTGAGCTCCCGTCTCAGCTTCCAATTGTTCCAGCAGTTGCGCCTCGAGGCCGTCAGGGTCGATCTCCACTTCGCAAGCGGCGATCTGCTCATCAGTCGCGCCGTGATAGCAGAGCTCACAGACCCCGAGCGAGTTCGGGCCGCAGCGCACGGCGGGTCCGAAGGTCCGGCAGGTGATGGGCCGCGCCTGGTAGAGATCGCACAGGCCCGTGGCCGGGTCGAGGGCGGGACAGGGCTCGTCGCCGGCCCAGCCCGCGTACCGCTCGTCATCGGCGAAGTCCTCGAGGAGCACGCCGGTTTCAGCGTCTCCGGGAAAGCCTATTGAAAGCCGGGTAACCGCAAGCTCCGCACGCCCGCGAACCCGTGCGGCGCGTTCCGGGTCGCGCTCGGCGAGTTCGGCCAGCCCAAGCCGCAGACGGCGCGCGTCCAGCGCGGTTATGCGGAACGGCCCCATGCAGCACTCCGTACAACCGGGACGGCAGGCCAGCCACGAGCCGCTCTTGCGGGCCGCCTCGGCCATCGCCGCGTCAATGATTTGGACCAGTCCCGGGTCTCCGGAACCGGCACGGCGAAGCAAATCCATAAACCCAGGATACTGTGCCGGCGCGTGTAGCCCGCAGCAGGGGGGGACAGGGGGGCGGGGCCGAAAATTCTTCGCACCGGACCCGGCCGGCTGTGCCACAATATGTCCCATGTGCTCTGCGGGCCGAGGTTTCATCAGCGGAAGCAGTGACTTAGCGCCTGTAACTCCGGCGAGCCGCATTCTTCATTCTTGAAAGAAAGGCGCGAAGCCTGTGCCGCTGATCCGGTTCGTCTTTAGACTTCTTCTCCGCATCTGCTTCCGCGTGGAGGTTCGCGGAACGATCGAGCGCCACGAGCGCCTGCTGATCGTCTCTAACCACCAGTCGCTGCTCGATGGCGTTGTGCTCGGCGCATTCCTGCCCGTCACGCCCGTGTGGGTTCTGCACACCACAATCGCCCGCCATTGGTACGTTAAACTGCCCATGAGATTCTGCCCGCACCTCATGGTGGACAGCGCAAATCCGCTCGCCATGAAGGCGGTCATCGGGCTGATAGAGCGCGGGAGGCCGGTGCTGGTGTTTCCCGAAGGCCGCGTGACCGTGACGGGCTCGATGATGAAGATCTACGAAGGCCCGGCGTTCGTGGCCGCCAAGACCGGCGCCACTGTTGTGCCTGTGCATATCGACGGCGCCGTTTACACCATCTTCAGCCGGATGTCGGGCGACTTTCCGCGCAAGTGGTTCCCGAAGATCACCATCACCATTCACCCGCCCTGCTTCATCGAGCAGCCGGACACGCCAGGTTCGAAGGTGCGCCGGCGCCTCGAGGCCGAGCACCTGCGGCGCATAATGCAGGAGACTGCGTTCGCATCGCGGCGCCCGCGCACTCTCTTCGAATCCCTGCTCGACGCCGCTCACATCCAGGGGCGGCGCAGGCAAGTGCTCACCGACGTCAGCCTCAAGCCGCTGTCGTTCAAAGGTATCGTGCGGGGGGCCCTGGCCCTGGGCCGCCTCGTCTCGAAGCTCACCGCCGAAGAAGAGTACGTGGGCGTTCTCATGCCGAATGTGAACGCGACGGTGGCGCTCCTGTTCGGGATGTTCGCCTTCCGGCGCGTGCCCGCGATGCTGAACTACACCTCGGGGGCGGAGAACCTGCAGCACGCTTGCCGCGTGGCGCGCGTCCGTACCGTATTGACTTCGCGTGCGTTCCTGGAAAAGGCGCGGCTCGAAGCGGTCGTCGCGCGCCTCGAAGGCGTCCGCGTGGTGTACCTCGAGGACTTGCGGCAGCAGTTTACGCTGGCCGACAAGCTCTGGCTGATGTGCTGGGCGCTCCACTTCCCACGGCGCGTCATGCGGCCCGCGCGGCCCGAAGAGCCCGCCGTGGTCGTATTCACGTCCGGGTCGGAGGGCAGGCCCAAGGGCGCCGTGTTGAGCCACGATAACATCCTGGCCAACATCGCGCAGATCGATGCGATCATCGAGTTCGCGCCGAAAGACCGGTTCCTCAGCGCTCTTCCGCTGTTCCACACGTTCGGCCTCACAATCGGCGTCTTTCTCCCGCTGCTGCGCGGGTCGCGGGTGCTGTTGTACACCTCGCCGCTCCACTATCGCGTGATCCCCGAGCTGGTCTACGAGCACGAACTTACGGTACTGTTCGCCTCGAGCACCTTCCTGGGCAACTACGCGCGCTTCGCCAACCCATTCGACTTCCGCACGCTGCGGCTGGTTGTGGCGGGCGCCGAGAAGCTCTCCGACGATGTGCGGCGGATTTACATGGAGAAATTCGGCATCCGCGTACTGGAGGGCTACGGCGTGACCGAGACGGCGCCCGTGCTCTCGGTGAACACGCCGATGGCGTCGAAGACGGGGACGACCGGCGAGCTTTTCCCCGGCGTGGAATGCGAAATCGAACCGGTGCCCGGCATCGAGGACGCGGGCGTTCTGCACGTGCGAGGGCCCAACATCATGCTGGGCTATTTGTCGGAAGAGGAGCCGGGAACGATCCAGCCGGTGCGGTCCGTGTTCGGCGAGGGATGGTACAGCACCGGAGACGTAGCTTCGGTGGACGAGGCGGGATTTGTGACGATTCTCGGCCGCGTGCGGCGCTTCGCCAAGATTGCGGGCGAGATGGTGTCGCTCGAGCTTGCCGAGCGGATCGCGGCCGCCGCGTCTCCCGGGTTCGAGCACGCTTCCGCGGCTATCTCCGAATCCGGGCGCGGCGAAACCATCGTGCTTTTCACCGAGGACCCAAAGCTCGACCGCGAGCGGCTGCAGCAGGCGTCGCGCAGGTTGGGAGCGCCGGAGCTTGCGGTACCGCGCCGCATCGTACACGTCGAGGAGATTCCATGCCTGGGCAGCGGGAAGAAGGACTACATCGCACTGAACCGCATGGCGCGGGAAGCCCAGGCGGCAGCCGGGGTCAGAGCGTAACCTTCCGCCGCGGCCGCTTCACGGACTGATATGCCCGCAGCCGGGAATCCACCCTTGCGGCAGGGAGGAGCCGTCCAGTACAGCCGCCGCGAGCAGAGGGGCTGGTACTTCTACGACTGGGCGAACTCCGCCTTCTATACGACGGTCGTCACGGTTTTCTTCGGGCCGTATGTGACGGCGCTCGCGCGGGCGGCAGCGGGCGCCTCGGGCTTCGTTACCCTGCTGGGGATCCGCATTTCCGTCCAGGCGTACTGGGGATACTTGATCTCGGCCGCGGTGGCGTTGCAGGTGTTGCTGCTACCCGTGCTGGGCGCTTTGGCCGACTACAGCCACCGCAAGAAGCAATTGCTCGCGCTGTTCGCTTATGCCGGCGCGGCAGCGAATGTCGCGATGTTCTTTCTCGAGGGTTCCGCCTACCTCTCCGGCGGCTTACTGTTTCTCCTCGCAAACACTGCGTTCGGCGCGTCCATCGTGATCTACAACTCGTTTCTGCCGGAGATCGCGCCGCCCGCTGAGCGCGACTCGGTCTCGGCGAAAGGCTGGGGCATCGGCTACATCGGGGGCGGGTTGCTGCTCGCGCTCAACCTGGCGCTCTACATCAAGCCGGCGGTGCTCGGGCTAACGGAGGGCATGGCCGTACGGATCAGCCTTGCGTCCGCCGGACTGTGGTGGGCGGGTTTCACCATCATCCCGCTGCTCGCGCTGCGCAACCGAGAGCCGGCCCGCCGCGCCGCGACAGGCACGAACCCGGTGAGCAAGAGCGTGCGGCAATTGCTGCAGACCATAGCCGAAGTGCGCCGGTATCCGCAGACGATGCTGTTCCTGTTCGCCTATCTGCTTTACAACGACGGCATCCAGACCGTCATCGCACTCAGCACCCAATACGGCTCGGAGGAATTGAAGATCCCGATGGGAATGCTGGCGCTGGCGGTGCTCATGGTGCAGTTCGTCGGCTTTTTCGGCTCCATCGGATTCGCCTGGCTGGCGCGCGCCATCGGCGCGAAGGGAGCGGTCATGGTGTCGCTCGTCATCTGGACCGTCACCGTGCTCGCCATGTACTCGTGGGTTCACACCACGGCGCAGTACTTTGCGATGGCGGCCCTGGTGGCGCTCGTGCTCGGCGGCAGCCAGGCCCTCAGCCGGTCACTCTTCTCCCAAATGATTCCTGAAGGCCGGGAAGCGGAGTACTTCAGCATCTACGAAATCAGCGACAAGGGCACGAGCTGGCTCTGCCCGCTGTTCTTCGCCCTTGCTGTCCAGTTCACCGGCAGCTACCGGCTCGCAACCCTGGTGCTGGCGGCTTTCTTCATTGCCGGCCTCGCCGTGCTTTCGCGAGTGAACGTTGCGCGCGCGGCGGAGCAGGCATCAGGTCGCGCGGCCGCGTAGTCGAGCGGGGGTCCGTCACTTCGAAGTTCCCGTCAGCCCTGCCCGAAAGAGGCGCTCATCGACGCGCGCCAGGCGGCGCTGGGCGCCAGACGCCAGTAGCGGCCTGTGCGGAATCGAGAACAGTTAGTCGGAGACGACCCAAAGGTCCTCGGCGGCGGTCATCCAGCCGATGCGGTCGAAGCGCGCCAGGTTTACGGGCCGCGAGTAATTACGCAGAGTTTTCTCCGCATCGAGGTTGTAGTACTGCTCGAAGTACGACATGACGAGCTCGCGGAGTCCCCGATAGACCGGTTCGCGGAATCGCAACCCTGCATAGTTGGATTTCGCGACGGCGCCCCATAGCCCGCGATCCTGGAACACCGCCAGAACGTGATCGTCGTCGCGCACGGCTTCGAGATCGAGCAGCAGAGGCGGCCGGCCGTGGACGCGAAGCGCGGCAGCGCCGAAGAGCGCCCCTTCGAGACAGTGAGCCACGCGATCCCGGAGCACGCGCCGCGGCGAGCGGCAGGTGGCGCCGTCAGGCTCTTTGTTGTATGCCACCTCACAATCGAGGAAGCGCTGGACCTTTTCGGGTGAATTGAGCCGTCGCAGCGTGCTCCACTCCTCAGGCAGGAAGCCGTTTCGGGGCATGGCGGTTGAAGCGCATAGAGTACCCCATCCGGCTCCCGCCCTGCTACCTCACGCCACGCTCGCCGGCGCGGCGGGCGCCGGGTGGGCAGCTTTTCCCAAGCTGAATGCAAAAAACTCGGAACGTACTAACGGTTCAGCAATCTGGAAATCGTATCTACTTGAGCAGCCGAGGTTGGCACACGGAGTGCCTCGTTTCCCGGTAACTGGGCGAACTGCAGTCGCCAGAAAACAGAAGGTATGCCTGCCGTATCGGAACGTCCCAACGCCGGACAGCGTCGTCCCACCCGCGGACGGGGATCGGGTCCAGTTCCCTTCTTCTCGTGCACTTAGCGCGGCAGCCGGCGTGCAGCCCCCCGGATCGGGAGTTGACATGTCGCACTCAGAACGCATCCGCGAGACTGTCTCCGGCATCCCCGATCCCGACTACTTCGCCCAGCGAGCCGCTGCCGGGTGGGTACTTGTGGGCCTGACGTGGGAACGCCAATCCGAACACCCTCAGCCGCCGCCTCGCCTGCACGAAGTCCCCTTCGGGTTCCGGATTGCTCCGGATTGCGGCCACCTCGAAGAGCATCCGGACGAGAAGCGCGCGCTCACGGCGATGATGGAAGTAATCGTCGAGGATCGGCCGCTTTCCGAGGTTGCTGGCGAACTCAACAGCCGCGGCTTCCGCACACGCGCCGGCTCGGCTTGGACCCCCGTTGACGTGTTTCAGCTTCTGCCACGGCTGGTGGAAAACGGGCCGTCGATCTTCGGCAGCACGGAGTGGCACGCATTAAAGCAGCGCAGCGCAGCGGAGAGCCACTGAAGGTTCCCGGCACCGGTCGTATCGCCCGTCCGCAACGTGCGGGCCTGAACGGCAGATCGCGCGCGTCAGCGCCGTTCTTCGGAATGCGGCGGGCGGTATACGCGGATCGCCTCGATCTGCGGGAGGACCGCCGTGGTGGACCTCATCTCGAGCCGGTGCCGGCCATTCGCGAGCCCCTGCGCCAGTATGGTGGCGTACTCGCGCGTCGTGTCGTTGATTCGCGGCGGCTCGTACACGTCCGTAAACAACGGCACGACGCTCCAGTGGAACTCGAAGTTGGGAGGCATGGCCTTCTTGCTGTACTCCCGGGCCCTGGCGGCGTGCCAGTCGCCCGGCTCGATCACGACCCGCCCGGATTTCGAGACGAACCGTTCCGTGCTCACGCCCTCGCCATCGGGACCGGTCCTCGAGCCTGACACGGTGAAGCGGAGTTTCGTTGCTGCATCGTCGGTCCCGAGGATCTTCGCGGTCCAGTCCTCGATTAGCAGCGGTTTCTCCGCCGAGATGCGGATGGCTCCCGGCCAATCCACGGCGAAGGTGTCACTGGCGCGGGTGATGGCGTAGAGCTCCGGAAATTCCGAAGGCCGCTTGCCGTCGATGAGGACATCCGCGCGCGTGTAGTTGCGGGCCCACCCGCCGGTTGTGGTCAACGCCTCCACCCGGTTGCCGTCGAACTCCAGTTGAAGCGTGCCGTCCTTCCATTCGAGGTCCCGGCCGACCACGTACGTCTTCACGAGGTCGCGCCAGCCTGTCTCCGGCGCCCGCTCATTCTGGCGGACGTGCATCTTCACCAACTCCGCCATCAGGAAATTGCCGTGCGCGTTCAGGTGAACACCGTCCGTGAGCAGCGCCTCCGGTTTCAGCCGGTTCTCTTTCAGGTATTTCGCCCAGGCCGTGCGCACATCGACTACTTCGCAGCCGTACTTCCGCGCCAGTTGGGGCAGCCATTCCGACCCGTGCCGGTCGTGCCAGAGCTTTGCCTTCATCGCCTTCGAGTCAGGCTCGCCGGATTCAGGCGGGAGCCACGTCACATGATCTGTCTGCAAGAGAATCTCGGCCGTCGTGTTCTGCCGGATGCCGGCGATGATGCGCTCGTAGTTCTCCTCGTCGCCGTAATCGTGGAAGATCACCAGATCGGGATAGAACGGAAACACGTCGTGCTCGTAAGTGCGGACGAGCCGTGGCGAGTCGAACCCGCCCAGCGCCACGTTGGCGATCTCCAGATCCGCATACGGGAAGCGCCGGCGCAGGTCGGCCGCAACATCCTCCCACCATTCCTGTTTAGTGATCGACTGGCCGTAGAACAGAATGCGGACCCGGTTCCGATGAGCGGGCGTGCTCGTAGCCAGAAGCGTCATCGTGCGCTGGATGCCCGCGCCGAAGTCCGCGGCGTCCACCTTGGGCGGCGGCGGATAGGTCTGCGGCTGCGCGGCGCCGGCGGTGAGGGCGGCGCCGACAATCAAGGTCAGGACTTTACTCTTCATCGGGATGCGTCTCGTCGAAATGTTAACGATAGCACCGAAGCGCTTGCGGTGAGGCGAGCGCCCCTTGGGTGCGCCGGTGCACGCTGGGCGCTTTTAAGCGGCCCGTAGGAGGGCGTCCGGCAGGGACCGGCGCCGCCCCTCGAGCGCTTCGCACACCCGGCGCTAGCGTCGAGTCGCACAAGCGGATACAATCGGTAAGGATGCGCCCGTAGCTCAGCTGGATAGAGCGCTTGCCTCCGGAGCAAGAGGTCGGCAGTTCGAATCTGCCCGGGCGTACCAGATTCCCTCAGCCCCGATCACACAACGATCTGCTCGTTGGCCGGATCCCAGCGCAGCACACGCCCGAAGCGGCAACTGTCTACCGCCATGCGGCAGGCCATAGACACGCGGAAACCCAGGTCAAACGGACAGACCGGCTCCTTGCCCGAACGTATGCAGTCCAGGAAGTTCTGTACGTGCGCAATGTCGAGGTGCTGCTGGCCGTGGTCGATCGCATTCCCCAGGATCTGGGCGCCCTCGGGCCGATTGACCCTCTGCGGCCGGTATCGGACCTGTTCGCCGCGAACGATCGTCCCGTCGGTGCCCAGGACGTCTTCGGTCACGCTGAGCTCGTCGTTTCCGAAGCCCGAGTCCCAGGTGAACATCATGTCCTCCGGATGAACCATCGCCGCATTCATGGTATCCGGCACTTCACGGCCATCCTTCCAGAGGAACACCCCGCCGTTCGCGCAGACGCGAGAGGGAATCCGGAGATTCAGCACCTTGTACCAGAAGCACAACTGGTGGGACATGTTCTCGTAGAAATTGCCGCCGGAATAGTCCCAGAAGAACCTCCAGTTCAGGAAACGATTGGCTTCGAAGGGGCGGTCCGGGTTTTCTCCCAGGAACGCCTTCCAGGCAACGTGCTCCCGCGTCATGTCCGGAGGGACGGGGCGGGTCCACTGCGGTTTTCCGTGAGGCGTGTTGCGGTACATGTGCGAATGGATTTCGGTGATCTTGCCGACGCCGCCCGCCCGCAGAATGTTCAGAGCATCCGCGACCTGGCCGGAGGAGCAGTCCTGGTGTCCGATCTGGACGGTCAATTTCGGCGCGTTGAGACGCGCGGCGCGCATGCGCTTGGCGTGGGCCACGCTGAAGGCCATGGTCTTTTCCTGGTAGACATGCTTGCCGGCCTCGAGCGAAGCCACGAAGTGCTCGCAGTGCAGATGCTGGGGCGTTGCAATGACGACCGCGTCAATCGACCGGTCTTCGAGCAGGAGGCGGTAGTCCATGTACGTCTTCGCTTGCGGCGACTTGGCCATCTCCTTTGCCGGCTCCAGCCGGCCGGACCAGGCGTCGGCAAACGCCACGAACTCCGTGTTGGGATCCCGCATCGACCAGATCAACTGGAGTCCCCGGAAGCCGGGGCCGATCATGCCGAGGCGGATGCGGTCGTTAGCGCCGAGGACTCGCGAACTGGAAAGCGCGATGCCGCCCGCGGCGTTGGCCACTTTTTTGACAAACGTACGGCGTGAATCCATGATTGCTCCTTTTTTCTTGCACTGCGCGCGCGCCGGCCGCCCAATACTCGGCAGCGCCGGCTAAGGTCATCCGGTATTTCTTCGCGTCAGACTCAGCGACGAGCGGCGAGCTGCACAGTCGCGGTGAGCGGAGTGTTTTGCGAGGAGCCGCCCACGTAAAACGTGTATTCGCCGGGCACCAGTTCCCAGTCGTTTCTATCGACGTTGAAGATCGACAGGTAATGGGGATCAACCGTCACGGTGGCGGTCTTGTTCCCGCCTGGCGCCAACACAAGCGCTTCCCAGGCCACCAGCCGTTTGGGAGGTTCGCCGGCGCGCGCCGGCAGCGATGCGTAGACCTGCGCGATCTCCGTCCCGGCAAGCTTGCCTGTGTTCGTCACGGTGAACGTCACCGCCAGCTTCTCGCCCTGCGAAACTCGAAGTCCTGCGTAGGAATACGTCGTGTAGGACAGCCCGAAGCCGAACGGGAACAGTGGTTCCTTCTTCGCGGCGTCGAACCACTTGTAGCCGACCTTCAGTCCTTCGGAATAGTGAAGATCGAGCGCGCCCGAAGCAGCGGGCGGAATTGTCGCGTGCGGCAGATCGGCCTCGCTCTTCGGGAAAGTCACCGGCAGCTTGCCCGAGGGGACAATGTCGCCGAAGAGGATGGCCGCAATTGCTTCGCCGCCGCGGATGCCCGGATACCATGCCTCCAGGACCGCCCTCACGTTGTCGAGCCACGGCATGGTCACCGGACCGCCCGTCTCGAGCACAACGATGGTCTGCCGGTTCGCGGCAGCCACCGAGCTGATCAGGCGATCCTGGATGTCGGGCAGCGACAGGTTCGGCGCGTCGCCACCTTCGCTGGTGTGCTGATGCACGAACACGATCGCCACGTCCGAGGCCGCGGCCAACTTCGCCGCTCGGTCCACGTCCGCGCCGCCGTCATACTCCACCCTGGCTTTTGGCGCCCTGGCGCGAATCGCCTTGAGTGGCGAAGAAGGATGCCAGACCATTCTGCCGGGCACCGGATTTCCACCCGCGGCATCCACCTGGTTGGAACCCCAACCGGAGAGCACGCCGGCGTCCGCGTGCGACCCGATCACGGCAATCGACCTGATGGAGGATGCAGCGAGCGGCAATCTTCCACCGGTGTTCTTCAGCAGCACCATACCGCGCTCCGCGACCCGCTGCGCCACTTCGGCCCCGGTAAACGGGTTGACCGGATGGGGAACAGGCGGGTTGTCGAAGACTCCGAAGGCGAACTCCGTCCGCAAAATGCGGTGCACCATATCGTCCAGGCGCGCCATCGGCAGCTCACCCTTCTCGACGGCCGCCTTGAGTTTGCCGAAGTGATGGCCCGTGGGCATCTCCTGGTCGAGTCCGGCGAGCGCGGATTTCACACTGCTGTGGTTGGCTCCCCAGTCTGTCAGTACCCAACCGTGGAATCCCCAAGTCTTCTTCAGAATGTCGTTCAGAAGGTGGCTGTTCTCGCAGGCATACACGCCGTTCACCAGGTTGTAGGAGCACATCACCGTCCCGACACCGGAGTCTTTGATGGCGATTTCAAAAGCCAGCAGGTCGGTCTCCTGCAACGAGCGCTCGTCAAGGATGACATTGGCGCGAAAGCGCCCTGTCTCCTGATCGTTCACCGCATAGCGATTGATGTTGCCGATGACGCCTTGATCCTGCGTGCCCTTTAGCAGCCGGCCGAGCATCTTCCCGAGGAGGATCGGGTCCTCGCTGAGGCACTCGAAGTTCCGGCCGTTGCGCGGCTCGCGGATCAGGTTCGCGGTCCCTCCGAGCGAGACGTTGAAGCCCAGATCCCGAGTCTCCTTGCCGAGCAGCGCACCGAATTCGTACGCCACGTCGAGGTCCCAGCTCGACCCGGCCAGCAGCGGCGAAGGCAGTGCGGTCGCATACCGACCGAGGTGTCCGGTGTTGGCGACTCCGGATCTTCCGTCCGTCATTTGCAGATCCGGAATCCCCAGCCGTGAAATACCCGGAACCCATCCCGCTCCGCCCAGCGATCCCGGAGGAACCGGGGATTCGGGGCCTTCGTAGTTCGTCCCGCCATGAATCAGGGCGATCTTCTCGTCGATCGTCATCTGTTCGATCAGCAGGCCGGCCCGGCGATCGGGCGACAGGCTCTTGTCCATCCAGGGCTTCGGCGCTTGCGCCAAAGATAGCGTGCCCGTGGCAACGACAACCGCGATCCCGACAATCCTCAAGAGCAGCATTTGACCTTTCTCCTCTCACCGCCGGCGGACAGAACTCTCCAGCTCCGCACGGCTTTTGAGACTGAACTCTGTGATGATAGTCGGTTTTCCCGCCGTTCCGGGCATTCGCCCGCTCCGCCCCGCGGCGAAGCCAAGCCGGCAATACCGGCTCGGCTTGCGCGCAGGGCCCACTCTCCATCGGGCGCGGTCGAGGTCAGAACATGGTCCGGAGACTCAGCTCGAACGTGCGCGGCAACCCGTTGTACCTGCGGTTGTATTGCGCGCCGTAGGGGTTGGCGGAGTTGATCGTCATCCAGGGCCAGAGGTTGGTGTGGTTCATTGCGTTGTACGTCTCGAAGCGGAATTCACCCTTCACCCTCTCGCGGATCGTCACCTTCTTGCTGATTGCCGCGTCCGTGGTGAACATTGCGGGTCCACGCAGGTAACTCACCTGCTGCGGAAGCGTCCGGAGGTGGTTCCACCCCGGTTGTTGGGACGTGTCTGTGTTCAGCACCGAGACGTTGAAAAAGTCGTTCGCGTCGCGTTGGCCGTTGAGGTCTTGTAGCGTCTTGCCGGGCAGCAGCAGCAGATCTGTGAGCGAGGCCGGGTAGCCCTGCTGAGCCTTCAGAGTCCCAGCGACCTGCCACCCGCCGAGAAGGTAGTTGAGCGGGCCGTGCCAGGAACCGCCAAACGGCCGGCCCTTTCCGAAGGGAAGCTCGTAGACGGTGATGGCGTTGAACACCAGCCCGGGGTCCGCGCCGTTTATCATCCTTGTGGGACGCGGGTCGCCCCCGTTCAGGTAAGTGGTAGCGTCCATTTCCCTCTGCCAAGTGAAGTTGCCCGAGATGGTGAACCCCTGCTGGAAGCGGCGCTCGACGCGCGCCTGCAGGGAGTGGAACATGCTCGTGCCGCCCGTAGTGGTGGACTGAATGGCGCCGAACTGCGTGTACGGCTGGAGCAATTGCTGAACGGTCGTGGTGGCGCCGCTGAGGTTGGGCAGCTTGTCACTCATGCCGGCGTAAGGATTGGGCACCCGGGCGGTCAGCAGCGCGAGGTTGTCCCCGTCATAGACAGGCGACGTCGAAAGGTACCGCTGCGGCACCTGGTTGAGACTGGTGCAGGGAACGCCCGAGATGTAGCATCCGTTCGTCAGCGGCAGGTTCACGCCCCTGGCCCCGACATAGCTGGCATCGAGTAGGACCTTGCCCGGCAGTTCGCGCTGTACGCCGAACGACCAGTGCACCGAATACGGCTCCCTCGCATTGACATAGCCCACGAAGATGCTGTTGCCGGCGCTCAGGTCCGCGCCGAGCGAGCTTCCAACCGCGGGAAGCAGGCCGGTGGGGAACGGATCGGCCAGGCTGTTCACGTAGCTCACGCCGCCGTCGAGTGAGGAGTTGATGCCGGTGTTTCGCGTGAACCCGTCCTGGATAGGCAGAAAGTTTCGCCCGACTCCGAGCGAGTCGTAAAACACGCCGGCGCCGCCGCGGATCACGGTCTTGGTGTCAAGTTGGTAGGCTAGGCCGAAGCGGGGCAGGAATTCCTTCCAGTCAGTCTTCCAGGTGCCGCGCTTGCCGGGACCAGCGTAGATGTATCCGCCGCTCACCTTGTAAGTGGAGGGGAAGGCCGCCAGCCAGTTCGTAAGCGTGGCCGTCTGGGACGAGCTCAGGTTCGCCGCCGCCGCGATGGCGGCCGCATTCGCCGCGTAGCCGGTATTTGCGTAGGCCGCCGCCGCCGCTCCGGCGAAGCTCGGCGCGGAGTTGGGATCGAAGCCGGTTTCCATCCGGTTGTAGCGTTCCGTCGTGGGCAGTTCCAGTTCCCAGCGGAGGCCAAGATTGAGCGTCAGCCTCGGGGTCACTCTCCAGTCGTCCTGTACGAACAGCCCGCCCCACTTATAGTTGGCCGAAAAGGGGCTGGCAACGCTCATCGAGGCACTGCCCGGCACGCCGAGGAGGAATGAGGCGAACCCCTGGCCGACCGGAGAAGAGTTGGAGGTCGGTAGCGGGCCGCTGGTGTATCCGCTGCCAAACGAGATGAAAGGGGCAGTCACGCCGGAGGTGCTCAGGTGGTTCTCAATCCAGTTCCGCACCTCCGCCCCGAAACGGAGGCTATGCTTGCCCTTCTGCCAGCTCAACGTACCATTCAGCGTCTCGTTCGTGTTGTTGTCATAGTAGCCGGCCGTTCCACCGATATTGTCAAATACATCTCCGAAGCTGATGTTCGGAAAGATGGCGCTGGATTTCGTGATCAGGCCCGTCATTTTAGGCGAGAAACCCAACGCGGCGTAGTCCACCCCGGCTACCTTTGGACCGTCGTCGTACTTCTGGTAGGTCATGCCCAGTTTCACGTCGAGGACGAGGTCCGACGAGAACGTGTAGACATCGTCGAGAGCCCCCACATACGAGCTGCGAAGTTGTCTTTCGCCGGCAGTCCCGTTGCCGTAGGTGTCTCCCCACCCTTCGAACCACTTATCCCAACTGAAACGCCCCATAAGGCGGTGCCGGTCGGAGAAATTGTGGTCCACGCGGCTGCTGTAAGTGTCGTAGGTGTCAACTTGCGGATCGACCCAGATGTAGTTGCCTTGACCGGCCGCACTCACCCCCTGCGTGTTGTTCGGCGGGTTTATGTACTTCAATATGTTCGTAGCCACCGGGCTGATCAGGCTCGCGGGAATCTGGTTGCCGGGGAACGGCGAGCGGCTCAGATCGGAGTGGTTCCTGATTGAGAATGGATCGTAGATCTGGTATTGGCCGCCCAAGGCCAGCAGGGCTGAGAAATCGCCCTTCCTCTCTGCTTCCGTCGGCACCGAATCCTGGCTCGACGACGGCGTCTTGAAGGGGTGCCTCTCCATCGTGAAGAACCAGAACGTTTTGTTGCGGCCGTCATAGAGTTTCGGCAGGATAGCCGGGCCGCCCAGGGAGAACCCCCAGCGATTCTGCTCCGCGCTGTTGTAGTACACATAGGAGCGATTGAAGGGGTTTTCCGCCGCAATGGACGAGGGATAGAACTGGTAGTGCGCTTCGCCGTGCAAGGCATTAGTGCCCGAGCGGCTGACCATGTTGAACACCGCGCCGGAGGTGTGCCCCTGCGTCGCGTCGTAAACATTGGTCTGGATCTTCATTTCCTCGACGGCGTAGCTGGAGAGGCTGATTGCCGGCCTCGTGTAGCCGTTTGCAGCCCCGTTTTGCCCGGGTCCGCCGACGCTTTCGTTCGCAACGCCATCCAATGTTATGTCGTTGTGGGCCAACCCGGCGCCGTTGGAGCTGACCATCGTAAGTCCGTTGTTCCAGGCGGGATAAGGAGTGCGCAGCTCTCCTTGTTTCGACATGCCCGGCGCGAAGGTCAGCAATTCGAGGGCTGAGCCCCCCTGGATCGGGATCTCGTCCAGTTCGGCTTTGCTGATGGTCGCGCTCTGGCTCGCTTCGGTCGCCTGCAGCAACTCTGCCGCAGCGACAACCTGGACCGTTTCGTTTGACTCGCCCAACTGCAGGCGGACGTTCAGTTCGACCGTCTCCGCGACACGCAGTTCGATGTCGGACTGAACATATGTTTTGAACCCCGTCTTGCTGGCCGTCAATTTGTACTGGCCGGGGATCAGGTAAGGGATCCGGAAGGCGCCTGACTCGTTGCCGGCGGTCCTGGCAACGACTCCGGTCGCCACATTGGTGACCTCGATCACCGCCCCGGGGATCACCGCAGCGGTGGGGTCGGTCACAGTGCCGGCGAGCGTGGCGCGTGACTCTTGTGCTCGAGCGGCGTCGGGCGCCAGAGAGGAAAGCGCCAGTAGCATTAATCCCACCAGCGCCGTTTGTGCCATGTGTTTCATCTGAACTGAGACCTCCTATTGGAATGAACCTAGCCCATGCTCGAAGCAAAGCATCCCCCGGGCAAGTCAATTCTCAGTGAATTAGCTGTTTGTTTTCTGTTCGTTAACTACGTTCGTTAACAGGTTCACGGCATGGCCCTCTTGTGTTAAACTTGTTCGTCCTTATTGCGAACCAGGAGAGCCCAGGGTGCGTTTGCTGTAAGGAGGCTCAGGGATCGAGCCGGGTCTGTGGCCTGGCTTTCTCGGGCCGTTGCTAAGGCGAGGACCGGCCGCGTCCGAGGGCGATCTCGCGAGAAATCTCGGGCATGTATCCCCAAGAAGCGCGACACAAGCCGGATTCGATGAAAGAGCCCGAGCCAGACGAACGGCCAAGTCTCGTCAGACCATTCCAGCCTGACGCGCGCAATCTTCTTGTGGAACGGGTGGCGTCCGGCTCCGCCTTCGGCAAGTCGAACCGTCTGCGTGAGCTGTTTCTATACCTCTGCAACCGTAAGCCCACCGATCCGGGAAGCGCTGTCCGGGAACAGGAGATCGGAATCGAGGTCTTCGGCCGCCGGCCGGACTACGACACTGCTCAAGACGCTATCGTCCGTGTGCAGGTGTCTCAGCTCCGCAAAAGGCTGGAGCACTACTTCGCCTTCGAGGGTCGGGACGAGCCGGTGGTCATCGAGATTCCCAAGGGGACCTACACGCCGGTCCTCCGCAGCCGCGATGCGGATTCACACTCCGAACGCCCCGCCGAGTCGCTTAGGCCGAGCCTGCTTCCTGGAAAGCGGCGGATTGCAGCGCTCTCGATTCTGGCGGTCGCCGCTGTTCTGTTGGCGGCGGGCCTGTTCGGACCGTGGGGCCTGGGCAGTTCGGCCCGCCAGGCACGGAACGTCGACCGCCTGTGGTCCCAGATGTTCGACAATGGGCGCACCGTCTGCATCGTGCTCTCCGATGCGATGCTCGGGTTGTTCGAGGACGCAATCCAGCATCAACTCACGCTGAACGAATACCGGGACAAGGTTTTCAGCCGCCTGAGCGATGAGCGGTTGAAGGACCCGGTGGAGAACGCCAGGTGGAAGGAGCTGGTCGGGGCGTACTTCACGCACATTTCCGACGCCCGGTCGGCGGCGACGTTCTCAATGCTCAACACGAGCCGGAACCTGCCCACGGAGATCGTCTTCGCAGGCGACTTTGCCGTGAGCTACCTCCAATCGCACAACCTGATACTGGTGGGCACCCGGCGCACCAACCCCTGGGTGGACCTGTTCGAAGACCAGTTGAACTTCCGCAGCGTGTTTAAAGAGACGCTGCCGATGTTGTCCTACTTTGAGAATCGCGCGCCCCATCCGGGCGAGAGCGCCACCTATACCGTACAGTGGACAAAGCAGGGATACTGCCGCGTGGCCTTTCTGCCAACCCCCAACCGGGGCGGAAACGTGCTGTTGATTTCGGGAACCGACATGCCATCGAGCGAAGCGGGCGGACAATTCATCAGCAGCGAGCGTTGGATCGAGAACCTGCGGTCGGCGCTCGGAGTAGGCCAGAGGTCGCGGTTCCCCTATTTCGAGGTGCTGCTCAAGGTCGACTACATGACCTGGAACACTCCGAAGTTCGAGTTGGTTGCCCACCGCACACTCAAATTCTGAATCTGCCGCGGCAGTTCACTCCCGGTAACTTCTTCTCCTCAGATCTCTCCGTTTCTTGCCGATATATGCCCCGGAAAGCACCATGAACTGGAAGCAGCTTATCCCGCGCGAGAGCCCCTGCGTCGCGGGCCGCGCCGGCTTCTCAGAAGCCCTCGGGCTTGACCCAATAGCTCTCCTCCCACACGGCGCCGGGCGCGACGTACTGAAGCTCGGGATACCGGCCCTCGTGCGCGAGGTTGAAGCCGTTCGTCAGCGCCGACATCGGCTCGAAGCAGATGAAATCGCGGCCGGGCGGCGCGTAGACGATCGCAACCGTGTACTTGGGTCCGTAGATCACCGAGAGCTTCTGCTTCTTGCCTTCGACGGAAAACACGGCGCGGCCGCGGTCATCCCGCACGAGGCCTGTGAATACATCGTCCAGGGAGGTGGCCCCGAGCCGCACGGGGTTTGAGAACGGCACCGGCTCGCGTTCCCCGGTCGGGACCAGGTCCTTCGAGAGGACGACGTGCTCGCGCGCGGCGAGGTTAACCTTCCAATCATCCCGCGGCGCGTCCGTCAGCCGGAAATAGGGGTGATAGCCGACCGCCATGGGCATCGGTTCGGCCGAGTGGTTTTCAACCCGCGTGCGGACTTCGAGCGCACCCCCGGCAAGCCGGTACGTCATCTCGATGGTGTGCGCGAAGGGGAACTGCGCCATCAGGTCCGGATACTTCCAGTATTCCAGCCGGCTCGTCACCTCATCAGGCTTCTGCGCCACCACCTGCCAAAGAGAAGAGAACGCCAGCAGGCCGTGAATGGGGTGGCCGTTCGGATCACGCCGAACGTTGTTGAGTTCCGGGTTCAAGAGGTACTTCTTGCCATTCGCGTAAAACGCATCCTGATCGAAGCGGTTGGCCCATGGTGCGAGAATCGGGTTCCCGGCCAGCGCGGGGGCGGGCCAGTTCGGAGGGACCCAGAACACGTTCTGGCCGTGAATCTTGAATGCCCCGGCGTTGTTCCCGAGAGAGGGCCAGATGGTCACCTCCATGTCATAAGCAGGGTCTTTGATGGTGATGGTCTTCATGGGTTCCTGCGCCCGGACAGGCGGAATCAATGCGCTGACAAACAGAAAGGCGGTGATCGGCTTCATTCGTCTTCACCCGTGTAGAGGCCTGCCGTTTCACCCGGCAGCCAGACGGTCTTCAGGCCTGCGACGTTGCGAAAGGAAGCATAGCATGACCGCCGCGGTCGAGACACCGACGTCGAGGCCGCGCCGGGCCATACGCCGCGGGCCAGACCTCGGTGAAGCGCGTGGTGGTCGCGTGTCGTGCGGGCCTACGGAAGCGAACTTCGCGCCTATTGGTTCACTTTGGGGTGCTGCGTTTCAGTTTGATGCTCTGCCTTTCCTTCATCTTTCTACTGTTTCCCGGAATTTCATGTCCGGGGCTTTAAGGAATCGATTCCTTTCTCCTCCCGAAGAGGAGCAAAGCCGCTGTGGCGTCTGTCGAACGTTGAACCACGTAACCCGGTTTAGAAGCCCCCTAGGTGTTGGCACCGGACGCTGTTGCCGAAACGTGCTGCATCTTGACGAGCGAGCAGCTATTTTTCAATTCCAGAATAAGGGGCTGACACAAGAGTTCCGAGGGGGCCGAGGGGCGAAGTGATTGAAAAGCGGGCGCGAATTCTCCCATCGGGAGCGTGAATGAAAGCGAGCGCCACACGGATCCCAACTTCGAGCGTGCGCCGTACCACCATGAACGCGACACCCCCGTACACGCCCGTACGCCGAGACAGCGACCGTAAGCCGGCGGAGGCCCGGCAAGCGGCTCTCCCGTGTTTACTTCTGCAAGAAGAAGTGGCCCACGAACATCGCGTCGATGCCGGAACTGTAGAAGCTCCGCACCGCATCGCGGGGTGTGCACACAAGCGGATCGCCGAACAGGTTGAAGGATGTGTTGTAGAGCACCGGCAGACCCGTGGCCTTTCCGGCCGCGTGCAGCAGGCGCCAGAACACCGGGTTGTCCTCGCGGCGCACCGTGTGCACGCGGATCAGGTCTTCGCAGAGCACGGCGCTTTCGAAAGTCTTGCGATAGGCGGGCCAAGCGCGGCCGACGGTGGCAAGGAATCGCGCATTCGGTCCTGCGTCGAAGTACTCCGCGCAAAGCTCTTCGGGCACCGATGCCGCGAACTTGCGGAAGGACTCGCGGTGCTTGATGAAGATGTTCAGGTTCTCCGTCGAGTATGGATTCAGCGGCGACGCCAGCAGGCTCCGGTTGCCCAGAGCACGCGGGCCGAACTCCATCCGCCCCTGCATCCAGGCCACAATCTTGTTGTCGTTGAGTTCACCGACCGCAGTGTGCACCAGTTCGTCATCGGTGAGCATGTAGCGGAACCGCAGCTTGCAGTTCTCGAGGACCTGTTTGACCTCCTCGGCGCCGAACTCCGGCCCCAGGCACAGATTCCCGATCCCTGTCGGCGCGGTCTCCTGGTAGACGTTGTGCCAGGCGTAGAACACAGCACCGAGCGCTGTACCGGCATTGCCGGCGGCGGGCTGCACGAACACGTTGCGCCACTTTCCGGAACACTCGATCCGTGAAACGATAAGCGCGTTCAGGAACAACCCGCCGGCCAGGCAGAGGTTCTCGCCCGTGCCCGCCAGGCCGGCCACCACGCGCTCGATGGCATGCTGCGCGCCGGCGGCTATGTCAGGACGCATGGCTTCCGGAACGATCGCGCCCTCGGGGAGTCCCAGCCGAGAATAAAACTTCGCACTGAAGCCGCCGTTGCTCAATCGGTCGCTGTCGAAGAACGAGCGGTCCAGCCGCGGCCATTCGCCCTGCCTGGAGCCGAGAATCTCGAGAAAGAGGGGCGCCAGCGAGTCGCCGCCCGTGGCAGAGAGCCATTGCAGCTTGTGCGGATCGGCATCCGGGTCGAAGCCCGCCAACTCGGTCACGCGCCGGTAGAGGTCGCCCGGAGAGTCCGGGTAATATTGCTCGTCCTGGAGCGTGAGCTGATTGCCGGCGGCGTGCCAGCGCGCGCCGCAGCGGAAGTCGCCGGCGCGGTCCAGCGTCAGCACGGTTGCTTCCTGAAATCCCGAAGCATGAAACGCCGAGGCCGCGTGCGCCGTGTGGTGGTCAACCAAAAGGATCCGGCTTTTGGGGAATCGAGCGCGCAGCGCCAGGTGCAGGTCCTTCTCGGGGCCGGATGCCAGGGGGCGCACGATTGCCACGCAGTCCACCTGCTCGGGGCCCGCACCCGCCAGGCGCAGACACGTTGCGATCGCTTCCTCGGGCAACTCGCCCGCCCGCGAGAGCCGCTTCAACTTGCTTTGCTCTACCGCACCGGCCAGTGTGCCGTCCTTCAACACGGCGGCCGCCGGGTCGTTCAGAATGCCGCCGATTCCGAGAATGAACATGGTTGTTTTATAAGGTACCCCGGCGGCGCGAGCGCAACCAAGCCGTTGCGATCACACTGAAGCCTGCGCCGGCGCGGCGAAGCACGGAGCTCCGGAGAGCCCGCTACAGGCACGCGTACCGCCGCGGCGCCCGCTACTTTCCGCCTTTTTCCTTCTTCTCGATCTTCGCCCACGTGTCGCGCAGGGCCACGGTGCGATTGAACACCAGGCGCTCCGGCGTCGAGTCCGGATCCACACAGAAGTATCCGAGGCGCTCGAACTGCAGCGGGCTGCCCACGGCCGCCTCGCGCAGGCTCGGCTCGAGTTTCGCGTCCGGGACCACTTCGAGCGACGCCGGGTTCAGGTACGCCGTGAACTCCAACCCCTCGCTGTCGTCGCCGGGGTTGGCCCGTGTAAACAGCTTGTCGTAGAGCCGGACTTCGGCGTCCGCCGCGTGCGCCGCCGATACCCAGTGAATGGTGGACTTCACCTTCCTGCCGTCCGGAGCGTCGCCGCCACGGGTCGCAGGGTCATAGGTGCAGTGGATCTCGGTGACCTCTCCGGTAGCCGGGTCTTTCACCGCCCCCGTGCAGGTGACGAAGTAGCCGTAGCGGAGCCGCACCTCGCGGCCCGGCGCCAGCCTGTAATACTGCTTCGACGGGTTCTCCCGGAAATCGTCCTGCTCTATGTAGAGCACTTTGGAGAACGGCACCTTACGGCTCCCCATGGACGCATCCTCGGGGTTGTTCACTGCGTCCATCTCTTCCACGAACCCGTCGGGATAGTTGTCGACCACGAGGCGCAGCGGCCGCAGCACGGCCATCGCACGCGGCGCCCTCCGGTTCAGGTCCTCGCGAAGCGCGTGTTCCAGAAGCTCCAGTTCGATCGTCCCGTTCGTCTTCGAAACGCCGACGCGCGAGCAGAACAGGCGGATGGCCTCCGGCGTGTAGCCGCGCCGGCGAATACCCGACAGCGTCGGCATGCGGGGGTCATCCCACCCTTTGACGTGGCCTTCCTGGACGAGCTTCAGCAGTTTGCGCTTGCTCAAGAGCGTGTAGGTCAGGTTCAGGCGGTCGAACTCGATCTGCTGCGGATGATAGATCCCGATCTGTTCGATGTACCAGTCGTACAGCGGGCGGTGGTCTTCAAACTCCAGCGTGCAGATGGAATGCGTGATCCCTTCGATCGAATCCGACTGCCCGTGCGTATAGTCGTACATCGGGTAGATGCACCACTTGTCGCCTGTCCTGTGGTGGTCGGCGTGGAGGATGCGGTACATCACCGGATCGCGCATGTTCAGGTTCGTCGAGGCCATGTCGATCCTGGCCCTGAGCGTCCGCGCGCCATCGGGGAACTCGCCCGCGCGCATCCGCTCGAAGAGATCGAGGTTCTCCTCCGCCGAACGGTTGCGGTAGGGGCTCTCCCGCCCGGGCTCGGTCAGAGTGCCGCGGTATTCGCGAACCTCATCAGCCGAGAGGTCGCACACGTACGCCTTGCCCGCCTTGATCAACTGGACGGCCCACTCATAGAGCTGGTCGAAGTAGTCAGACGCGTAAAAGAGACGGTCTTCCCAGTCGAAGCCGAGCCATTGTACGTCCCGCATGATCGACTCGACGTACTCGATCTCCTCTTTGCAGGGATTGGTATCGTCGAACCTCAGGTTCGTCTTGCCGCCGAACTCATTCGCCAGGCCGAAATTCAGGCAAATGGATTTCGCGTGCCCGACGTGCAGATAGCCGTTCGGCTCCGGGGGAAATCGCGTATGGACCCTTCCGCCGTACTTGTTCGTTCTCAGGTCCTCGATAATGATGTCGCGGATAAAGTTGGATGCACCGGTCCCGCTCGGCCCGGGAGCCGCGCCCGGAGCGCCAGCGTCAGTTCTGGACGGATTCATGCTCGTTCCTCAATTCTAGACAGGCTGGACGTGCTGCGGGCCAGTCAGCGAGCGCAGCTTTCCCAGCGCCTGGCCGATTCGCTTCAGACAGGTCTCGCGGCCGAGCACCTGGAGCGTCTCGAACAGCGGAGGCGCGTTCTTGCGCCCGCACACCGCCACGCGAATGGGCTGGAACAACTGGGAGGTTTTCACGCCTGACTCACGGGAGGCTTCCCGCAGCGCCGCCTCGAGCGCCTCGTGTGTGAACTCCACCGTATCCAGCAGCTCACGGCCCCGCTCGAGCGCGCGGATCGCCAGCGCCGCGTCACCTTTCTGCGGGATGAGTTCAGCCGCATCGTAAGGAGGGAGTTCCTCAACGAAGAAGAAATCGCCCACCGTGGCGGCCTCGCTCAGCAGCCGGATGCGCTCTTTAATGAGCGGTGTCACCTGTCTCACCTTCGGAAGATCGGTCCGGAAGCCCGCGCGGGCGATGAACGGCAGGATCTCCCCGGCGAGCTGGTCATCGGGCAGCGCCCGCAGGTGTTGCGCGTTGAGCCACACCGCCTTCGGATCGAACGGATTGACCTCGCTGAAGTTGATCACGGCGTTGGCCCGGTTGATGCCGGCGAAAGAGAACGCCTCCACCAGTTCCTCGCGTGTCATCTGCTCGCGATCATTCTTGGGAGACCAGCCGAGCAGACAGACGAAGTTCAAAAACGCGTGCGGCAGGAACCCGGCGTCGCGGTAAGTGGTTACGCTGACAGCCGGCCCGTGCTTGCGCTTGGAAAGCTTGGCGCCGTCGGGCGCGATGAGCAGCGGCAGGTGGGCGAACTCCGGCACCGGCGCTCCCGCCGCCTCGAAGATCAGCACGTGCTTGAAGGTGTTCGACAGGTGATCCTGCCCGCGAATGATCTGTGTGATGCGCAGGTCGATGTCGTCGGCGCAGGATGCCATGTGATAGGTGGGCAGGCCGTTCGAGCGCAGGAGCGCGAAGTCCTCGATGTCGCTCGTTGATTTGGCCTGCTCGCCGTACACCGCGTCGCGGAAACGGACTTCCTGACCCTCGCCGCGCGGCACCCGGAACCGGATCGCGAAAGGCTCGCCGGCGGCTACCCGGCGGTCACTCTCCTCGCGGCTCATCTCGGGCATGCCTGCGTTGAAAAGCCACGCCCCGCCCTGGAACCCTTTCGCCTCATCCTCCGCGCCGGCCGATGCGGGTGTGAAGTCCCTGTATGCCAGGCCCTTGGCCAGGATGGCCTCAGCGACCTCCCGGTGCAAGCTGAGCCGCTCCGACTGGCGGTACTCCTCATCCCAGCCGATCCCCAGCCACTTCAGGCCGTCGAAGATGGACACCTCCGACTCGCTGGTATTGCGCTCAACGTCGGTATCGTCGATGCGGAGGATCATCGTCCCGCCGGTGTGGCGGGCGTACAACCAGTTAAAGATGAACGTGCGCGCGCTACCGATGTGTAAGAAGCCCGTCGGGGAGGGCGCAAACCGGACTCTGGGCATGAAACTTCAGTATAGCGGGCGGACTTGGCCCGGATGTCTCACCAGGGTGCGCGACTTGAAAGTGGCGGGACTCCGAATTCCGAAGGAAAACGCGGGTATCTGAGCGTAGTGGTACGCAAGGACGCTACACCAGCCCGGAGGGCGACGGAGAGTAGCCCATGGCGTAAGCCATGGGAAAATCAGCGTGTCCGGAAAAGCCCCCGGAGGGGGCGGAAGATGGCGACGCCGCGATCTTTCGCCCCGTGCCGGGGCTTTGTAAATCTGGCGACTCCCCATGGCTCACGCCATGGGCTATTCTCTTGCGCTCTTACGAGCTTTGATTTGGACACTACAGAATCCCCACTTTCTTGTCGCACACCCGTCTCACCAGCAATCTACTGCGGCGCGCGATAGAACCGCATCTACTGCGTTGCGTGCGCTGAACTGCTTACGGAGATTCGGCGCGCAGCCGCCCGTACATTTCGAGAAAGCCTTCAAACGGGATCTGCTCGGCGCGGAGGCGGGCTTCCGGCCATGCGGAGACCCGGGGACCGTAGAACGGCTCGAGGTTGTTCCGCAAGGTCTTTCTCTTTTGCCGGAAAGAGCGGGCGGCGAACTTGAGGAAGCCGTTCATGTCGGAGATGGGCGGGCGAACCGGCGTGAGGCTGATCGCGGCCGACTCGACCTTGGGCGGAGGCGAAAAAGCGTCCGCAGGAACGTGAAAAAGCTGCTCAATTGACGCAAATAGACGCGTTTTGACGGTCAAAAAGCCGTAATTACGCGTTCCATGACGCGCATTCAGGCGCTCGGCGACCTCCAACTGGACCAGGAGGACGGCGCGTTTCCAGGCATCTCCGGCCGCGAAGATCCGGTCAAGGATGGGGGAGGTGATGTAGTAAGGCAGGTTGCCGGCGATGACGGCCGGGCCCCACTGCCCGAGGTTCGTCTCGAGGACGTCGGCTTGTAGCACTTCGACGTTGGGATAGCGGTCGCGAAGGGCTTGGGCGAGGGCCGGATCGATTTCAATCGCCACGACGCGTGCGGCGCGGGCGGAGAGCAGAGCCGTAAGGCCACCACGGCCGGCTCCGATTTCGACTACGAGGGGCTCACTCGAGGGGCACGCGGTCTCAGCCAGGCGTTCGAGGATACTGTGCCGGGTAAGGAAGTGCTGTCCGAGGCGCTGTCGAGCCAGGTTTCAGTTTCTCCGGAGCTAGCTCTTGATTTCGATGTGCCGCCGCTGGAAGGAGACGTACACTTTGCCGAAGGTCGGCTGGCCGAAAACGGTGGCCGGCGTGAATTCAGTGAACAGGAGTTTCTTCTCGATCTCCCGCCTCAACTCGGGATTCGCACTGAGGTTATCGCCGCGCGCGACGCTGTAATCGACCATTCTGCCCTGGCCATCGACGATCACCTCGATCACGCAGTCGATGTCGGAGCCGAACTCGTCCGGGAACGGCATCTGGGCCTTGATGGAAGGGTCGGTAAACAAAGCCACGGGCACATCGTTGCCGGACGTGCGATGCAGAGCAAAGGTCGGCACGAGCATGGCGAACAGGATGAGAGCGGAAAGCAACCCGCCGGCGAAGGGGAGCGCCATCGGGCGCATCAGACCATCGACCCACAGATGGAAACCGGTGAGAAGGTTTTCGAACCACCGCCGACGGTCGAGAACACGCTGGCGTTCCCTGGAAGCCATGACCCGCAGCGCGGTGGCGAGTTCAGGAGGAGCCGCCGTCACCGGGAGCCGCCGCAGCGCGGCTCGGAGCCGGACAACTTGCTGCATATGCGACTCGCACTCCCGGCAGCGCCCCACGTGCAGCAGTACTTCCTGCCTCTCCCGGTCAGAGAGAACGCCGTCGAGATGTGCGGAGAGTGAATCCCGAACAGTATGGCAATTCATATACTCACTCAACCGTTTGTGGCGTCAAACGCAAAGCCGGTTCGGTCTCGAGCCGGCCCGCAAGATCTTTCCGCAACGCCTCGCGCCCGCGAAGGATGCGTGATTTCACCGTGCCCAACGCCACCTGGAGCACTTCGGCGATTTCCTCGTAGCTAAGCTCCTCGATATCGCGGAGTACAACAGCAGTTCGAAAACCGGGGTTCAAGCGTTCCAGCGCCTGCTCGAGCAACTGGTGCCGCTCGGTTTCGGAAGCGGCTTCGAAAGGAGAGCGGCCGGGGTCGGACAGCGTCTGGAAGTAGCTCAGACTGCCTTCCTCTTCCGCCTCCAGGCCCACCTCCTGCCGGCGATGGCGGCTGAACCAGCGCTGATAGTTGTAGGCTTCGTTCACCGCAATCCGGTAGATCCAGGTCTTCAGGCTGCTATCGCCGCGGAATGCGCCTATTTTGCGAAACACCTTTAAGAAGACTTCCTGCACGACATCGCAGGCGTCGGAAGGATCGTTGAGCAGCCGGGAAACAAGGTTATAAACGGGCTGCTGAAAACGTGTAACCAGGGCCTCGTAAGCCGATTCGGCGCCGCTACGCAGTCCGTCGATCAGCGAAAGGTCGCCGGACGCATCGCGGCAGTCCTCAGGCACATCGATGGATCCAACATCGACTGGGGCGCCGAGATGAAGGGTTATATCCGCCACGGCAGGACCTCAATGGCAAACCACCTTCAACTTAACAATATCCCGAATCCTGCGCAAACAAATAGACACCTGCGGCTCCGAAAAAGTTCCCTTAACCTCCGACCGGGGTTGGCGAGCAGCGAACGTGCACGCGGAGAATCGGAGAATCGCTCCTAACTTAATGATAACACAAAGAATACGAACTCTGATACCCCTTTTCACTCACCCGCCACACGGGTGGCGTGGCCGGAGATCTCCTCGTAGTACCGCTCGTAGCGCGGAATGATGATGGAGCTACAGAAGCGGCTTTGGGCGGTGTGCCTGGCGGCGGCGGACATGCTCCGGTAGAAGGACTCGTCCTCAAGCAGCCGTACGACGCAGGCAGCCTGGGTGGCGATGTCACCGACCGGGGTCAGGAAGCCGTCCACTTCGTGGGTGATCAGTTCCGGGATGCCGCCTACGTCGGTGGCGACGGCGGGCAGTCCGCAGGCCATGCCTTCCAGGGCAGAGAGGCCGAAAGACTCCAGCTCACTCGGGAGCAGCAGGACATGCGCCAGCGGGATCAGCCGCTCGACATGGCTCTGCTTTCCGAGGAACGTGACGTGCTCCTCAATGCCGAGATCGCGGGCAAGGTTCTCGGCAGGGCCGCGGTCAGGGCCATCGCCAACCATGACCAGGTGGGCAGGGGCCGAAAGGCGCACCTCGCGCAGGATGCGGATACAGTCCAGAACCCGCTTTACCGGCCGGAAGTTCGAGATGTGCATCAGCACCTTCTCGCCCGAAGGTGCGATTCCAGCCGTAAGCCGGCGCGGCGGATCAGGCTGGTACATCTCACAGTTGACGAAGTTCTTAATGACTCGGATATCGCGCTCGATGCTGAACACCTTGACGGTCTCGGCCCGCAGGTAGTCGCTGATGGCTGTTACGCCGTCGGACTCCTCGATAGAGAATCTCGTGATCGGGAAGTAGGACCGGTCGCTGCCCACCAGCGTGATATCGGTGCCGTGGAGGGTGGTGATGAAAGGCAGGCGGTGGTGCTTCCGCGCCAGCATGTCGCGGGCCAGCAACGCGGAAATCGAATGCGGGATTGCGTAATGGACGTGCAGAAGATCGAGCGAGTGCCGCTCGGCGACCTCGGCCATCCGCGATGCCAGCGCGAGTGAATAAGGCGGGTACTGGAAAAGCGGGTAGTTACTTACCTCGACCTCATGGTAGTGGATGCGAGGAATGTCCGGGTCCAGGCGGATCGGATTCGCGTATGAGATGAAGTGAACCTCGTGGCCGCGGTTGGCGAGTTCGAGGCCGAGTTCCGTAGCCACGATACCGCTGCCGCCATAGGTCGGGTAACAGGTGATGCCGACTCTCACAGGACTAGGCTAACAGCAAACGTGACGGCTTCGCGGCACTGCCGGCACGCTCCAACGACCCGTGCGCACCGTTGCTGCGCTTCCGAGGCGCAGACGGGCGGCTCCGCTGCGAACCAACGTACATCGGCCGAGGCCGTTGGCCGCCTCAACCCGGGATGCGGATTTTGAGGCCGGCCCCGTGGCCCGGCCGGGATTCGATGGCCAGCTCACCGCCAAGGCTGCGGACACGCCGCTTGATGCTGGCGGGGCCGAGGCGCAACAAGTCGAGCTCGTCGAGGCTGAACGAACCGCTGAACGCAAAACCGGCGCCGTCGTCATCGACCCCGATCTCGACGGTCTTGCCGCTCTGCTCGAGCGAGACCGCAACGCGGCTGGCCTTGGAGTGCTTCTGGACGTTGTGCAAAGCTTCCCGCAGGATCTGGAGTATCTCGTGGCTGCTCTCGGGAGCCACCTTGATGGAAGTCTCGGTGGAGACGAACCGCGACGTGATCCCGGTGTCCTTCTGGAAGTACTCGACGATGCGGCGGGTGGAGGCGACCAGGTCGCTGGCGTCTACTTCCGCCGGGCGCATGCTCCGCAGGAAAGACCGCACATCGCCGACGATGGTCTTGGCGAGATCCTGCAACTCCTTGAGGTCCCGCATCCCGGAGGCGGGGTCGCGTTTGAGCAGGGTGCCCAGAATCTCCAGCCGCACTTGCATGGCGATGAAGGTCTGCAGCGGGCCGTCATGGAAATCCGCCGCGATGCGCTGCCGCTCGGCATCGCGGGCGCGCTCGGCATCACCGGAAAGCTGATCCTCGCGGCGGTGGCTGTCCGCCAGCCATTGCTGAAGCTTGCGCTTGTGGTAAGCCAGGGCGCACGAAAGGAGGCCGGAGATGAGCACAACGCGCCGAATCACGATGTCCGCCGGCGCATGGACGATGCCGAAGAATGCCAGTGAGGCGCCGACGATGAGGAACACGTCGGTCCAGTCATGCCCGACCACAGCCGCCATCATCAGGTAGAGAAAAAAGAACGAGCTGATCCAGGCGCTGCCGTCCGCGCCGTAGGCGGCGAAAGCAGTGAAATACACAGCCTCACAGAAGAGGGCCGGAAGAGATGCCTGAATGCCGTCGAGGTTCCGCCAGAGCAGGGCGGCGAGGGCGTAGGTGGCGAACACCGCGGCTGCGGCAAGCAGCGGCGGGTCCTGCGGTTGCGGCCGGAAGATTTCCGCGTAAAGGCAGGCCAGGGCCAGCACGGCCCGCAGCACTTTGCGCGTCCGGTTCAACTCACGAGCGAAAGCTGCCGGATCGGATGACATGGTGGGTTTGTCCCCTGAGCGAAAGGCCTCCAACGCTACCGCCGGTACAGGTACAGAGTGTGGCTGCGGCCTTCCCCATCGTCCTCGATGGGGAGAACTTTGTCCGGGGTCCAATCGGAGAACTCGAAATCGTGCGCGACGACGCGCGTTCCCTTTTTCAACTGCTTCTCGAGCAGCGGGCGGAGCTTGTCGTTGGAGCCGGGGAGCAGGTACACCGTTATGAGGTCGGCGGAGCTGTAGTCCTGCTTCATGAGGTCGCCGTTGACGATGCGCGCACGGGACTGCAGGCCGAGGCTGCGGATGCGATCCGAGCTCCGCTTCCAGAGGTCCTTGTCGAACTCTACGCCGGTGGCATCGGCCTTGAACTTCTTCGCCGCCATGATGACGATGCGGCCGTCACCGCTGCCGAGATCAAACATCTTCTCGCCCGCCTTCAATTCGCCGAGTTCGAGCATATTCTGGACGATCACTTCGGGGGTCGGATAGTACGGGGCGAGCTTCTCGGTTTCCTGCGCGCGCCCGGCCGCACCCGGCAAGACGCAAAGGACCAGCGCACCAGTCAGCAGAAATCGAAGCCAGCGTGTCATGACAAAACCTCGGGAAACGGGCGCCGGGCACTTCAGGCCAGCCGGCTCGACTCGGCCGGAAGAAGGCCTGCTGAAAGTCACGGGCAGTGGAATGAGAAAGCCAGAAAGCCAACCGGCCCCGGCGCGCAGCTCCCGTCTCATGTCCACAGCGTCCAGGCTAGCAGTCTATCGTACCTTCGATACGGTGAAAAGGAGAAAGGACAGGAGAAAGGCATGCGCGCCTCAGTCGTCTCTCCTCACACGGGGCTGGCAAGCCGTTGTTGCCCGATCACGCGGGACTTGCACCACGGGCGGCTAGTCCGCATCTGTCACACGCTGTCTGTTACGACGCACGATATGCCCATGTCTACTTCGTTGCGCTCGGTCGCCGTCCTCGACGTACTGTTCAAGTACGCCTCCGGGCGGCTCCCTTCGCGCGCCTCGTATCCACGGGCATCTCCTGCGTCTCACGACGAAACCGTGTGAGAGAAGCGGACTAGGGCTCGATCCAGATTCGGACGCGGTTGCTTTGCTGGTTCTCGGACTCGAGGTAAAGCTCGGCGGAGCCTGCGTTGACGATGGCCGGCACACGCACCTCGATGAGGTAAAGGCCGACATACCCGGGAGCGAGCACTGAGCGCGTGACCTCGATTGGAGCACGGTCAAGATACGCGCGGACGGGCGTCACCACCTGAGGAGGGTTGTCCAAGGGGCCAGGCACACCTGCAGGCCATTCCGGGCGGACGCGGCCGAGGCCTGTTGCGAGGATTTGCAGGCGTGCGCCAGACCGCGCGGTATTCATGCCATCGAGGAGAACTCCGGTATCGGCATTCAAGACGAGCGGGGTGCCAACCCGGTCCACGAAGATGGCCGGAGAGACCGTCTCCAGCGGCACCGCAACGCGGACATCCCCAGATGCGGTGTCGAGAGAAAGCGAGAGGGGGCCCGCCGGGGCCGCAAAGGGCACTTGAATCTGCGATTCGGAGTCTGAGGCGGCGAGGACGGGGACGTTCAGGTCGCCGGACCGGGCCGCTTTCACGCGACCACCCAGGAAGCTGAGCAGGGAACCCGGGGCCGCTGCGCGCTGGCTGAAATCGGCAGCGTTCACCAGACGCGGGCTGGAGAGGCGGTGCGGAGCCAGGGCTGCGTAGACGCCGTAGCCTTCCATGGCCACGAAGAGCTGGTTGCCGTCCGGATCCAATCTCACATCCATCGCGGCTCCGGAAGGGAGGCCCTCAACGGCGGACCAGGGCATGGCTGGAACGGGAGCGTTCAGATCGATCCGGGTGTAAAAGAGGCCGGAGGTCGTCGCGACGTAGACGGCGCCGGCGGCGCGGTCGGCGGTGATTCCGTATGCGCCGGAGGCCGGCAGGTCGCCCGTCAAATCATCCCAGAACTGTCCCGCGTTAACCGTGCGGAGGGCGCGGGGACCGGCGGCGCCTCGAGCGGGGCCGAGGGCAGCCAGCGCGAACCGGGGGTCCTTCGGATCGGCGTAAATCGCTTCCACCGCGCCGCGCTCGGCGGGTGCGGTGGAATTCCAGGTGAGCCCGCGATCGGAGGATACCCACAGCCGGCCGTCCGCCGAGCCCGCATAGATAAAGTCCCCTGCGGAGGCGAGAGCCGTCACGTCTGCCCCTATAGTTCGAGACAGTGTGCTTCGGGCCGAAACGTCCTGGCTGGCGAAGAGATCGGAAACCGCTCTCCATGCCTGCTTCTCGCCGGGAGCCCACTCGATAACGCCCAGATCGCCCGCGAGCAGCCGCGCGCCGTTGCCGTCCCGCGGCAAGGACGCTATCCGGCGTATCGGGAGATTCGGAAGAGTCTCATTGAGACCGGTCCAGGAAAGCCCTTGGTCGAGGGAGCGCCAGACTCCGGTGCCGGCGGCCACAACGACCTCCTCAGGGTCGCGCGGCGAAACGGCGACGTCCCGAACTTCCGCGCCGAGGATGGAACGGCCTTCGAACAGCGTGAGGTTCGTCCAGGAGACCCCACCGTCATCGGACCGGCGCACCTGCGAACCGAAGGCATACATCAACTCAGGATTCGTGCGGCTCGTACGGACCCGGCCCTCAGCCAGGCCGTCGGGCTGGGCGTCAGATTCGGGCGGCACGGCCGAGGCAGGACGCCAATTCTCGAAATCAGACGTCTCGAAGAGGCGCCCTGTGGAGGTGCGGACGAAGAGAGTCGTTCCATCTTCGGAATACCAGACGCGGTCCACCGGGCCGGATGCAGGTGACGCAAGGGCGAGTTCGACGCTGGAGTTGCCTATGCGTCGCCAGTCGGGCTGGACCGCCGACCGCGCTTGAGCGGCCAAAGTACCCGCCAGACACAGGAAGAGTGTCAGATTGCACAGGAGGGCAGCATACCGGCGAACAGACCCCGCCGAGCTATGGCCGCCACTCCCAGTGAAGTTTGTGGCACTCTGACACATGAGATGAGTCCATTGTATCGTGCCGGAGGCCGAAACGTGAACAGGCAAAGTCCGGAAGTTGTTAACGAGTAACAATTTCCGGTGACTTTTCTTCATGGCTCGGTGTTTGCTATGCAATTATAGGGTAGACTAGGGTCTCGAACGCCCCGGGTCGGTCGGACCAGGCGTTCCGAAGCAGATGATGCAGGTGTACAGAACGCTGCTGTCGCTCGGGTTGTTCATCGCAGCCTGCGCCGTTCTGTGCTTTGCGCAGGCTCCTACCGATTCGACCAATGCCGCAGCCACCGTGGTGGCGATCACCGGCAACGTTTCGGTGCTGCGTGATTCGCAGCCGTGGGCGCTAAGTATCGGATCCGCGGTGCGGCCACAGCAGGTAATCGTGACCGGTCCCGACGGCTACGCCACTTTCCGCGTTTCCGACGGCAGCACCTTCGAAGTATTCCCCAATTCCCGGATCACATTCAGGAATACCCCAGGCGATTGGAAAGATCTGCTCGAGATGTGGCTCGGACAGGTGAAGGTGCACATCCAGAAACTCAGCGGGCTGCCGAACCGGAATCGCGTGCGGACGCCGACCGCGATCATTTCGGTGCGCGGAACCGTCTTCGACGTGAAGGTGGAAGAAGAGGACACCACCGAGGTGTACGTGGAAGAAGGACAGGTGGACGTGCGCCACAACATCCTCGGCGGCGAGACCCGGATTCTGAACCCTGGCGAGTACATCCGGGTTTACCGGAATGTTCCGCTCGCTCAGAAGATGATCGACCGCGGGTCGATCATCAAGGCCGCGATGCGCGCGGCAGCGGAAGCCGTTTACACGACGATGACGCGCACGCCGCGCGGCGCCGGTCCGGCCTCGGGGGGCGGCGGCACGGGTGGCGGCGGCCTCCCTGGCGATCATGGCAGCGGCGGCAAGAATCCGCCATCTCCTCCGTCGAGCGGCGGCGGCTCCACGACGACTCCTCCACCCGATGCCGGCGGCGGCGCTCCTCCACCTCCACCCGGCGGCTAACAGGCCTCATCGCCCGTCACAACACAAGCTGATTGCAAAGGGACGCGTTTGCGTTCCGGGGCCAGGTTTGCGCGCATGCGCGATCAGAGCGACCTGCTCCGGGAGCGGCCGCGCGTGCGAAACTGAAACTTACTGCCCATGCTTTCACGACTGCTGCTCGTCGCTTTGCTGTGCTCCGCCGTGTCCGGTCTTGCACTCGCCCAGTCCGGGGGGATTCCACCCGAGTGGGAGGTGCAAAAGCAAATGGCCGCGCTTGCCGACCATGTGCAGCGCGTGGAGCCCGTGCTCGAGCAGCTCAAGCCTGAGGATTGGGTGAAGCAGGGTGCACCTGCGGCTTACACCGAGCAGATCAAGCGGACACGCGCCGAGATCGGGTACCTGATCGGCTCGACGAAGGAGTTGTCGGCGCACGCGGACAGGCTGACGGTCGCGCTCGAGACCTATTTCAGGATGCAGTCCGTGGACGCGATGCTGCGGTCGGTGGCGGGGGGAATCCGGAAGTACCAGAATCCGGCCCTCGCCGATGTGTTGCAGAGCCTGATTGCGGGCACTTCGACGGACCGCGAGAAGCTACGTCAGTACGTCGTGGACCTGGCCGCTGACCGGGAGCAGCAATTCCGGGTGGCAGACGCGGAGGCGCAGCGGTGCCGGGCCGTGCTGTCCAAGCAGCCGCGCCCGCCTGAAAAGACGGAAAAGGAGGAGCGCCGGTGAACGAACCGCGCACATTCTCTTGCAGCATTTGCGGGGATCCGTCCACGCAAATCTGCGAATACTGCACCAAGGACGCGTGCGAGAACCACCTCTGCGCAAAGTGCCGGCGCTGCAGCGATTGCTGCGAGTGCGAAGTGCCGCTGGAGGCGACGCACGAGGCGCCCGAGATGCCGACGCCGTCCGAGACCGAGGCGGCCGGGTAAGCCGGAAGCGCGTCAGTCCCGGAGCTTTTGCCCAGAGGCGCGGGCTCGGGAACTTCCTCCTGTGCGGGCGTGTCGCGATCGTCGTGAAACATCCGGCGTGAGCATCTTCCTGTTGTCTCCCCGCTCCTGTATGCTGTCTGCTTATGAAGCCCGCCCTGTTCGCGCTCTGTTTGGCGGCTGCCCTCGCGGGCGCCGATGACCGGGAAATCCTGTCGAATCCCGCCGCGCTTCCGCCCCACCGTTCCGAGACGGTGCAGCAGGTGCGCGAGGCGTTCGTGGACCCGCCGGCCGAGTATCGCTCCATGCCGCTATGGGTGTGGAACGACGAGATGGCATGGCCGCGGCTGAAGGAGCAACTGGCACAGTTCAAGGCACAGGGGATCGGCGGAGTGTTCGTCCACCCGCGGCCGGGGTTAATGACGGAGTACCTGAGCCCGGAATGGTTCTCTCTGTGGCGGCTCTCGATGGAAGAGGGCAAGCGCCTCGGGCTGTTCGTGAATATCTACGACGAGAACAGTTACCCGGCCGGGTTCTCCGGCGGACTGGTGCCCGCGCGCGCGCCGGACACAGCAGTGCAATACGTCGAGGCCGTGGCGGGCGTTGATGCCGCGCGGATTTCGTGGAATGCGGCGGAAACCGTGGCTGTATTCGTAACGGCCAAAGGGAATGCGAAGCGGGTGCACAGCCGGGCCGAGGTGCCCGAGAACGCGTCGGTGACACTGTTCCGCCTGCGGCGTGCGAGTGGGAATCCCTGGACCGCCGAGTTCCCTTACGTGGACCTCACGAATCCGCAGACGGCTCCCAATTTCATCGAGACCACGTTCGAGGCGTACCGGAAACAGTTCGGCGCGGAGTTCGGCAAGACCGTGCGGTGGAGCTTCGATGACGAGCCTCTGATCGCGACAGGCGGGGCGTACGATCCCGCGGCCATGGCCCTGCCGCTGAGCTTCAATACTCTGGCGGAGTTCCGGAAGCGTTGCGGGTACGACCTGACGGACAAAATCGTTTCGTTGTTCTGGGACACCGGCGATTTCCGGCAGGTGCGGTTCGATTACTGGCAGACGCTGCACGACTTATGGAAGGAGAACTATTTCCGCCCCATCTTCCAATGGTGCGATCGCAACAACCTGCAGTTCACAGGGCACTGGATGGAGCACGAATGGCCGTACCCGTGGATCTCGCCGGACGACGCTTCGCTTTACGCGTACGAGCATGTGCCCGGCATCGACATGCTGGAGGGCGCCAACATCCGCGTGCGGGGCGCAGACCCGCACATGCTTTTCACCATCAAGCAGGTGGCCAGCGTGGCGAACCAACTCGGCAGGCGCGCGTTCTGCGAAGCCTACGGTGTTTCGGGCTGGGACTCCACTCTGGAGCACTACAAGCGGTTCGGCGACTGGCTAATGGTGCATGGCATCAATTTCATCGACCAGCACCTGGCGTTTTCGACCGTGCGCGGTGCGCGCAAGCGCGATCACCCGCAGAGCTTTTCCGACGTGTCGCCCTGGTGGCCCTACTACCGCGTCCATGCCGATCACCTCGCGCGCGTCAGCTACCTGTTGAGCCGGGGCGCGGCCCGGAACCGCGTAGTCCTGATCGAGCCGACCACGAGCGGTTTTCTCTTTGCCCGGCGCGCGGGCGAGACGCCCGAGCTCGAGAAGATGCGGAAGGACAACGCCGACCTGATCCAGGCGCTCGCGGACCGGCAGGTGGATTTCGACCTGGCCGACGAGTACATCCTCGAGTGGTTCGGGAAGGGCGGCAAGAGCCTGAAGGTGGGCAAGGCCGAGTACGACCTGGTGGTCTGGCCGAAGCACATGGTGAACGTGCGGCGCGAAACAGTGCCGCTGCTCGAGGACTACCTCGCGGCGGGAGGAGAGATCCTGGCGCTTGCCGAACCTGCCGATTACGTTGACGGGCGCCCGAACGATGCCGTGCGCCGGCTGCGGGACCGCCACCGCGCACAGTGGCGGAGTGTGCCGGGCCCGGCGGAGCTGATCGCCGAGATCCAGAAGCGACTGCCTGCGCAGGTGACCTTCGACCATCCGCTCCCGCAGGGCGTAGGTTTCGCGCAGCGGGCGCTCGAAAGCGGCGAGCGGGTGCTGTTCTTCGCAAATACCGGCCTGGCGGCCGTGAAGGCGACGGCCACGGTGGAGGGTGCCGCCATTGAGGGCTGGGACACCGTCACGGGCCGGATCGCCCCCGCGCCCTTCCAGCAGGGCGGAAACGGAAAGCTGAGCTTCGAACTGGACCTGCCGCCCGCGGGTTCGAGACTGTTCGTCGTGACCACGTCCGGTGCCCCACCGGTGGCCGCGTCCGTTCCGGCTTTCGTGCCTTTGGCGGCGCCGGAATGGGACATCACACCCGATGCGCCCAACGTGCTCGTGCTCGACTATTGCGATCTGGCGCTGAGCCACGCGGAATTCCAGGACATCAACACCTGGCGCGCGAACTGGTCGCTGTGGCAGGCGCATGGGTTCGAACGGCCGGCATGGGACAACGCAGTGCAGTTCAAGACCCGCGTCTTCGACCGGAATCATTTCGACCCGCAATCGGGATTCGAGGCGACATTCCGCTTCGACGTGGCTGATGCCGCTGCCGTGGAACAACTGGAGCTGGCGCTCGAGTCACCGGAACTGTACCGGGTTTCCGTGAACGGCCAGAACGTCAGCTTCGAGGGCGCCGCGCGCTGGCTCGACCCTCACATCCGGAGTGTGCCGATCGCGACCCTGGCTCACCCGGGAGAGAACGTGATCAAGCTGACCGGGCGGCCGTTCGACGTGCGCATGGAGCTCGAGAACGTCTACCTGCGCGGCAACTTCTCGGTAGTCGCCGGTGAGAAGGGCTTCCGCCTCGCAGCCCCCGGGAGACTAAAACTCGGGAGTTGGGCGAAACAGGGCTATCCGTTCTACGGGCATTCCATGCTTTACCAGGCCTCGGTCGAAGTGCCGGCGGACCGCAACCTGGTCCGGACCGAGTTACCCGATTGGGCGGGCAGCGTGGCCGAGGTTCTGCTGGACGGCAAGCAAGTCGCTGTCGTCGGCTGGCAGCCCTACTCGGCCGAATTCCAGACTGCGCCCGGGAAGCACACCATCGGCGTACGCGTGGTCTCGACGCCGAGGAACACGTTCGGACCGTTCCATAACCCGAGCAAGCCGCGGATGAGGGCTTGGCCCGCGGCGTGGCACGAGTTTCCGGAGCGGCAGCCGGGCGGAGCGTTGTATGACGTGCTCGACTACGGGCTGCTGCAGGCGCCGGTGATCACCGCGGCGGCGGGCAACTAAGAATTAGCGCTCAGCCGTTCAGCTATCAGATTTCGTGACAGGTCAGGCGGGCCGACTCCCTGACGGTCGCGGCTCGGAACGGAGGAGTCAGGCCACAACGGAAGAGGCCACGGAGGAGTCAGGCCACAACGGAGCGGAATCGACCGTCAGCGGATGCGAAGGCGGACGACGATTCCATCGCCGACGCGAGCGATGATGGAGGAGAACGAATCCCTTCCGAGATTGTTGACGCCGATCACCTTGCCCGTCAGCGGCTTGACGCTGCCATGGAGGCGAGCTCCGGCGTCCTTGGGAACATCGAACGTCACCAGGGCGTCGGGCGTGCCGTCGCGGTCGATGTCGATTTCTTCCGAGATATGCGCGGGAAGTGCGGCGGCCGGGGTCCAGCGGAGCTGAACAAAAGGTCCGCGGCGCTCGAGCGGGGCGACCGGCCGCACGGGACGGCCGACCTCGATGCGGTACCCGCCCTTATCGACGGTGTAAAGCGGCTCGCCGCCGGTGAAGGCCGGGTTGATGCGAACGCCGGTGGCGGCGATTCCCCTCTGAAACACGTCGATCAGCAGGAACGGGACCAGCACCGCGGCGACGAGGGTGAGTGATGCCGCCGTGTAGCCGAGTATTGATTTCAGGCGTTTCATCGGTTTCCTCCGTCAGGCCGCAAACTGAATCAAGGTCTGGATGCCGCCCGCGATGATGGTGCCGCCGAACATCGTCGCGAAAAGCCAGGCCGCGTAGAGATAGAGGAGCCGGGCCCTTTCCGGAGCCTTGCCGAACTCGGTCCCCTTGATGTGCCAGAGCGCGGCGTCCTTGTGGCAGACGTCCACGCAGGCGCCGCACTTCATGCAGGTGATCAGCGTCTTGCCCTCGGTTACCGACGCCTCCGTGAGCGCCATGGTGGGGCAGCTCCGGCGGCACGATATGCAGTCGGTGCACTTCTTGCGGTCGATGCGGATTTCGAACACGTTGATCTTGTTGAACAACGACTGGAAAGCGCCGAAGGGACAGAAGAACGCGCACTGGGCGCGCTTTTTCGTGAGCCAGGGCAGAACGACGACGAGCCCGAAAAAGAGGGAGAGAAAGATGCCGGTCTGAACCGCCGTTTCGAGCGAGCGCACCTCGGCGAACTCGGTGACGGTCTTGAACGGGCACAGCCAGGAGCAGTAGGTCGGCTCGAAAGTGGCGAGCGACAGCAGAACGATGGCCACCAGCACGCCCCACGGCACCCAGCGCCAGCGCTCGTCGATTTTCTTGATGCGAGCCTTCCTGGCAACGGCCGCGAAGCCCTCCTCAATGCCGCCGAAGAAGCAGCCATAGCTGCACCATCCCTTGCCCAGCACGATGGTGGCGCCGAGCCACAGCGCAATCATCGCTGCAATGGCGTGCGGGTTGCTGGCGGACGGCAGGATGGAGCCCGGGAAGATGACGGTCCTGGTCAGCGCCGCGGGGATGAGCACCATCGGGATCACCATGAAGCAGAACGGCGTATCTCCGGCGATCATCTTTTCCATGGAGATGCTCATGGAGCCGCGCATCGCCAGTAACTGCGCAATGAAGCCGATCGGGAAGAGCACGCCGAGCGTTACGAAAAAGATCCGGCGCCAGCGATAGGTCTCGCGCGTGCGCACCATCAGGAAGAACAGCGTGACCATGAAGACCAGGGTGAGGAGGGCGGCGATTTTCGGCGCGGCGCCTTTCACCAGCATGGAGCGCGAGAAAATGATCAACGACCAGAGGAGCACGGGAAGCGTGAGCAGAATGGACTTGCCGGCGCTTCTCCCGGGCGGTTTCGCTTGACTAGGCATGGATGAGACCCCCAAGGATACCGAACAGACCGAGGTAGGCGTACCAGGCGGCCATGACGGCCATGGCGATGCGCGCGATCGTGACAGCCGGGCCGAGTTTTCCGAGCAGGCCCAGCCCGGCGGCGGGCACGAACCACACGGAAGTGCCTGCGAAGAAGAGCGTGAAAAAGAGCAGGGCGCCGGCGAGGCTTCCACTCTCGGAAGCGCGCAGGGCCGCGGCGACGAATGGCGGGCAAAGGTTGATGCCGGTGGCGAGCCCGAGCAGGGCGGGGCCGGCCGTCCGGAAGCGCTCGCCCGCTTCGTGCGGGCAGCCGGCACAACCGTGCGCGCACGGGGCCGGTTTGCGGCGGGGCAGAGCCGCGAAGGCAAGCATGCCCGCGATGAGCAGGTGCATGGCGCCGGAGAGAAGGGCGCGCGGTCCGGGATGAAGAGGAATCGCTGCTCCGAGCGCCCACGCAGCCGCGGCGAACATCAGGTAGCCCACGAGCCGCCCGCCGAGAAAGGCCGCCAATCTTGCCGAGGCGCCGCGCAGCGTGCGGCCCTCCGCCGCAAGGAGCGGCGCCAGCACGGGCCCGCAGAAAGCGACGCACGCAGGCCCGGTGGAGAGCCCGAGCACGACGGCCTCAGTGGCAAAGGGCATAATCGAACAGCGGATTTCCGGGCCGAAAACACCAGTGTACTCGCGTTCCGCGCGAGCCGCCGTACTGAACGGGCGGGGCTGAGGACCTGCGACAGTCAAATGCTCTTTGCGTCAAATCTCCTTTAAGCTGCGGATATCTTGCGACTTAGGCTATGATTGCGGACAGCTTTCCATCAGTTCCCTGGGAGGGACGTTCGCGCATGGCTGCCACCGTTTGGAAGGGCTATCTCACGTTCGGGCTCATCTCGGTGCCCATACGGCTGTTTGCCGCGGCGCGCCGCGAGCACGTCAGCCTTCACCAGGTCCACAAAGTGCGGGCAGGCGGAGGCGCTCCTGAAGTCCGACAGCCACGACTACATTTCGGATGAGCTGCAGCAGTTAAAGAGTCGCCTCTCGGGCGCCGGGAGCGTTGATGCGCTGTTGCAGCAGTGGTCGCAGGGCGCGGCCGGCGGCAAAACGTTCCAGCAGATCACGGAGGACTTTGCGTCCATCATCATCCCGAAGGTGTGAGAGCGGGAAGGGCGCAAGGTTTCGCGCGTGGCGCAAAGGCTCTCGATCTCGCCGAAGAAAGTGAGGCGCGTGCTCGGGCGCGCCGGGCTGCCCGGCTCGCGGAGCGATGCGCGTCGGGACTGACACCTCTGTAGCCAACGGATGCGTCTGCCGCGGCTGCAAGACGCCTCTCGCGACCGTCACGTCCCCGGCAAGAGCGGAGCAGTCGGAGCAGGCGGCGCACCTTCCGCGATCTTTCCCCGCGGCCAGCGGCCCACCAGCGAGCGGACCAAATCGATAGCCGACGGAAGAAACCACACCAGGCCGAACGCGAGCAGGGGGTTGGTCACGGCGCCCCAATACATGTTTACCGGCATTCCGACGACGGAGAACGCCGCCATATAGACTGCCACCAGGATGCCGACGCGGCTGCCGATTCCACTCCTCCAGCCCGCCAGCCCGAACAGCATCGCCGGGAAGAATAACGCCGCGACCCAATTCGGGAACCCGACCAGGAGGCTCATCAAGGTAGTCAAGAGGACAAACCGCAGTCCGCCGAACCGCACCCAATCGAACTGTACAGCCATGTCCGTGGGACGGACTTGGGCAATAGCGGCTTGGGCGTGCATCAGAAAGTAGAAGGCCCACAACGCCAAGCCGACCAGCCATGCCAGAACCTCTGCTCTTCGCTTCCGGCGCAGTGCAAAGGCCAAGCTCACCAGAACGTATGGCATTGCCAGTTCCCGGTAGAACAGAGCCGGAAGGCCGGCGGCAACGGCGGCCGGCCAACAGTCGAACTCGTAGGCAGAGACGGAAATAACCAGCAGAACGCCAGCCCATACCTCGGGATATAGATGGAAATCCAAGTTGAACAGAAAGCACTCGCTCACCGCGAGGCCGGTGACCACAAACTGCACCAGACCCGGGCCGCCGGCGCGGTTCGTGGCTAAGGTCGCTAGGAGCATCGCCCCCGCGGCCAAGGCGGCCAGCACCCAACGGCTGACTGGTTCGGTGGCGATCTGAATGCTTGTTAAGTGCAGCGGGGAACGCCAATTGAAAACGGAGCGGGTGGGATATCCGCCGTTGCGAAGCTCGGCGCCAAGAGCCTCGTAGTAGGCTTCCCCTGCGCTCATTCGATTGACGACGCGCCGGAACATCTTTACATCGCTTTCCTGTGTCTTGTTCTCGATGTAGAGCGGACCGCTGCGAAGTGAAATCTGGCAAACAAGGACGAAGGCAGCCAGGCATAAGAGCGCCAGCCAAGCTCTTTTGGGCGTCAGCCCGGCAAACCGCGTACTTGCATCAGCGACCGCTGGCATATTGGCAAATCATAACGAGCGTGGGGCACAGCGTCAACGCCGGCGTGCGCAGGTCTCGTGTTCGGAGACCGGTCACCAACGGCGCCAGATCTTCGTAGCGCCGGACGCGCAGGCGCGGAGAACAAAAGAGCATCATCTTCGCGCTGAGTCTCTTGCGGCGAGTCTGGTTCTTACCACGGACGCCGCGGATGGTTGGTGTCGTCGTAGTCGAGGAAGTATCGCGCGGGCTCGTAATGGTTCTCGGCGGTGAACGGCGCCGCGAACCGGTCGCCGACCAGGTCGTTGCGCACAAAGTAAGCGTTCACACCGGCGAGCGAGCATCCCACCAGACTGTAGCCCTTCCGTGAGCCGAGTTCTTCCAGTGCCTTGAGACTGGCGCTGGTATGCGATGTCCCGTCCCAGACGGCGTTTGGGTCGTACGGAATCACCCATGAAATGTAGGGAGGGAAGAGAGGGCTGTACTCAATGACGACGACTCTCGGATGGTAGTCCTCAATCTTTCGCCAGACGTAGTAATCGTTCCGGTCGATGTCGACGGAGAGAAGGTCGAATTGGCTCGGGACTTTCATCTCCCGAAAGAGTTGCTGAATGTTCTCGGCCGTGATGAACGTAGTCTTGAGCCGTAGCCTGCCGCTCTTCACGTCGGGCGCAAAGTGTTTCCTGGCGCGCTGCATGGCATCTCCATCGCCATCCATCCACACGCCGGTCCAGTCGCACGCAGTCAGCAGAAGAACGGTATTGTTCTCGTCTCCGTCCGAAGAGCCGAACTCGACGACAACGCGATTCGTGGCGCCGATCCTGCGGAAGATCTCTGCGATGGCGCCATCCTCGCCGTTTTGGGAGTAGACCCGATGTTCGTAGTGGCCGAGGCGCTTGGGGTCGCTACGCCCCGGTTGGGCCGACAGCGCTCGTATTTCCTGTTCCGCCTGGAGATGGTAAGCCCGGATCCGAACGGCGTTCGCGCGCTCCGTGGAGGCCGCGACATCCTGTATGCGAGCGGCAAACCCGGCCACGCCCAACACAAAAGAGAAGAGCCCTGCCGCGAACAAAACGGGCCGCAGCATGGATTTCGAGTCCGGGTTGGACGACCAAAGCAGCAGGCAGCCCAGGCTTAGCCCAAGCGCTCCTGAACAAAGCCAAATCGCAAGAGGCATGTCGGTTCACGTTTCAGTCGCCCGCTCCAGAGCCCGTTGAGACATGGCTTCCCGTACAGGCGCACCTCCGCAATTCTACACCTAACCCACACCTAACCCCGGTCTGCTCAGCGGCTGTCCACGCTGAATCGCGCGCCCGGCGTATACGGTCTGGCATGAAGCGAATCTCAGGACTTGTACTCCTCCCATCGTCCGCGCTGCTGGCTCAGGACCCCCGGAGAAGGCCTGGCGATAGCGAGTATATCGCCGGATTATCGAGATCAACAGATCCACTATTTCGGCGTTGGCCTGGTGATGGAGAGCCACACCATGCAGTCGTACGGCAGCCGGTCGGCGGGCTGAACGCCGTTCGGCAGCGGCTGCAGGAAAGGCAGTTTTGCGGCGGGGGCGACCAGCACTTTCTCCACGGCCGCCACTTCGATGTCCAGGCCGGATTTCCGGAACAGCTCCCGGAGCTCGGCGTAGATCTGAGCGCCGTTCGCCAGCTTGCGGACGAAAGTATTCGGGTCCCCGGCAACGGGGCGGCCACGGGTGGCGTCCCACCTGGGCGATTGTTTCGCCGCGGTGGCAAGGCGCGTGGCCAACAGCGGGTCACGCTGCGCGTCGGGGTACAGGCGCCCCCAGAAGAGCTTGGGCGCGGCGCCGATGCCGGGCTCATCCTCGAGGACGCGCGCCATGACACGCGCGACGAGCGGCATCTGCTCGGGGAAGGGCAGGCTGCAATCGGAGCGGTGGCGGACCACGCCCCTGTTCAGCTCGGAATGGGAAACGATCCAACTGATCCGGCAGCCGCCGGCGGCGGTGGAGTAAGTGGTCTCGGCGTAGGCAGGCTCGGAAGTCACCAGTACCGCATCGGATTGCGGGAAAAGAAGGGCGGCTCCCGCCAGGCTCGCGGCGATCGCCATCCATCGTCTCCACATCCGGTCACTCCACACAATAGCGATTGTACTCCGGGCTGCGGTCGGCAGATCACGCCTTGGCGGACCGCATAGCGAATCGGCTCGGAGTGTGGCCGGCCGGCTTTGCTCATCATGTAAATCAATAAAAGTATTTCGCTTCCGAAATTCCTCCTCCAGCCTGCTTTTCCGCCGGCTTTAACCAAATAACTCTTGCTTTGCCCGCCGTTCGGCTGCAGAATGCTTGCAAGGAGGGGCGGATTCTATGCCTGCACCAAAAGCCCAACCCGCGGCCGGCGCAGACCCGGTCATCGTCGATTCCAAGCATTACAAAGTGGAATTCGAGAACGAACACATGCGTGTGCTTCGGGTCACCTACGGGCCTCACGAGAAGGCCGTCAGGCACTCCCACCCGGGCTTCGTCGCACTCGCCTTGACCGATGTCGAAGCCCGCTTCACGCGGCCGGACAACACCACCGAGGACCACCGCTGGAGGGCGGGCGACGTCTACTGGAATGATGGCGGCGCGTGCCTGCCCGAGAACCTCGGCGGCCGGACCATTGAGCTCATCCTGTTCGAACTCAAGCCGAAAACTGCCACCCGGCGCGCCGCGACAGCATGGATAGCAGACGACCCGGTGGACGTGGACGCGAAGCACTACAAGACCGAGTTCGAGAACGAACGCATTCGGGTCCTGCGCGCAACCTACGGCCCGCACGAAAGGTCCGCCATGCACGACCACCCTCCCTTGGCCGTCGTGTTCCTCAGCGACCACCATTGCCGGTTCGCCTACGAGGATGGGCACACCGAGGAGATCAGGGAGAAAGCCGGCAAGGTCCTCTGGATGCAAGGTGTCCGGCACCTTCCCGAGAACCTCGCCGATACGCCATTGCGCGTCGTGCTGGTCGAAGTCAAAGGCTAGTCCGCTTCTCTCACGCGGTTTCGTCGTGAGACGCAGGAGATTATGGACAAGCCCCCGTGGCCTGTCTCGTTTCGTCGTGAGACGCAGGAGATCATGGCTTGGCCTCCTGGCCTGTCTCTGGAGTTTCTATAGTTTTTAAGCCCGAAGGGCGAAAGATACTAGTACATCGTCCAGTTAATTCTTTATAGTATTATCCTTGCGGCCGGTGCGTGCCTTGCGGCGTCTTCTCCGAGGCTTGCGCGGGTGGGCATCCTGATATTGGCCTCCTCAGCAGAATTTGTGGGTT
>Ga0209777_10000369_pt1 | contig 75533 bp, 69 predicted proteins | sample FrelakmetHBP12HB_FD_187147 | JGI IMG/M metagenome (GOLD analysis project Ga0209777, IMG submission 187147) | Freshwater lake sediment microbial communities from the University of Notre Dame, USA, for methane emissions studies -HBP12 HB (SPAdes)... | ecosystem: Environmental > Aquatic >...
AACATCTGGGAGCTTGTCGATAGCTTCACAAGTGTTCTCTAGAAATGCTGTAAGAGTAACGCCTTCGATAGTAGACGCCTCCAATATCAGATACTAAAAAGTCGCTATTAAATTAGAGACAGAGCCGACTACACTCATAAAACCACAATTGGCGCCTAAAAGCCGCGAAATCTGCCCGAACTGTGTGAAGAACGAAAATCCTGTTGGGCAAAAGAATCCGCGCATTCTGGACGAAAGAAAATGGCTCGATTACTCGTCTGTTTCGCCCAGTAACTCCTTAATTTTCACGATGATTTCTTGAAGCGCTTTTTCAGTCAGCGGCGGTTCGTAAGGGATTCTGAGGACTTCCCAGCCTTGAGCTTCCAACGTCTCGTCGATTTCGCTGTCACGTTGCTGCGTCTTGTCGGCTCGGTGGACCTGCACGCCGTCGAGATAGACTATTTTGCGTTTATTGAGCCAACAGAAATCGGGAATCGTCGCCTTCAAAACGATTGGTCTTTGTGTGACCATGCCGCCTGTGAGCCCAGCTAAGCTGAGGGCTCTGAAAAGTTGCATCTCGCCATTGCTGACTTTTGGGTGCATATTCTTCTTGTAGCTCAACCGCAAAGCTCCCGATGCTTAGCAGATTCCCTCTTCTGCCTTAATAACCTTCAACAACTCCGAGCCTCTTTCGGCACAACTGTGGTTTGACTGAAGAGGGAGAATAGGTGCGTTATAATCCATCGTTTAACGATGTTTTGCTGCAAAAGTTTATATCCGTATAAACTTGGTTCCAAATTCGGTGAGAAGCGTGCTGAACAAACCGGAAAAGTATTCTTGGAACGCCGAAGACTACGCCAAGAACTCCTCAAACCAGTTCGAGTGGGCCAAAGAACTCATCCCCAAACTCAAGCTCCACGGCGACGAAGCTTTGCTGGATATTGGCTGCGGCGACGGAAAAATCACGGCTATGCTGGCGTCGTTCTTGCCGCATGGCAATGTTGTCGGTGTAGACAGTTCGGAAGATATGATAGCTCTCGCCCGCAAGTCGTTCCCCCATTGCCATAACTCAAACCTGACTTTCCTCAAGATGGATGCCAGAGAGTTGACGTTTCGTGAACAATTCGACGTTGCGTTTTCAAACGCCTCGCTTCACTGGATCATCGACCACCAGACAGTCCTTGCCGGCGTAAACAAAAGCTTGGACAGCCATGGCCAGCTTCTGTTCCAGATGGCCGGAAAAGGCAACGCGCAAGACGTCCTAGCTGTCCTGCAAGAATTAATTAGCGAAGACGACTGCGAACCATACTTCAAGAACTTCACGTTCCCGTACGGCTTCTACGGACCCGAAGAATACGTTCCTTGGCTACGCGAAGCCAGATTCAAACCTGAAAGAGTCGAATTGCTGCCCAAAGACATGAAACTGCAGGGAAAAGACGGCTTAGCAGGATGGATTCGGACAACTTGGCTACCCTTCACAGAGCGTGTCCCGCCGAGCCTGCGCGACGCGTTCATAAACGAAATCGTCGAACGCTACATAGCTGCATTCCCGTTGGACCAAAAGGGCGACGCGCACGTCAAGATGGCGCGCCTAGAAGTGCATGCGACCAAACTCTAAGCATTTGCTTTAGCCGCTTCATGCTTCGGCTAATCGGTCTTCAACTCATGGCTTAGAGTTGCAGTTGGATGAAACGTTTCAGCGCTTCCTCGTTTCTGACTTCAGGGTGAAACAACACGCCGTACATTGGCATATGCTTGTGCTTCATGGCTTGAACGCACTCTTCCGACTTTGCTACGACCTCAAAATCGCCCTCCGCTTCAACTGTGAAGTTGTGGAGCGAGTATGTTTTGAATTCTCCGTCGAGCAATAGGTTCGCTTTGACGGTGGTTATCTGTGTCATGCCAATTTCAAGGCACTCTAAGAGTTTCAAGCCGAAGACGACGCCGATGGTTTGCATCCCAGCGCATATGCCCAAAACGGGCTTGTCCGTGGCTTTGAGCCATTGGAATTTTTCTGGCTGTTTCAATGTGACGTTATCTTCAAGTGCGGTGCCCGACAGAATTACCCGGTCGCATAGGTTCAAGTCTTGGCTTGTGATGTCCAGGTAATGTTTTACCACGCATGCATCAAATTGTTCGGCGACTGAGACTAATGGGAGCACGAACTCGTAGTAGCCAAGCGAATCCTTTTTCCAATTCATGTCCACGACCAGAATCACTTGGGCACCAGCCTCGCCTGCTTTATCCTGAAGACCCCCGAGTTACCCCGCGCCTTGACCTCGTAGTCAACGATTTCCAAACTCCTCCTGAACAGGGGCGCGTCGAGGACGGTGGTTTCTATTTCGCCGCCTTCGCCCGAGGGGCTTATGCCGTACTCCTGCTGAAGCGCCATCAACTTGCAGATCATTTCAGCGTCGAGTTCTTTGCCCAGCCATTTCTCGTCCAGCGGATAGGCGAATATGCCTGAGATCAGAACTCTGAAGTGCTTCTCCAGAAGCTCTTCCAGCAACGCTTTCTGGTTTTTCTTCCAGAGCGGGTTAAAACACCAGAGGCCCAGGCGATGGCAGATGCGCTGGACGCGTGACGCCTGGTAGACGGATTCAACTGCGCCAGTGACAACACCTTCAATGTGAAATTCCTGCATAGCTTTGGAGATAGCGTTTTCCAAGTCCTGGAGTTCCTCTTCTTTCTTGCCTTCAGTTGACTCTGCCACAAGCGGCAAGTTGAGAGCCTCAGCCTGAAGCGTAGTCAGGTCAATGTTGGGCGTATGAAACATGTAGCTTTCAGGGTTCCTCGAAAATAGCGTAATGAGGCACGTGACCTGCTCTTTCTCCGCCGCCATGTGCAGGGCAAGCGTCGAATCCTTGCCCCCTGAAAACAGAACCCCGAGTTTCATCAATTCTCCTAATCCAGTACCGGGCTTATATAGAATCTGCCAAGAAGCACGGCTGAAAACAGGCCGCGCTTCAACCGTTACACCGAACAAATCTGATACCACACCTGGCAATGCACAATCAACCACGAATGGACCTAATAGAAAACTAAGATTGCGGGCAAAGAAGGTTAGGGATTTTTCCCTTCCCAATCTTGATTAAACAAAGAAGAAGAGTTTTTTTAAGTCTTGACGTCGCAGACGTTCGGAATCTTCTTCAGGACCTCAATTATCTTCGGCGAAACCTTCCTATGGATGACGTAGACCGAAACTGCGTAGCCGCCTTTACCGATTTGCCGAGAGTAGTTAGCGCGTATATTGATGTCGTTGTCCGCCAAAACTTTGTCGATGTTGGCGAACACGCCTGGCACGTCGCGGTGGTGGATGAACAGCGTGTAGACGGCTTTCTCTTCAAGTTCGATGCGTTCGCCCGCGTTCACAGCGTTTTGGAAGTCTCCACTCATTAGGAAGCTGCAGACGACTCTTGCCATCTCTATTGCGGTTTCTCTTTGTGCCTCGGCTGTGGAAGCGCCTAGATGAGCGCTTAAAATGACGTTGTCCAGGTCGGTGAATTGGTTTTTGAATTCTGCCCCTTCCCCTTTGGGCTCTTCGGAGTAGACGTCGAGGGCTGCACCTGCTATCTTTTTCTCTTTAAGTGCCTTGTAGAGGGCTTTCTCGTCGACGTTGGCGCCTCGGGATGTGTTAATGAGGTACGCGGTGGGTTTCATTAGCGCAAGCTCTTTTTCTCCCACAATTACGGCTTTGCCGCCCGTGTGGATAGTGATGTAGTCTGACTTTGAGAAGACCTCTTCTTTTGGCACGTACCGGACTTTAGAATCCACAATTTGGCATATGTCGTAGCCGATGACGTCCATGTCGAAGCCATGGTGAGCGAGCTCGGCGACACGTTGTCCGATTTTGCCGCATCCCAACACGCCCAGGGTCTTGCCCATGAGTTCGGTTCCCTTCAGCTTCTCCTTGGACCATACGCCTTGCTTGAGCAAAAGATGCGCTTGCGGGACGTGGCGTGACAAGTTAAGCATTAAAGCAATCGTGAGTTCAGCGACGGCGTTCGTATTCCCCGAAGGCGCAGACTTCACGACGACGCCAAATTCTGAAGCCGCATCGACGTCGATGTTGTCATAACCGACTCCGGCGCGTCCGACGATTTTTAGCCTGCCCTTGGCGCCAGCTTCGATGATTTCCCGCGTGACTTTGGTGGCGCTGCGAACGATAAGCGCGTCAAACCCCGCGATGTCGGCGGCGAGGGTTTTGGGGTTGCGTTTCTTAGTGTCGGTTTCTATCCCTGCTTGCTGGAACAGCTCGATGCCTTCCCGTTCTAAGCCATCATTTAGTAGTACCTTCACGTTGCTGAACTCCTGAAGTGGTATTTACCGTCTAGAATTTAAGCAAATCACAAGAGTGAATTATAAACCAATCTCCGCCCCTTGCAAAACTCGACGCTGCTCTCACTCATTCCTTGCGGCTGATGGACGCTTTCCTTCTCCAACGGGAGCTGCTGCCAAATCAAACGTGGAGACTTGATGGCAGTAGGGACATCGGAGGTTCCGTTTACTACCTCGGCCAATTGACGCCCAAGAGGCACCTGGAACCCAGTGGTAGGTGAATTGCTTCTTGCATTTGGGGCACGTGAGCGTTGACTTTTTGTGTGGTCCGTATCTGGGCAGGAGATAGAAGAATACCGCTGCCACTAAGACAATGACCACAACAATAGCGATTTGAAGCGAATCCACCACGATAATCTAAAATCCAGATAAAGTGGTTGACTTATTAATATTATCCGGGAGCATGGCGGTTCGTCAAGGCGAACACCGATGCCTCAGCTGATGCGATAATCAACCTGTCTTGGGCCTAAAGCTTCTTGATGTAGTTGAGAGCTTCTTCGACGTTTTCGAACCCGAACTTAATTTGGTTGAATTGCTGCCTCAGTGCGATGACATCTTTCTGGACTTCCGCGGCTTTGCGCTTCCCCTTTATGACGTCGAGCATAAGATCGCAAAGGTGCTTGATGTCGCCTTCGCGGAAGCCGCGCCGCGTTACATCTTGGAAGCCTACACGCAAGCCCGAGGGATCGCCTTTGCTGCTTTGATCGTCGTAGGGCAGCAGGTTCTTGTTGAGGACGATGTTAGCGTCTTCGAGGTCTTGGGCAATTTTGTTGCCGCCACCGAAACCGCGTATGTCCACGGCTATTTGGTGGCTACGGGTGAATCCTTTGTGTTCGCAGAGGACTTTGACGCCGTTTTCGTAAAGGTACTGGCCGGCGGTCTGGGCGTTCTTCACAATCTGCTTAGCCAACTCGTTGCCGAACAGCTTCATCTCTAACGCAGCTACGCCCAATGCTGGTAGCCTACCCAAGTGGGTGCTGGAGGCACTTAGTGGGAAAATCGCGTATTGTATCTTCTTGACGGCTTTCTCCAACCGGGGGTTCGATGGGCTGCCCATGACGACGCCGCCTTGCGGTCCGGGGAACGTTTTGTGCGTGCTTGACGTGATGAAGTCCGCGCCTTCGCGGAGTGGGTCTTGGAAGACGCCGCCTGCGATTAGGCCTAGAACGTGTGAGGCGTCGTAGGCAACGTAGGCTCCGACTTCGTCGCACACTTCCTTAAGCTCTTTGATGGGGTGGGGGAAAAGGAAGAGGCTGCCGCCGAAGGTTACGATTCCTGGTTTGGCCGCGCGTATGACGTCGGCGGAGCGGTCAGGGTCTATGTTCATTTCGTTTATGTTGTAAACGTGATTGATGTCTTCTATACCCAAGACGGCGCCTGCTAAGCCTGTGTAGTCATGGCTTATGTGTGCGCCGCAGCTTAGAGGGGTGACGACCATACGGCGGTTCTTGGTTGCAAGGGACAAACCCTTGAACGTAGCGAGGTTGGCATGTGTACCTGACACGAGGCGGACGTCTGCCCAGTCGCACTTGAACAGGCCCTTCATGAGGTCCGTGGCGTAGTCTTCGATAGGCGTCATGTACTTCTGACCCTGGTAGTAACGCTTCTTGACATGACCTAACAGGTCGTTTTCGCCTTCCGCGTACCTGCCTTCAAGGTCTGAGGCGAACGCCTGCATTTGCTTGACAGCTGGCGATTTGAGGCCTTCGCTGGCTATCATGTTTATGCATTCTTGGTCGCGGTACCGTTCATGGTTGCGGCTGTTTTCGATGAGTTTGCCGAAGAGGTCGTAGAAATCTTCCATATTACATCGTCCTCTAACTGGATATCAACCGAGAATACCTTTGTCGTATTTAGCCCTTACTGGAATCCAAAAGTGGTTTCTGAAGGTCTTTTTCGAGGTTAAATCTTAAGAATCGGCTTGCAAAAACGGGTTTTCAGCGTTGGATTTTAACCCCTGAGCTTGCAAAATAGACTTAAGATTCAAAAGCTACTGGTAACTTGGTTGGCATGAAAGACCAGTGGCCTAAACCTTACCACGTCGTTTTGGAAGTGGAGAACCGGCAGTGCAGTATACTTAAACGGTTGGCACCGCTAGGTCTAAACCACATTAAAGTCATCGACATCCGCAGTTCCAGCCCCAAATCCGTCAAGCACTTGGTGGAGCTTAACCCTGAAGAGGTAAAACGTGTCAAGAATCCGCCTGCCGAGTTGAAGGCGATGGGTGAAGGGGGCGGCGAAGCCAAATCTTCCGTCTGGCTGGAAAGCGAAGGCTGCGGCGTCTGCAATACTATTCTTTCCTGTGATGCCTTCCTCGTTTCGGGCAAGAGCTTGGAGGGTTGCACGATAATGTACAGCTTCATGGTGCCCAGCTTCGAAGCATTCAAGAAGATAATCGCCTCCATGAAAGAGGCGGGCCTCAAGGTGAACGTGCTCAAGATGGGGAAGTTTGAGCCCAAGGCTGGCGTGCTGACCGAGAAGCAGGAGCGCATCTTCTGGCTGGCTTTGAAGGGCGGCTTCTTCGACTACCCGCGCAAGATTGACACGGTGGAGTTGGCGGCGAAGCTCGGGATAAGCCCGTCCACTTTGTCGGAGATTACGAGGCGAGGCATGCGGCGGCTGCTGGAGAGCCACTTCAAGAACGAAACCTGAGTTTTGTGCAGCAGCAAAAATGTCATATAGGACGGCAAGTCTTGTTTCTTGGGCGCGGATAACGAAGTAAGTGAATTCTATGGTAATCCCTGATATGTTCGGGGTAAACACTATGTGCGCCCAAACATATTGTATTGTTAAAGGTGAAATTCATGAGTCAAACCAAAACTGAAAACGAAATGTTCTGCTGGCAATGCGAGCAAACCGCCGGAGGCAAAGGCTGCACAACTTTCGGCGTCTGCGGCAAACCCCCTGAAGTAGCGAAGCTTCAAGATTTGCTCGTATACGCCCTGAGGGGGTTCAGCCAGGTTGTCCTCGAAGCCAGAAAAGTCGGCGTTAACGACAAAAAGAACAATGAGTTCGTCAGCGAAGCTCTCTTCGTAACGCTTACAAACGTGAACTTCGACCCCCACAGCATAACCTACTACCTCAATTGGGCAGTCGAAGCCAGAGAAGCCCTCAAAATGAAGGTCAAAACCGCCGGCGGCAAAACCGACTGGGCTGGAGCAGCAAACTTGGCTCTCGAGAAAAGCGTTGATGCCATGACTAAACAGGCTAAACAGTACGGAATTATGGCTGACTCTTCTCTTAATCCTGATTTGCGTGGATTGCAGTGGCTCCTAACGTATGGCATCAAAGGTGTCGCCGCTTACGCCTATCATGCGTTCAAGCTTGGCAAGTCCGATGACAAAGTTTTCGAATTCCTAGAGCAAGCCCTTGTCGCCCCGTTGGACAGTTCTCTGGGTGTGGATGACTTCTTGGGGTTGTGCCTCAAATGCGGCGAAATTAACATCCGCGCGATGGAACTCCTGGACGAAGCAAACACTGGCACCTACGGACATCCAGTGCCCACTAAGGTCCCGTTAGGTCACAAGAAAGGCAAAGCTCTCCTCGTCTCAGGCCACGACCTCAAAGACCTCGAAGCCATCCTCAAACAAACCCAAGGCAATGGCATAACGGTCTACACTCACGGCGAAATGCTGCCCGCCCACGGCTACCCCGAACTCAAGAAGTACCCGCACCTGTACGGTCACTACGGCACAGCGTGGCAAAACCAAATCCGCGAGTTCGCGGCGTTCCCGGGAGCCATCCTCATGACGACCAACTGCATCCAAAAACCCTCAGCTGGGTATATGGACAACATCTTCACCTCCGGGCCAGTCAGCTGGCCAGGCGTTAAGCACGTTCCTGGAGAAGACTTCGCCCTCGTCATCGAAAAGGCCCAAGCCCTGCCTGGCTTCGTGGATGATTTCGAAGGCAAAACCGTTATGGTTGGCTTCGCCAGAAATGCGGTCCTAAACGTTGCTGGCGCGGTGGTGGAGGCGGTTAGGAAGCGTCAGATTCGGCACTTCTTCCTCGTGGGCGGTTGCGACGGCGCCAAACCCGGACGCAGCTACTACACAGAGTTCGTGGAGAAAGCTCCCAAAGACACGGTTGTGCTGACGCTAGCATGCGGCAAATTCCGCTTCTTCGACAAAGATTTGGGCGATATAGCTGGTATCCCAAGACTGCTCGACATCGGACAATGCAACGACGCATACTCAGCTGTGGTTATAGCGCAGGCTCTGGCGAAAGCGTTTGGCGTAGGCATTAACGAGTTGCCGCTCTCGCTGATACTGTCGTGGTACGAGCAGAAGGCGGTCGCGATTTTGCTGTCTTTGCTGTACTTGGGCGTGAAAAACATCCGCTTGGGGCCAAGCTTGCCCGCATTCCTAACTCCAAACGTGGTTAAAGTGCTCGTGGACAAGTTCAACATCATGCCCATAAAAACCGTGGACGAAGACCTGAAAGCCATCTTGGGATAGCCGCCTACAACTTCAGAACGGTCAAGCTCCCTTCTTCTTTTTTTGTCTCCATTCTTGCTAAAGCCATCGTTACTATTGTTCGATGGTAAACTTGCGAGTAGTGTAGGTTAGGGAAAAGTATTGGTTTTATGGTGATTAGGGTGCAGATTCTTTCGTTGTAACTATTCGCGAAAGCTTAGTTATAACTATTCTGGATGTTGAAGCGGTGCAGGAGCAACATGCTGTGCTTAGTCAACGCGGTGCCGAAACAACATACAGCATAGTCGACAAAGTCAAAATGTCGTAACTGTCGGTATGTTAGTAGTGAATTAAGTCTTATAGTCGCAATTTTCCGCCACGCCTCAGTCGCAACTATTCTTCTTTGCTTGGATCGGGATTTTTTGTGTGCACAATGGTTTTTGCGTTTGTGCGCACAATGGAGAAAACGGTGTTTTAGGGGTTGAAGCAATTTGCTTTTGGTTAAAGCAGTTTGTTAGCGATTGTGCATTCCATTGCGCGCATTGTGCGCCATTGTGCAGCGGCGAACTTCCAAGGTGGAGTGGGTTGGGGAAGACTTTTGGTTTTGGCTGATTGCGGACATCGGAGCCTGACCTGTGCTAGGCTTTGAGTTTTCTTATAAGCCAAGCCATGTTCTTGCCCAAAACCTCCATTGTCTGCATGCCTTCCTCGTCGTTTGCCACTTCACCCTTCTTGTGCCCGACGCCTATGTTCCAGTAAGAACTGCCTGGCACGATCATTTGGTTGATGAGGAAGAAATGGTTGATGGCGTCGAACGTAGACATGCCTCCTGCGCGGCGAACTGCGACAACCGCGGCGCCAACTTTGTACTTTAGCATGTCAGGGTTTGCCCGTGCCACGAAACCTGCTCGATCTATGAGAGCCTTCATCTCGGGTGACATCATGCCAAAATATGTCGGAGACCCCAACAGTACGCCGTCGGCTTCTTTCATCTTTTGAATATATATGTTCACTTTGTCTTCAGCTACGGCGCAACGCTCATCTTTTGTTTCAAAACATGCCCTGCATGCTGTGCAACCGCGAATTTGTTCGCCCGCAAGCTGAATTAGCTCCGTTTCGAAGCCTTCAGCCTCAAGGACCTTGAGCACACCCCGCAGGAGAACCGCGGTGTTTCCGTCTTTTCGGGCACTTCCATTAAAAGCCACAACTTTCATTCATTCCCAACCTGGCACTGCTTATGCTTCTTATCTGATGGGACCCATAAAAAATTACCGACTAACTAAACCACGCACCTACTATTTTATCGTGCTATGGACTTCTGTTCAGAAACAGCGCCGAATCTCACCGTTTCCTTTTATCGCACTGTAAAACTTTGGGGCAAACCAAGCACTCGTCTGGCAATGGTCCAACGCTCAGCAACCCGCTGAAATGAGCGCATTTTGCCGGTGAATCAAAGACCGTCGGCGGATACTCAACGGGTTTTACATCGACGACACGCATGTTCTCCGTTATGATGTCAATCTTGCTCATGCAGAATGGGCAAGCGTAGTAAGAACTCCGCGGGATGCTGTTTCGGTCAGTCAAGACTGTAGGCTTGTCAAACGCTTTTCCGCAACCGTTGTATGGACACTTCAGCTTATCACTCTGTCCGTGACCGTGTCCGCCAAACAATGGCAACAACAATCCTCCTACGTACGCTAAAATAGCGTGTATCGCAATACTTAATAAACATTACCGCAGACACGTACAACGCGACTACAAGAGAACGACAACTCAGAAAGTGAAGCTTATTTTGGAAAAGATGGAGCCTCGAGCGGGCTTCGCTCCCGCGGCCTGCTGCTTACGAGGCAGCCGCTCTACTGGGCTGAGCCATCGAGGCGCTCGAATGCAACACCAAGTGATGCAAAGACGTTCTTAAATGTTCACCGCTAAAAAAGCGCTAGCAAGCAATCTTAAAAGCCCACAAAACACAGTTTAACCGGTGAAAGCCTGCCCTTAAAGGGGAATCCTAACTGAAAAAAACCAAAAAAACCGCCCTTAAGACATCGAGCAGCTTGGGCGAACACGCCATTATCGAGCTCATGCGCAAACACTTCACGCCCATGCCGAACGTAGTTGTCCCATTTGGAGACGACGTTTCAGCATTCCCTCTCGGCGCTGGCGGGGTCGCGGTGTTGAAAACTGATATGCTCGTCGCCCAGACCGATGTCCCGAAAGGCATGAGTCTCTGGCAGGCCGCCCGCAAAGCTATTGTCATGAACGTAAGTGACTTCGCCGCCAAAGGCGTTGTACCGCAAGCCGCTTTGATTTCGCTTGGATTGCCCAAGAACCTTAAATCCATTGACTTGGAAGACCTCGCACATGGACTGAACGCTGGGGCGCGCGAGTATGGTGCCTACGTGATCGGCGGCGATACAGGCGAAGCCTGTGACTTGGTGATTGCTGTTAACTTGTTCGGAGTTTCAGCTCAGAAAGGGTTGATGCTGCGCAGCGGCGCCCACGCAGGCGATATTTTGGCGGTTACTGGCTTGTTCGGCAAGCCTGCTGCTGGTTTAAGGGTGCTCCAAGGCGGCTGCAGTGCTACTTCTGAAATGCATGAGGCTCTGGCAAAAGCCGTCTGCATGCCTATTGCGCGGCTGCGGGAAGGGATAGCCTTGCGTGGCTCGGGAGCCGTTACGGCATCGATTGACTCCAGTGATGGCCTAGCGTGGTGCCTCCACGAGCTCGCAGCACAAAGCGGCCTGGGATTCTTGGTTTCGGCTTTGCCCGTGGCTGAGGAGACCGCGAAGTTTGCTGAACAAAACGGGCTGGACGCAAGTGAACTGGCGCTGTACGGCGGAGAAGAATACGAGCTGGTCGTCACGGTTGACCCGAAACAGTGGGCTGAAGCCGAGAAATCAATAGGAGCCGCTGGCGGAAAACTCTTACCCATCGGAAAGACGACGCGAGGCCAGCGGGTTCTGCTGGGTGTCGCCGGTAGAAAAAGTGTGATTGAGGCACGCGGGTATGAGCATTTCAGGAGCATCTAAGGCTGCGGCTGTTTTAGTTTTCGTTCTTGCTGGTCCAACATGTAGTTAAGTATGGTTATGCATGACGCTGCGAGGTAAGGTTGCCTTCCGAGGCTAATTTTCTCGCCAAACCGCAACGCGAAGGACTCCGTTTTTTTTGGCAAGCCGACGTGGTCACCGACGATGAAGAGGGGGTTGTCGGCGATTTCTATGCTGCTAAGGGGTTTTCCTCCTTCTTCCAGAACGTAGACCGCGTGGCTAGTCGCTTTCTTCTTGAGCAGCGCCTCGAAGCTTGTTTTCGTTGTTGTTACGCCCGGGTGAGCCTTACCGCTAAGCATCTTCTTCAGGATGACTTGCCAAGTTTCGATGTCGGTGCGCACGTCGTAGAGTTCGACGCCGTTAATGTGAAGATGTGTAGGCGGGTGGGGTGGTCCGTTGAGCACGACGTTGAAGTTAACGTCTCTGCGCAGGCCGTGCGATAGGAATAAGCTCGTGACTATGCATTCGTAGACTATGTCAAGTCTTCCCGCGTCGTGCAGGCTGGTCCAGTGAGAGTCTGTTCTGCCCATGCGGGAATATAGGAGGAATTCGCGCATCTGTGTTCACGTTGCTGCATTTGGGTAGTTTCTGGTTGCTTTTAGTCGTTTCTGAAAACAGGTTTTGATATGCGCTTGCAACAAGCAGTCTTTTGCCGCTCCAAGAATCTTGAGCCCCTGAATATTTAAGATCTGGGCGAACTCGCGAAGGATTGTGGTCGATAGCAAGCCGCTATAGGATACGGAAAGTGTAGACCGCAGGTTTGTCGTTAAACTGGTCTTTTGTTAACCTTTGATTTTGCTCTCGTCAAAGAAGCGTGTGCCTTTCTTGTCCTTCTGCAAGGGGATGTCTGTTTCTTTGAGTGCGTTGCCTTTGGGGCTGTCAAAAGTTAATTCAATTCAGAATATTTTTGAGAACAAGAAATGTGACTTTTCTAGTCTTAGGGAAAAACTAATGTTTTTGGGGATTCTCTAAGAGTTACGGTTTTTTTGGAATTTTTGGCAGGGTATTTAGCCAGCTGGTTAGTTCTTTGAACATTTCAGCAAAGCTCGTATCGTCACTGACTAATAGTTTTGAATAATGTGCAAGTGTGCTGTCATCAAGTTCCTCGGTTAGTTTTGGCAATTTAAAGTCATACTTTTCAACTATTTTCGGTCCAATGTCAAAGTTTGGATCAGAAAGCAAGGGGTTAATCTCTTTGTTTCTTTGCTTTAGCTGTTGATAAATGTCTTTTCGTGCATCAGAAATCAGCGTTTTCATTCTTTCGTCAACTTCGGGCAGTTTTAGTTTCACATCTTCGTTTACTTTCTCTCCGGCTTCTTTTCCGCCTAATGCTTCTGCGATTCCTGAAGCCATGGCTCCTGTTGCATTCATCATTACTTCTGTAAATGCGCCCATCATTGTGCTCATTAGAATTATGGTTGTGTTTGCAATGCAATTCATGATCTTTTCTTCCCTATCTGTTTTACCTTGCAGAATCCCGTCTTTGTAGTCTGTAGTTCGTTTTCTATGGCTTGAACGCTTTTTTACTATCATAAGAAATCATCGGCAACAAAATATTTTTCTCAGTCGCCTAATTAACCCTTGCTGACTTATTATCGTGCGTTTAAATTCTAATCAAAACAAAGGTTAAATGGTGGGGCTGCCCTTCCCAATACCCAAATGAGTTCAAAACTACTTTAAAGCGTCGGCACGCCCTGTCTTTCCAAGGCTATTGTCTCACACTGGGATTGTGGGTCGGACCGGACTTGGCACCAAAAAGCGTACGAGTCCCTATTAATCGATTGCTCGGTTGAAGCCTTTTTTCCTGGTTCTAACCCAAAGTTTGGCCCCGCTGAACGCGCGCTAAGTATGAGGGTATTCGGGTTTAGGATTAGCATTAATCGACCAGCAACTAACGTGATTCAGGGGCAAAAATATAGAGAGAAATAGGAATGCGAGATTTGTCCCCGACGATGCGCTCTACAAAGCATCAATTATAGCTGAAGGAGGCGCCATGATATAATTTGACTGCTTAAGTTTCTCCATGTCGGCGCTTTTCTTATCCTGATGATTCGACTTTGCGCTTGTGGTACCGTTTGCATTCTTTGATGACTAATACCCTGTTTTGCGGATAGATCATGCCCATTCCTGTCATCAGAATGAGCTGTGCGGTTTGATCGGGTAGCGTTTCTTTGTATTCTGGGCATCCTGCGCATTGGTCGGGGAACTCATTGAAGCACAGATTTTGCATTTGCAACACTGTTCCCTACTTTAACTAAGGGCGATTCAAGTATTTAAAACACGTTAAAGCCGGTAGGTGCTAATGTTTTGTCCAACCGGCTAGGGCGTGCTATATTCTTTTTTCAAAAACTTCCATTTTCTCTCCTTAAACTGCTACTCATTACTTCTAGGTCACTCATATGTTTGCGTTTACGAATTAATTGAGAACTAAAAGCGATGTCTTTCCTTATGAAAATACGTTTGTGGGCATCTTATTGAAGATACCCTGAAAAAGCTAAAATAGTGTATCCGAAGAATAGGGGTGAGCGGGGTTGGGGTAACAATTGACTGCTGAAACCTGCCAGACAACAGTTGAGAGCTTTTTTATGGAGGATGCTGTCTAATTGAAACCTAAGGTTGCCATCTACGACTTAGCCAGTTGCGAGGGATGTCAGCTACAGATAGTGAACTTAGAAGAGCAAATCCTCGAACTCATTGAGAAGGTTGATGTAGTCTCTTTCCGCGAGGCGATGAAGGAGGATTCGGATCAATACGACCTTGCATTCGTGGAAGGCTCTATCCAAAGGCCAATGGACATAAAACGCCTCAAAGAAATTAGATCTAAGGCCAAAATTCTAATTGCGCTTGGGGACTGCGCCTCAACAGGTTGTGTGAACAAGCTAAGAAACACCTCATCTATCGATGCTTCACTTGAAGAGGTCTACGCGAAACATTATGCGTGCAAGAGCAGGCTGTTCGACCTATGCAAGACGAAAGCTCTGGACGAGGTTGTGAATGTTGACTTCTACATCAGGGGTTGCCCAGTAAGAAAAGAGCAGATTCTCTATTACATCAATAGAATTAGCTGGATGCCTCTTCACACGCCAATGGATAGCAGGTTCGGAGTTGCGGAGAAACCAATACCCATAGACGACCGTTCGCTAGTGCTATACAATCCTCACAAGTGCATTCTTTGCAGAAGATGCGACGCTTTGTGCAGAGAAGCCCTTGGCGTTGACGCCCTCGGAATGGTAGGCAAAGGCCCTGAAATCGTGGTTAGCACGCCCAGAAACATCGGCTTCGATAATAATGGTTGCATCAGATGCGGTCAGTGCGTGTCTTCATGTTCATGTGGATCACTTGAAACGGGGTCCTGCGTTCCACAGTTAATCAAGGATCTAGAAGAGAATCACCATATGAAAATAGCAGTTGACTCAATAGCCCTATCGTCCTATGTGGAGAAAAACTTATTCCTGAAAGAAATTGAGCCGTCAATCACCGAAAAATATCTGATAGGTGCCCTAAAAGAAGCTGGATTTGATAATGTCATACAATACGACCGCTTCCTACTTGAATCAATAGCGATGGACACGAAAACAGTCACTTCGGGAAACAAGAACATGCTTTCATGGTGCAAAGCAGCATTCAACTATGTTCAGGACAGGATTCCAGACTCTAAATTATTCAGGTCTGAAGAAAACGCCCCATGGAATTTGCTCTTCAGAGAGGAAAGCAAGGAACCCATTTGCCTTCTGAGCCCATGCACGGCTCTAAAAGGTATCTCTGGATTCAAACACGTATTATCAGTGATGGAACTCGACGAACTCTTCAAGAAGAAGGAAATCGACCCTGAATTCACATGCCAAACCAACTATCAAAGTAAGGCTAAGATTGGCAGAAACCATCCTGGATTCAGCCCAGTCGAAGTCACCGTGGAGGCTAACGTTACTAGCATTAGGATCTCTAAAGAAGCTATTGGCCAAATAGAGAGAACAAAAGCGGGCTTCGTTGACTTATTTCCATGTCTTGCTAGATGTCTCAACGGCGGGGGCAATTATCCAACGGTAGATGAAAATATTATTGAGAACCGCTGTAGCTGGCTGGAGTCTCTTTGGGAGGCATAAACACGAACAAGCAAGAGGAAATAGAAATCGAGGATATAATTGCTAGAATAGAAGACGTGAAAACCGCTAAAATAAGGTTGTTGCAAGAGCTGCAAAAAAAATATGGCTATCTTCATGACGAACACATGAAGTACGTTGCCAAAAGAATAGGCGACAGCTACACTGACCTTTACGGCATTGCAACCTTTTACTCTCAATTTAACCTCAACCCAGCAGGGAGGCATACCATCTACGTCTGCGAAGGCACCTCTTGCCACGTAAAAGGCGGGAAAAAACTCCTTAGCAAAACCGGCGAACTCTTGAATATCAAAGTAAAGGAAACCACTGAGGACAAACGTTTCACCCTAAAGGTTGTCCGTTGCCTAGGATGCTGCGGTATCTCGCCCACCATAATGGTTGACAATGAGACCTACGGCAGAGTAAGATCAGCCGACCTTGCAAAAATCCTGTGTAAGTTTGAATAAGGTGATTGTATGAAGGTCAAAACTATTGATGACTTAGAAGAGCTCGCGAAAATCGGAAGGAACCAAATTAACTGTACCAAGCCTAGACTAATCTTTGGATTAGGGACCTGCGGGATCGCCAGTGGCGGTCAATCAATAATGACTTTTACCAAAAACTATCTAAAGCAGATTGGTACCGACGTCGAAATCACAACGGTTGGCTGCATAGGTCTTTGTCACGCGGAACCCTTGATTGACGTAGAGCTTCCAGGCAGACCAAGAGTAACATACGGAGAAATGACCGAAGAGAAAATGAAAAAAGTAATAGACGAGCACATTGTCGGTGGAAAACCAGTAGCAAACTACGCTTTAGGTCAGATTACTAAGGAGCCAACAGTCAGCGACCACTACCCGATCCTACGTGAGAACATGTGGCTCGGGATCCCTGAATACCACAAAATTCCCTTTCTTTCCAAACAACTAAGGATAGTTCTCAGAAATTGCGGCATAATAAATCCAGACAGCATAGAACAATATATTGCAAGAGGGGGCTACACAGCGGCATTCAAAACGCTCTACTACAAAAAGCCTGAACAGGTAATAGACGAGATCAAACGTTCAGGTTTAAGGGGTCGCGGGGGGGCTGGTTTCCCGACTGGACTGAAATGGGAGCTGGCTCGGAAATCGATGGGAGACAAAAAATACATAATCTGCAATGCAGATGAAGGAGATCCGGGCGCTTACATGAATAGAGCAGTCCTTGAAGGCGATCCCCACAGTGTAATAGAGGGCATGATAATTGGCGCCTACGCTATGGGGGTCGACGAAGGCTATCTTTATGTTCGAGCTGAGTATCCATTGGCCGTAGAAACTCTTACGAAGGCAATTAGACGAGCCGAAGAACTGGGTATCCTAGGGGAACACGCCTTCGGTTCAGGATTCTCTTTCAAGCTAAGAATAATGGAAGGGGCGGGAGCTTTCGTTTGTGGAGAAGAGACAGCGTTAATAGCATCAATAGAGGGAAAGAGGGGAGAACCCCATCCTAGACCTCCATTTCCGGCTGAATCGGGTCTTTTCGGCAAACCAACGAACGTAAACAACGTTGAAACATGGAATACAGTTGCCTTCATCATGGACAAGGGAGCTGAATGGTTCTCCAGAATTGGAACTGAAAAGAGCAAAGGAACAAAAGTCTTCTCCCTCGTCGGCAAAATAGATCGATCTGGGCTCGTCGAGGTACCGCTGGGAACTCCACTTCGAGAGGTCATATATGATTTGGGAGGAGGCTGCCAAAACGGACGGAAGTTCAAAGCAGTGCAAACAGGTGGGCCGTCTGGAGGCTGCATCCCGCCTGAACACCTCGATGTAGGGATAGATTATGAAACGCTAAAGGAACTAGGCGCAATACTGGGCTCAGGAGGCATGGTTGTAATGGACCAGGATACTTGCATGGTTGACGTCGCCAAGTACTTCCTGGGATTCACAGCCGAAGAATCTTGCGGAAAATGTACTCCATGCAGATTCGGACTGCGGCGAATGCTGGAGATACTCGAGAGGATCACGACGGGAGAAGGCGTAGAAGAAGATCTGGCAACACTGTCACACCTAGCGATACAGGTTAGAGACGCGAGCCTTTGCGCGTTAGGAGGCACTGCGCCGAACCCTGTGTTGACAACACTGAAATACTTCAAAGAAGAATACCTTGAACACATAAAGTTTGGGAAATGTGAGGCGTCTGTCTGCGCGGCTCTTTTTGAATCTCCGTGCCAGAATACTTGTCCCGCAGGGACGAATGTTCCAGGCTACATCCAACTTATGAACGAACATAGGTACTCAGAAGCCTACGCGCTTAATCTTGTCGACAACCCTTTCCCGTCTGTCTGTGGAAGAGTCTGTGAGCATCCCTGCGAAGACAGATGTCAGAGAGGACAAATTGATGAGCCAATGAATATTCAGGAGTTGAAAAGGTACTGTACAGACAGAGCGCTCGAAAAAGGCAAATTACCGCAGTTGCCTATATTGAAACCCAATGGTCGAAAAGTTGCCATTATCGGCGGTGGCCCCGCTGGACTCTCTGCTGCATACTTCCTGACAAGATTGGGCTATCATGCGACTGTGTTTGAGGCTTCCGACGCTCTTGGAGGTATGATGCGTTGGGCCATCCCCTCATATAGGCTGCCTGACGATGTCCTTGACAGGGAAATTCAAAACATAATTAAATTAGGTGTTGAGGTCAAGCTTAATTCCCGAGTAGGCGTTTCACCAAAGTTTCATGAAATTGCCAAGGACTACGACGCGTTTTTTGTGGCAATCGGCGCCCAGAAAAGCCAGAAGCTTGGTATCGAAGGAGAAAACTTGGCTGGCGTAATTTCTGGTTTGGAATTCCTTGAGGCGGTAAAAAGAGGAAAAAAGCCTGACCTTGGCAAAAGAGTCCTAGTTATTGGTGGCGGAGACGTTGCCATTGATGTTGCTAGGACAGCTAAGCGTCTAGGAGCAAAAGAAGTAATGATATGCTACAGGCGAGGCATGGAGGATATGCCTGCTTACGGAGAAGGACAAGAATCTGCATCGATGGAAGGGATAAAATACAACGCCCTAATCGCTCCTCTTATGATTATTTTTGAGCGTGACAGAGCTCTCGGTCTTATTTTTGACAAGATGAGAATGGGTGGGTATGACAAAAGTGGTCGCAGAGTTCCATTTTCAACTGGTCAAACCGTCGAAGTTTTAGCAGACACTATTGTGGCTGCAATTGGCCAGACGGTTGACGCGGGATTTTCTGAAGGCTTTTCAGATGGATTTGCAGATAAGTCGGGCAAAATACGAGTCGAGAAACACATATTTTCCACAAAGGAACCAAATGTTTTCGCAGGGGGTGACTGCGTCACCGGTCCGGCTAGCGTAATAGAAGCGGTAGCTGCCGGGAAGATAGCTTCTAGGAGCATCGACAAGCTCCTTAGCGGTAAAGACAATTTTCCGAAACTTAAAGGGAAAACAAGGATACTTTATTCGATTAAGCCTCCTAAGAATGAGAACAAAATGGAGAGAGAAAGGGCGTCACGGCTTCACGTTTCGGTACACACCAAGGGTTTTGATGAAGTAGTGCATAGAATGGGCAACCAAAAGGCTGCCATGGAAGGAAAACGTTGTCTTCGATGTGACATTATGAGCTTGGAGGGAAAAGAGTGAGCGCTAAAATAATTGTGGATGACAAGGAATTAACCTGCAAGCTAGGCGAAAAAGTTCTTGAGGTCGCGTTAAGAAACGGCTTCAAGATTCCAACCCTCTGCTATAACGCTCTTTATGATGAAAACAGGTCTGGAGCATGCCGTTTGTGCATTGTAGAGGTAACAGGAGGCGGGAGGCCAGGCCTCTACTCAAGCTGCACCCTTCCTGTTAACAACGGACTGAAGGTCTCCACAAAAAGCGAAGCCGTCTTCCAAGCTAGGCGGACAGTAGTCGAATTACTTTTATCAGAACACACTCAAGACTGCAGAAACTGCCCAATTAGCGGCGCCTGCAACTTCGCAGAGTACTGCAGGGAATACGACCTGAACGGTGTACCTGTCTGCGCCGAATGCCCGAACCAGAAAGAGGGCTGCTTCCTCTCAAGAGGAGTCTTATGCCTAGGACCGATAACATTCGCAAACTGCGAAGCCTACTGCACCAGGAGAGGTTACAAGTGCGAAGGATGTCATGCCACAGTCGGACACGAAGCCGTCATCAAATTTGGGCTTCAAGCTTTTCTCAACGCCGGCATCCGACCTGAAGAAGTATTAGAAGCGGCTAAAGTCTTCAGCTTCGACGGCGTTAAACGTATCGAAAAGGTCATGCATACAATGGGAATCACGCTACGGGAGGGCTTGTGATGACCGAAGAAGTTAATCTACATATTGAACACCTTACCAGAGTAGAGGGCCATGGCGACATCGTGCTTAATGTAAAGAAAGGACACGTTGAAAGAGTGCAATGGAACGTTACGGAGGCACCGCGTCTCTTCGAAGCTTTCGTCCAAGGGAAACCTTACTATCAAATCGCTCAGATAGTCTCTCGAATCTGCGGCATATGCTCCATAGGACACACATTAGCGTCATTGAAAGCAACGGAGTCCGCTATGAAACTGCACATTTCGGATCAGAGTAGAGAGATACGAAAGCTGGCTATACACGCTGAGAACATGCAGAGTCACATTCTACATCTCGGATACTTGACGGCTCCCGATCTATTCGGCGTTGGCAGCGTCTTTCCACTGATAGCTTCGAACTTGGAAGCGGTAAAAGCAATAATAAAGATTCACCGTGTGGCTAACGAACTCTCGGACCTGATCTGTGGAAGAACCACTCACCCAATCAACCTTGTGCTTGGCGGCATCTGGAAAACGCCCTCCGAGAGACAAATTATGGAAGTAAAGGAAAAACTGGCGAGATTGGAAGACCCGTTGAACAGCGTCGGGGATATATTGCTGTCAAAAGCCAACGTTCTTCCAGCCTTCAAAAGAGAAACAGAGTACATCGCGCTAACATCAAACGAAGAGTATGCTCTCTACGAAGGGATTATCGGGTCAACAGATACAGGCACAACCCCTGTTTCGGAATACCAGGAAGTTACAAACGAGTTTATGGTGCCTCAATCAACTGCCAAATACACAAAACACGCGAGAGATTCCTACATGGTCGGCGCACTCGCGAGATTCAATCTTAATAGCCAAGAGTTGTGCCCTAAAGCCTTGGATTGGGGAGAAAGATTCGGACTGGAATCAATATGTACCAATCCATTCATGAATAATATTGCGCAGTTCGTCGAGCTCGTACATAGCCGAGAAGAAGCCATATGTATAATCGACTTGCTTTTGTCAGAAGGATTGAAAAACGAAAAGCGGCCAAAGGTCAAGCCAAGAAGTGGAAGTGGGGTGGGCGCAATTGAGGTACCGCGTGGAATCCTATTCCACGATTACACCTACGATGAAAGGGGCATTTGTAAAAAAGCAAACTGCATAATACCAACAAACCAAAATCACAACAACATCCAGAAAGATCTGGAATCTCTCTCTCCAACACTTCTAAACAAGTCGGAGAAGGCAATAGAACTCGGACTCGAAATGCTCGTCAGGGCTTACGATCCATGCATAAGCTGTTCAACCCATTTGGTGAAAGTAAACTTCAATTGAAACACAAGGGAGTTTTTGCATTCTTCGCCAAGGCTTCAAAGCTGGGGCAATCATTTTTATGGACAATTCAGCGATGGAGCATTTCCGACAATACGCGTCTCTGCAGTATTCATCTGATTAACTGCATCTGAACCTAGACTTGCTCCTTTTTATTCAAGAACTTTTAGAATTTTCACAAGGACACGCCCGCTGAGTCTTTACAGGGCTTATCCCCAGTAATGCTCGAGTCACAGTTTTTTTACGTTAGAACGTCGATTTTTGGTAAAAAAAGAGAGCATCACTAAAAAGGTTCCATACCCAAACGAGACTGTGTAAAAACTCCAAGCGATTTTAGAAAAATGCTTTATTTATGTTCAAATTATTAACGTAGATCAGCGTTATTTACAGATAGTGAGCAATTTACGAAACAAAATTTGAGTTTTCACACAGTCTCGAAAAGGGTCAGGGCTATTTATGGGGCTGTCCGTCCCCATACCCGAGAAGGGTTCAGACCCTAATTGAAACCAGAGCATGTAATTTTGCCTTTTTCAAGTAGTTGGCGCAGCCGCGGACTCGGTGGGGGTCTTAAAGTATTAACCAGATCACTATCAAGAAGCAAATAGCAAAATGCAAGAACTGGGGAACTTGTTGTCGTCAACCACTTGACAAGCGTTTTCTTTTCTTTCCGCTGTGCTCCAAGGCAAATAAGCTTAATAGTGTTGAGACACCACTTAAAATTCGCAATAACGGTGGAGTTTAGTTATTGGAGACCAAGATGCAGACAAGAAAACCCTTTGCTCCTAGACTCTTTTGGTTTCTCTTGACTGCCACCATCATAATATTCGTTGTCATTGCGGTACTCTTAGTTAGTCTCCAATGGTCTATATCTGTTCAAGTCTATCAACAGAAAGCTGGGCTGGACTGGTTCGCTATAACCTTTTATCACAACTATACTTTCTTTGCAGGAGCCTTGTTCTCTCTTCTTCTCATTAATCCCAAGGTGGGAAGTAGCCAACTCTGGGGAACGTTTTTGGCCATCCGAAGAGTTTTTACTCCGGGTTCTAATCGGAATGGTTCCGATTCGACTCCCATTCAGAATTTATCAGAGATGAAAAAGAGGTCGTTGTGGTTTTCGTGGCAGGTTCTCAAATGGTTTTTCGGTTTCCTATTTTTTGTCGCCACAGGCGGAAGTCTCGTTTTCATCGGGAACATCATGAACCCTATAATGATGGCGGCAACGGGAACAGGCAGTTGGAACAATATCGGAAGGATTTTCATTTTGCCCTTCGCTCCTGCCTCAGGTGGGGAAATCGTCGCTCTGACACCGTCCATAGAAGCCCAGTACACGATAATGCAAGCAATAATCTTGGCTATCTTGACAATAATAGTGGTGAGGACAATTCTGAACCTTTTCTCGAAATTAGGCACCAACACACGAGTTGAATGGGTACGCGGTTTTCTCCTCATTATAGCTATCGTCGTCTTCACAGTAATAATAGGGGCTCCATATTGGCTAATGAACATTGAAACTCCATTCGTTTACGGAGTCGTTTGGACCCTATTTTTGTCCTTATTTTTCGGTTGGGCTTATCTTAGAGTTTTTGGACTGAAAGCACTTGAGAAGAAAGCCTCCAGAGGCACATTTTTTAAAGTCATCACAGTCCTGCTTGCTCTGGTTTTGATAGTACAATTGGGTACAATTGCGTTTTTCTCCCTGAATTGGAACAACAATTTTCTTTCTTACGAATTTAATCCTCAAACCCAGAAGCAAATCACTGTCACTAGGTGGGCCGCTGGGCTGGACAGTATTCAGGTTGGCTCAATATCTAGTTTGCCCACAAGTAATTCTTCAACTATTCTCGGATTAGTGCGACAATGGGACCAGCAGGCTGCCTCCGTTACGATGACAAAAGAGATCGGCGCGTATAACTGGATGGGCTTGCCGAGTTCCGAGATAGTGTTCTTAAACAATACTGAGTATTGGGTTTCTCCCACAACTCCTGTTTTTCCGTCTACCGATTGGATCAGTCAACATTTGATCTACACGCATGCTTCGAGAATAATCGTGATAAACACTCACAGCGGGGCTGAAGTGTCAACGCAACAGTCTTTTGGTGTTGGTTCTGAACCGTTGATCTACTATGGCGAACCGACGACCTCTGGTGAGGGAGGCTTCGGTCCCGAGGTCTACGTACACATTCCAGGTTACGACGAGGTTCAGAATGTTTCTTACAGCGGACAACCAGACTACACCTTGAATGGATGGCAAAAAACGATGTGGTTCATTTTCCACGAAGGTCAATTCGGCTTTGCCTTCTCGAACTATCCCGTTGACATGCTTTGGAACCGAGATATCTTCAACAGGGTCGGAAGCATTCTCATCCCGGGCCTCACGATTGACCCAGCTGCTTATCTGGTGTCAGATGGAAAAAGCATCTATTACGCGTTGCAGATCTACATTGACTATCCTCTGCAGTCGGGTTTCGCTGCCAGTCCTTATCTTAGATTTTTTGGTGTCGTTTTGGTCAATGTGTACGACGGTTCGATGCAAGGTTATACCGTATCCAGCATCATTGGTTCCAACAGTTCAGACTTCTTGACAGCGTATTACAGCAAGTACTACAACACTTGGCACGAAGCTCCGAGCTGGTTGGAGCCGCAGTTAAGATACCCCGAGCAACTGCTTGGGACTTCGGATGTCCAAGGCCAATTGGACTACGATTTCTTATACCACGTTAACGACCCATTCGTTTGGAGGTCTGGTTCTCAATTTTACGAACGCCCTGCAGGTAACACCGTCCAGTACATCCCCTGGGCGATAGGTGACAAAACCTACTTCGCGGGTATGCAACTGGCAGAATTTAAAAGTGCAGCTAGCAAGAACTTGGCCGGAGTCTACATCGCCTACGGAGGAGACAAGTTGGGCCAAATTGACCTATATCAAAACCCCTCGGTTTCGACCACGTTTATCGGTCCGGCAGCGGCGGAGAATGCCCTGACGACCAACAGTCTGGTGAGGACTCAACTAACCCTGTTGCCCAATTACAGGATAGGGTCGTATCTTCTTTACTCAGTTGGAGGCCGCTTGAACTATTTTGTGGCTGTGTACACCAATCCAGGGACTCAAGGGGTAGTAACGCAGCTTCCATTCATGACGGCCGTTGACCCCGCAACCGGAAATGTGGGTCTGGGTTCAGACGCTTCTGCGGCCTACAACAACTTGCTGGGCAGCAATCAGACAGGACCGCCAATTGGTAATGTCACTGAGAGCTTTATGCAGGATGTAATCTCATTGGCAGCTTCAAAGGGCTTAACTGTAGTCAATGCCACGTCGGTCAGCCCGACAGTATGGATACAGATTAAAACGCTATCCCTGAGCGCTAATGGCTTGAACGATACCCTCAGTCAAGTTGCCAGCTTCTTAGATATGTACGGACCGGGAAGCACAGGCGGCGTTCTGTATTTGTGGACTAATGGCTCAAGCGACTTTAATATTGGCTTAATCAAGATACGCGCCGGCGCAATTGTTGAGTTGTATTACCTCACTGTGATTCCGTAGAAACTGACCGATTCAATTACCCTTTTGTGGCTTAGTGACGAAGAGTTCATAACCTAATCAACCCTGAGAGGGTAAGAGTTTCAAACCGTACGCTCCAAAGAGACGACTCTAAATCCCGCTTGCAGCAATTTCCTGTTTGACATGAATTAAGCGCAAGATTAAATCTGTATCAGATGAGCTTGTGCTTCTCAGCTATGCGCGATTCTTAAGCAATCTTGGCGAAAACTAAGAGTCCCGGGATTTCAACAAGATTCTCAAAATTAAGATAAGCTCTTCAGTTTGATTCTTAAAAAAGTGGCAGTGAAATTATGGTGGGGCTGCCCGGATTTGAACCGGGGTCTATAGAGCCCAAGTCTACAAGCCTGGACCAGGCTAGCCGACAGCCCCTTAATTCACTAACGGAGCCTGATTCTGCCTTCTCTAGGACTATACTAGACCGCTCTTGGTCAGCATTTCCTAGTGCCCCATTGCTCCCATTAGCTACACCAAAGGATTCCTCAGAGGCATTTAAGTTTTATTGATCCAATTTCTCCTGAAGAAAGCAATGCTTTGAGTATGGTAAACAAATATTGGTCTGCCTATACGCATCTTCTGGGAGAGAAGGGTTTTGCTATCGCTTTATGACACATCATGTATTAAGGAAAACTTGAGCGCGCACCAGATAGACATACAAATGGCGTTTAGAGATTGCTCCAAGAGAATCCAGAGCTGGCACGTTTTCTCCATCTCCTAGAAGTATCTCTTGACACAAAATCTTAGTTATATACTCTTTAAAAACAGAAAGCAGTTTAGATATATCTTGGATATCCCTAGCTGGATCAAGTTTTCTCATTCGGCTGCGTTTCTTAGCTTAGGAATCATGAAGATCCTAACATCATTAGCAATGCATAGGTTCGACAGCTTAGTTGCAGAAGTTGCTCAATTAGGAACTGCCTCAAACTGGCAAATGACTCTTCTTGAATCTTTGTTTTCTTTGTCGCTTTTCTGTGCGCTGCTAAGTGCATTTCTATTGCGATGTTCATTGCTTTTAGGTCAGGTATTAGAAGGATTTTTTCTCCACATTTGCACTGAATTATGGGCATGGCGTTTATTTTACCGTAACTCAAATCGTGTTTTCTGAATTTAGGTTTTTCTTGTTGGGTGCACTCGGATCTTTCAATTGCTTTTCTTGATGCTACCCTTCTATTCCACCCTTTCCTTGTTTGAGTCGTGATTACTTCTTTCTTATGTCTCAATATGAAATAAAGTTTGGTTGTAGGCAGGTGACAACCACAAGTTATCCCTGACGAAATATTGAGTCTCAAACCTCTGCCTCGGCCAATTCCTTAAGCCGCTGTTGGATTGGGACTCGAATACCCGGAGCGTCAGCCCATCGAGAAGGCCCACGAAATTCGTGTTGAAATCGAAAAAAGAAATTAACGTATCGATAACGGAAGAAAACGCGGATTAATTATGCGAGATAAGAAGGAAAAAAGGTTTGGGTTATAGGTTTGGCGTTGGCCTAGTGCCCAAGATTATGCTGACGTTGGTGGAAGCATTGCTGCGAATGACTGTGATGACCACGGTGTCTCCGGGTAATGTGTTGCCTTCCAGGTAGCTTGCCATAGCGTCATTGTTGGTGATTTTGGTTCCGTTCATCGCGACGATGATGTCGCCTTGTTGCAGTTTGCCGTTCGAGGGACCATTGGGGTCGATTATGGTTTGCGTATTATCCGTTGGGATGAGTACACCGTAAGTGATGTTTACGTGCTGCTGCTGCGCGACGTCGTAGCTCATGTCCGTTACGTGAATGCCCATGTAAGAGTGCATTTGGTAAGAGCCTGTGGTTACGAGGGAAGCGATTTCTCTCATTATGGTGTTTGAGGGAATGGCGAAGCCTAAGCCTTGCGAATTGGACACTATCGCGGTTGTTATGCCCACAACGTTGCCCACCGCATCCAGAAGCGGGCCGCCTGAGTTGCCTGGGTTAATGGGTGTGCTTGTTTGGATGATGTTTGCCAAGGAGAAGTTCGTGTAATCTTCCTGAATAGTTCTTCCTTCAGCGCTGACGATGCCGGTGGTGAGCGATCCCACTAAGCCGTAGGGATTGCCGATAGCTATGACTTCGTCCCCGACACGTAGGCTAGAGGCGCTAACGATGCTAAGGGGCTGAAACTCGTCGGCTGGAGCGCTGACTGAAAGCACGGCCAAGTCGGCGTAGGCGTCTTTGCCTAAGACTTTAGCAGAGTAGCCATTTCCATCTGAAAAAGTTACGCTTAGCCCGGTTACACCGTAAATCACGTGGAAATTGGTAACGATAACCATCTGGCCAGAATAATTATAGATGAACCCTGAGCCCTCAACTTCGCTGTCCGTAGTTGTCCCATGAACGAGCACGACAGAGTTGGTAACTTTTGCGTACAAGTCTGGCAGGTCAGTGCCGTTCTGAACTATCGTGATTGATTGGTTGTTCACGGTCTGGCTCTGGGACGCGCTCAAAGTCGCCACCTGGTTCTGCAACGTCGACACTTTATTATTAAGGTCGGTTGAAGAGTGGCTGTTCAAGTAGAAGCTGCCTAAACCGCCTACGACTAAACCCATGGCGAACAGCAGCGCGAAAAGAGTTACGGTCCCTTGGCGGGAACTCTTGCTGAAATTGAGCATTATGATTAACCTCTGAATCCATTTTGAGCCAAACGCATAGATAAAAGTATTCCCAGTTTCAACCAGAAATTATGGAAAATTAAAAAAGGAGCTATTTTCGGCGGTCGATGATATCCAGCGCGTCCGGACCCGTACCAATCAGCGTTACAGGCACGCCTGTCCGCGTTTCCACTTCCTTGATGAATGCTTTTGCGTCTTTGGGAAGGTCGTCGAAGGTTCTTTTGCCTTGGCAGGCGGGGAAAATGACGTCGAGTTTCGTGAGGGCGGCTTGCGTGGCTCCGTTAATCTTCGCGGTTTTCTTAGCTAAGTCAAAGTCGAAGGGAGCGCTGCGTCGGTCTCTACCAGTGCCTGCAGCGACTTCGAACCAACCTCGCTTCTGGGCTTCTTCCTTGGTTATCTCCCCTGGCAGCGGTCCAGCGCCGACTCGAGTTATAAAACTCTTGTAAACTATAAGCACGTCGTCAACTCGAGTTGGACCTACACCTGCTTCTGACGCGATGGCAGACGCGCCTGTGTCTCTGCCGGTAACGTAGGGGTAGCCACCGCCCAAGAAAAGCGACAGCATGAAGCCCTGTGTACCCTCCAGAAGCACCTTCTTGCCTTGGTCGAGGCCATCGTTGATTTCAGCGACTGTATCCATCACGTAGGGCTCCAACTCGGGTAAATCCTTAGCGAGCTTTGCCGTGCGCCTGACGCGTTCTTCGATGGCGGGCCCAACGCCCCAGCCTGTAGTTCCTATGCCCTTATTGACTGCGCTGGCTTTGTCTTGGGCACTATGCTTCTCTTCGATGATTGAGGCATTACGGTCTATCCTGATGCGTTTGTGAACTTGAGTCAATTCAACTTCCTTGAAAAACTGGCCAACATGGATATTGGCACCTGCTGCTATGCGGAGTTTGCAGGTAGGATTAATGAAGCCTGCCGGAACCATGTGGAGGGCGTATTTTTTGCCTTCGAACAAGACAGTGTGTGCGGCGTTGACTGAGCCGGTCCTCACGCAAAAGTCTAGGTTGTCTTTGAGGGCGAGGTAGCTGATGATTTTTCCTTTGCCTTCATCGCCCCAGAATGCACCAACTATGACTGTGCAGGGCATGCTTTTGTTCACCTTTCTAAGGGGTCAGGCAAGAATTATTTAAGATTGTTGGCACATTTGATGTCTATTGCCGAGAACTGAATTTTTTGGAAATGGGAAGGGCAGGCGTTACTCTTTTTGATGGCGTTTTTTGTCATCGTTCATTAGTTGCGCGAGCCGGTAAGTGACGTAGCCTGAAAAGCTTCGGATACCTTTGGATATGGTGTATTCATCTTTAACTCTGAGCCACTCGTTGAAGAGGTAGTCGTAGATTTCGGTTTTTACTGTGATGCTCTTGTAGCCATGTTTTGGCGTAAGTGTCCCCTCGTCTACCCGTATTGTACGGAACTTTCATTTATATAAGGTTTGACATTATTACAGGCTTTGCTACTGTTGTTGTACATTTGGTGTAACAATCTGTGTGAGCTGCGCGGAGATTACGAGTGTTGTGTGTTACATCTGTGAACAATAAATCTTTATATGTTAAAGTACGGTAAAGTACGGAAAAGATTAATGGAGGAGTTGGTGACTTGCCGCGAGAAGGATACCGAACTATTTGTGTCACTGACGAAGTTTACCGCTATATCCAAAATAAGGCTAATGAAACCAACCGCTCCATCCCCGAGTACATAAAGCACCTGATTGAAAGCGACATCCAAGAGGGAAAGAAATAGCATTCCTTTAGAGAAAGTTTTGTAAATAGCAGATTAAGCGCTGAAGTAAGAGACATAATCTAAGCAAGATGGTTGCCGTCTCAAACAAACCATCAAACTACCCGAGAAACTCTTGACTTGCCAGCGAAAATTGCACAGTCGTAGATACGCATGACTGAAAGTCCGCACAATATATGACGACCGTGACTACTGCTCGGAGTGCGTATATGTTAAGAAAGCAGGTTGATTGACATCTGAAATCGAGGTTGTTTTTCAACATTGGGGAGAAGTGGCCAAATCAACGAACAAATCATTTTGACACGAAATACCAGTTGCCAAAGCCTACGATTAGGATCCGCATCTGGTTTTTGCTTCATCATCGATTTTTTTCAGGAGATTCAAGACACGTTTTCCTCTGCGGACCTTTTCCGCGTCTGAGATAGTTGATTGAGCATGGCAGATTTCGTCAATGACGATTCCGTTGTCTTCGTCCAGAATCACGGGGTAAATTCGGCAGCCCGAAGGCCTAGAAGCGTAGATATTGCATTGGCGCGCTTTTTTGTTATGGAAAACACAGCATCCTTGACGGTTGCGGAGCAACGCGTAGCCGTCTTTGTCAAATCGCACAAAAGAATCCTTCTTATACCCCTTCTTTTCCATCCGGGCTATGTCTTCTGCGCAGAGTAGCATATCGGTTTGTTGGCAGCAGATTCCGCAACGCAGGCAACGCATGAGCTTACTGTTACGTCGGTGTTATTTTTGGGTTTTCCGTTTGCCAGGTGTTTTAGTCAGCATATTCCATGAGGCTTACGTTAAGCATTTCTGCCCACGCTACGTTTCTGATAGATATGCTCGTCAGTTTGCGGTTTTTATAGGTCATGAACTCGACGAAATTGCCCTTTCCAAAGTTGCCTTTCTTGATGTTCTTGAGGTGGACGTTAATGATGACTGAACCATCTTTGAGGTGCAGGTTGACATTTTTGCCGATAAAGGACTTGGCGCAATTTAGGCTAAAGCTTTCCATTTTCGGGTCACCACTCCACTTCTTGGTCCGCGATGCTGGTCCAGCATTGTCGGCAGATGGGGCGTTTTTCGCCCTTAAACATTATATAGAGTTTGATGTTCTCGCCGTTGCAGCCATCTTTCCAGGGATTTTCACAGTGTTCCATTTTCTTGTTCTCCAGTTAGTTTGATGTTGGTTCTTGTGTGGATGTTGCTTTTAAGACCCGTTGGGAAGCGACTTGTGCGTGCAGGGGAGAGGGGTGGGTAAAAGTGAAGCTTTTATTTGTAGACAGCCTAAGAATAGTTATGGACTACTACCTGCTGCTAGGCTCGCTTACCTTGCTTCTCCAGCTTTCCGTTTTCCTCCTAGTCGTGGGAGGTTTCCTGCTCAAGAAGCGCCAAATGTTCCGCGCGCACGGCTTCGCCATGTTTGCTGGCTTAGTTTTGCATTTGGTCACCATCGGCGTGATAATGGTGCCCTCGTTTGTCGTCGCGCTGGTTCCGATAATTGCAACTTCGCCTTTCCGCGATATCAGTTTATTTTCGCCTGTTCATGTGGCACTTGGTGGCACCACCGCTGCTCTGGGGCTGTGGATTGTGGGCTCCTGGAGAATGAGACGGTCTTTGCAGTTCTGCGCGCCTAAACGCAAGTGGATGCGGCTCACGATTTGGGTTTGGGCCTTCTCATTGCTATCGGGGTTTTTGCTCTATCTGCTTTTATTTTGGAACCTTCTTTTTGGCTAAAATCTTCGGGAGGCTAAAGTTCTATTATGCGTGGGGTTATGGTTTCTTTGGCTACTTTAAGAATTGCCACTGAAGGTTTGCAGGAAAATGCCGGCAGGGGGTCCGTGGGGCTTCCTGGGTTGATGTAGAGGTTTTTTCCTTCCCAGATTATGCTTGCTGTGTGCGTGTGACCAAAAACGAGGACATCGAACTGGTTCAGCTTAGTTATTTCGCGCAGATCGCTTGTGCCATAAGTCGTAGATGGGTCGTGCGTTACTCCGATTGTCCAGTTCATGATTTTAAGTAGATTTGTTTTAGGCAACGCGTTCTTTGTTGTTGACGTGTCCATGTTGCCTTGGACGGCTAGGACAGGCGCGATTTGCTCTAGCTGGTCTATGACGTTGAGTTCGACGAGGTCGCCCGCGTGGATGATGTAGTCGACATCTTCAAAGGCATGATAAATAGAGCTTGGAAGGGCAGAGATGCGCGTGGGTATGTGGGTGTCGCTGATTATGCCGACCTTTTTTGCAGGTTCCGTCCGGGGGATCCTTTCCGGGGGAAGCGTCGTCAGGTCCGTTGCCACCTTATCACTTCGCTAAATGTCATTCTAAATACGTTTGACATAATAAATTTGCGCATTTCCAAACTTTGACGCGCCTAATTGCAAGGTCATCTGGTTTCAATTCTTGAGTTGAATTTAGCTCTTTGCCGATGATTTTGGCTCTAAAAGCGCCCGGCAGAGTCCATTTTTGTCCTCATTCTACTTGCCACCGCGCTGATGCAACCTTTTATGCCAAAACTTACATAGTCCTTCTGGCAGAGGACCAAATCTTTGGATGATGTAAACTTCGGCGTGTTTTTGCCTTTCTACGCCTTCCAAACCCAAATACAGCCGCACCAGATGTTCACCCGCCTCCGCGACATTGTCCTAGAATGCGAGCGCTTAGGATATCACTCTGTCTGGATAGATGACCACCTGATGTACGGCAAAGACCCTCTTCTCGAATGCTGGAGCACGCTAGCCGCCCTTGCCTCAATCACCAGCCGCATCCGCCTGGGCACCATGGTCACATCCGCAGTCTTCAGAAACCCAGCCGTACTAGCCAAAGCCGCCGCCACTGTTGACATTGTCTCAAACGGCAGGCTCGAATTCGGCATAGGCGCGGGCGGCCAGAAGGAAGAACACGAAGCTTACGGCTTCACCTTCACAGAACCCAGCGTGAGGATAAGCCGCATGCGGGAAGCCGTCGAAATCATCAAAGCTCTATGGACCCAAGAAAAAACCACGTATGTAGGCAAGCACTTCCATGTAAACGGAGCCTTCTGCGAGCCTAAGCCGCTGCAGAAGCCCCACCCGCCTATAACCATCGGCGGAGGCGGAGAAAAAGTCACCCTCAAAGTCACAGCCCAATATTCGGACCGCGCAGACTTCGGCTACTTGCCCAGCCTAGAAGAATACGAGCATAAACTCAGGGTTCTCGAGGAATACTGCAACGCTTTCGGCAGGTCGTTTGCAAAAATTGAGAAGTCCTGCTGGCCCACGGGACAGATAATCCTTGGCGAAAACAAGCGCGGTCTAGACGATAAAATCAACCGTCTAAAACCTAAAACCGTGAGCCTAGAAGACTACGAAAAATACACTTTCGCGGGCACACCTGACGAGTTCCTCGAAGTTCTGCATCCTTACCGAGAACTGGGCGTTGCGCATTTTATGCTAGCCTTCGCGGACCTGACAGAAACAAGCAGTCTCCGAGCCTTCGCCCAACATGTTTACCGTGAATCAAGCTAAGGCTGGTTTTGGATGTTGGTGCCGTTCCAGAAGATCAAGTGGTTGTAAGGCAGGGTTATGGCTTCGCTGTCCGTTTTCGTCTCGTAAACTATGTCCAACCGCGAGCCATATGTGGACAAAAGGTTATTCGTGTCGTTCCAGATAGTTGACGAACGATTATCTGCGGCCCATAGTCCCCAGATAGTGTCGTTCTCACCCCGCATCCCGAATCCGTAGTCCTTGGGTAGAACGTAGGCGGTGTCCGCTGGGTAGGTTCCGTTGCGCGGGTTCGCCTTGGTGTAGTTCCAGAATCTCGCCATCGCGTTAAGATGATCGATAGTCAGGGTGCCAATTGTTCCCGGCGACATTGGAGCTGTCTGGTTGCCTGGTGAATTGAAGACTATGATGTATTTTGCGTCGTTCTTGTAAGCCAAAACCATGTCACTGTACAGCTGGCCAGCATCCTCCAAAAAAGGCGCTTGGAAGTACTTCCACGTTATTATGACGCCCCAATCTTGCTCCGTTGTATGCCCCATATTCATGCCTAACGTGTGAGCTGCCCCGCGGCAGAGCGCAATGGCGATCTGCCTGCTCTGGTTCCCAGTGAATTCTGTAAACACGGTGTTATACCCGCCTAGATAATCGAACCAGTATAAACCATAATCGGATAGGAAGTAATGCGGATAAGGCGGATCAAACCACTCGATAGTCACCGCAGTTGACCCTGCCACAATCGCCTGGTAAGCCTGGGAAACGTACGAGTAGTCATGTTTATTAATATAGACCTGAGCAACTTGACTTATGGGCACGGGCTTTTCCTCAACCCCGTCAAGCTGTTTTCCTCCGACTTCGTCAAAAAGATAAACGCCGAGGAACTTGTCTCCCCACCTGCCCTGGTTGGCACTAAAGAAATTCGGGTCAGGTCCTCGGGGTGGCAAATAATCGAAGGTGCCGAATCCGATGTAAATTATGAAGTAGAAACCCTTGTCATACAAGTAATTGCAAACCCTCGTTAAAGCCGACGTGTTAGTTGTCACGTTAAGCGAACCCAGGATAATCAGGTTCGCATAACCCGTTACGGCATTTGCCACTTGGTAAACGTCGTCTTCGGTGCCGTACCCTACATCCACTCCCACGAACAAATCAGGCTTAGCGGGCGACGTGGCCATTTTGTTAAGCAAGAGATCAGCGCCTACGAGAGCGAAAAGAACCACAAACACAAGCACAGCTACAGAGATTATTATCGGCGTTCTACGGCTCAACCAAAAAGCCTCCACTCGCCAGCCTTGCCCAAACAAAGCAACTGATGCTAATGGCCTCCAAAAACATATCCAAAACAAAGCAGATGAACGCCACTTAAATAACTAACGATGCCCCATACCATCGCACGGCGGTTCGAAGCCTTTTAAAGGCGAAAAAGAATCAATATACGTGCACCAGCCATGTTTTCTACCGGAAAGCCTCTGTCAAAAGCGCTGTATGTTGTAGGTATAGTTGTCATCTTCGTTGCGGTCTACGTGCAGTACTTCGTGTCCCTGGGAACCGTAGTGGGCTACCTCGTCGTGTACGGCATCCCCGTTGCAGTGGCCTTGCTGTTCTTTGGCAGAGAAATCCTCAAACGCGCAGCCAAAAACAACCGCACCGCCACGCAGTTGGGCCTTGGCTTGTTTGGCGCTTTGACCGTGCTGGGAATCATCGTTGGAGTTGCGGTCTTGCTCATTATCGTGCAGTTTAACCCCGGTGTGCAAAGCCTGCTTAGTAAACCCAACCCTGTTCTCAACGTACCCCCCAAAGAAGCGTGGATTCTAATAGCCATATCTTTCCTCGTCGTCGGTCCCGCTGAAGAATTCCTGTTCCGCGGCTTCATGTTCGGTGGCCTGATCAGCATCTCCAAGGGAAAGCGCTGGCTTCTGCTAGCAGTCGTCTCAAGCATAATGTTTGCAGCCGCTCATGCATACTACGCTGTAACCTACGAGGCGGCGAGCGCCGTGGCTTTCATCGAGCTAGTCGCTTTCGGCATCGCCATGTGCGTAACCTACTACTGGTCAGACGGCAACCTGCTTGTCCTAGCCTTGATACACGGTGCCTTTGATGCTACAGGCTTCCTTGGCGTAGCAACAACAACTCTGATAGGCAACATCGCCAGAGGCGCAATGATAGCAGTGGGGATAACCTTTGCCTTCCTCTACCTACCCAAGAAGCTGGGCATAAGATTCCTCCAACCCAAGCAGCCTCCTCCACCACCTCCAGAAAACGAAATCCCCGCGCCTCCCGCTCCGGAACAAACATCGCAGCCACAGACCGCGACAGTCAAAGAATAGTGTTATTTTTTTGCTATCCACAGGCTCATCTCTGGCCTGCACACATGCTTGTAAACCGCAAAGATCGGGTTAGGAACCCAAGTGCCTTCGCCATAGTAATCTGTTCTCCTTGAAAACTCAAACCCCTGCTCCTTAAATATCCCTTGAATCTTCCCGTGATCCAGCGAGTGCTCTTTCTTGTGCCAATAGTCCGAAAGCCCGTAATCAACAGGGGGAACTCTGAAGCCGACTACCCGAAAATGCAGGCTGTTAATCATCGGGTTAGAATGCAAGTAGACCGATTTCACAATCTCCCCCAACATGGTCGGCTCCGCATGCCAGTAGTAGGGCGAAGCCTCATGGTCCAAGTACATCACGCCACCCTTCTTTAGGAAGCCGCAAAGCCTGCGCAACGCCCCCTCATAATCGGGCAAGTGGTGCAAGACGGAATAACAGGAAACAAAATCAAACTCGCCATTGCCAAAGCCAACGTCTTCGATTGGAGAATTAACCACCCGCAGCTTTCCTGAGTCCGCGTGGCTCCGGAACTTTTTGCGCAGAGCATCACACATTTCGGAAGAGATATCCACGGCAGTCACCTTGTAACCTAACGCTAGGAGCTTGCTGGTTACGTTGCCAGTCCCCGCTCCGAAATCCAGCGCCTTCTTACAGTTTTCCCAAACGAGCTTGTCCGCTTTGCTAAGGGCAGCAGCTAGTCTGCGCTGTTCACGTCTGTTGTAGACCTCAGGATGGAAAAGCGTGTAATACGCGACTTCAATTCTGTGGACTGCCACGTTCGCCTTGTGGATTCTCCCGGCAAGTCCCTCTTGATCCGACACGTCGCTTGACCTTCAGCCGTGCTCTATCTTTGCGATGGCACAAAAAGGTTTTGCACCCAACGAGCAACTGCGCCCAAAGCAACCTGCCTGAAAGCGTTCGTTTTTTTGTGACGGAAGCCCTTACCACGTTTTCTGCAAAATTTTATAAGCAAATATTGATGATAACGTTGTTCACCATTAAAGATAAGGAGAGAAGAAATAGAAATGAACCATATTTCAAGAAGAATAGAGGTTATTCTGATTTCGGCCATTCTTTTGATGACTGTAGCAAGCACGCTAAGCATGTTACCCTTAACTGGCGCTCATGACCCTGCATGGCAAGTGCCGACCTACATGTATATCGCCTCCAACAACAACCCGATCGGCGTTAACCAGCCACTGCTAGTTGTCTTCTGGACGAACGCAATTCCACCTACGCGGCAAGGCGCGTATGGAGATGCCTGGCAGTTCAACGTCGGTGTCACTAAGCCAGATGGAACCAAAGAAACACTAGGACCGTTCACATCAGACCCAATTGGCGGAACATACACGATATATACACCCACCCAAGTGGGCCCGTACATCTTCGTTGCTAATTTCATTCAGCACACCGTAACCGGCCAACCCATGGATCCGCGACTTCCAGTAACCCAACAATATGCCTACGCCACCTGGGGTGACGTGTACCTCGCAAGCCAAAGCCAACCATTGACGGTCACTGTGCAACAGCAAGCAATCACACCTTGGACTGAGACTCCTCTGCCAACAAGCTACTGGACTCGCCCAGTGAACGACATAAACCGAAACTGGTACGTTCTCCTGGGCAATTGGCTGTCAGGTGCAGCACAGACCTACCCAGCGGGCGCAGCAGGCGGATGCACGACTAGCTTCTGCTTCGGCTTAGCCCCTGAAAGTGCACACGTGATGTGGGCAACTCCGATGTGGACCGGCGGCATCATGGACGAACGCTTCGGCAACACCGGTTTTGAAACAGGGCACTACGAGGGTCTCCAATTTAGCCCTCCGATAATCCTCGACGGAAAAATCTTCTACAACATAAACACCTATCCCAAAGAAGGCTGGGTATGCCTAAGCCTCTATACTGGTCAACAACTGTATTTCCGTAACACCACTGGTCCAGTAACTGGCATCGGCGGCGGATTCGACTCGGCAGGAGCAATAACGGGCGACTCGCTGGCTTTTGGTCAAGTATACAACTACTATTCACCTAATCAAGAAGGAGGATACCCGTACCTGTGGAGCACCACGTACTTCAACGCTACAACAAACCAGATCCAACCTAACACTTGGAGCATGTTTGACCCTGCCACAGGTGGCTATATCTGCAGTATAACTAACGTAACTCAAACAGAAGTCAGAGGAGCCTCAAGGATAACCACTGGCGCCACGGGCACCTCGATCTACGGGAAAGACGGAAGCATACTGCGCTACAACATTGTCAACTTGGGAAGTGTAACGAGTCCGCAGAGATTCCTACAGATATGGAACACAAGCATGGTGATCATTTACCCAACCTACGGCAACTCCACTCAGGTAGTCTCCGCTACCAACGCCTATTGGATGTGGCGGCCAACCCTGAACTTCACCTTTGACGGAAGATACGGCTTCACGCTGAACGCTTCAATACCTGACGTTCAAGGCAGCATCCTAACCATCCGCGATGGCCAATACGTAATCGGCGGTATAAGCGGCAAGAACAACGGCACATACGTCCAACAAGGCAACCTGTGGGCACTGAACCTGGATCCAACAAAAGGCGCGATAGGCGTGCTACTGTGGAACATAACCTTCACACCGCCCCCGTCGCAAGCAGATGTCGTGGCGGGATCAGGCTTCTTTGGAGCGGGCACCGCTCTAATTGCAGTGGACCCTGAAGACGGCGTGTTCATCTTCCAAAACAGGATTTCACTGCAATGGTGGGGCTACAGCCTAGCAACTGGACAACAACTCTGGGGCCCAACGACACCTGAAGGAGACTACAACTACTACGGCATGTACAGCAACATCTACCAAGGCAAGCTCTTTTCCACGGGCTACAGTGGCGTCGTGGTGTGTTACAACATCACCACCGGCAAAGTCTTGTGGAACTACACGGCACCGCAGATGAGCTTCGAGAACCCATATGGCAACTACCCCATGTACATAACTGCAATTGCAAACGGCAAAATCTACACGGTCTCCGGCGAACACTCACCCACTCAACCTCTGTGGCGTGGCTCATGCATACGCTGCATAGATACAAACACGGGCAAAGAATTGTGGAAGATCGAACACTGGGGCGCAGGAATCGGCGGAGCCCACCTCACAGGCTCATGCGTTTACGCGGCAGACGGATACATAGTTGGTCTTAACCTCTACGACAACCAAATCTACGCTTACGGCAAAGGCCCAAGCGCAACCACAATTGACGTCAAAGACAACGCTGTAACATTAGGTAGCAGCGTCCTCATAACAGGCACCGTTACGGATCAGTCTCCAGGCGCAAAGGCGAGAGTTGCCAATGGCATGTTCTCAGTCGTACCAGCCGTCTCGGACGTCAGTCAAGAAGCAATGATGGAGTACGTCTACGAACAGCAAGCGAAACCGACAAGCGCGACAGGCGTTCCAGTTTCCTTGGATATCCTTGACCCCAACGGCAACACCTACCACATCGGCGACGTAACCAGCGACGCAAGCGGCGGGTTCAAGATGCTCTGGACTCCACAAATCACGGGCGAATACACAATAACCGCCACGTTCGCAGGCTCCAAAGCATACTACAGCTCAACAGCAAACACCTACGTCGGTGTCGTCAAAGCAACAGCATCACCTGCAGCAGTCGTAACCCCAGCACCAACTCAACCCGCAGTCATAACTCCAGTACCCACTCAGCAGACAACAGCGCCAACACTTGCACCTACCCCCAGCCCAGTCGTAATTCCACCAACAAGCGCAACACCAGTCACAACATACGTAGCCATAGGCGCAGCAGTCATCATCATAATCGCAATCGCAGCAGCCCTAGCACTCAGAAGAAAGAAGTAATCCTCTGAAACAACAAACCTTCATCTTTCCTTTTTTTGTTCCAACTATTAGCCCGCAAAAACTCTGGGTCTAGAACCACGAGAGCGTGCCGCTTTTTCTAGCCGACTTCAAACACCAAGCAAAAACCCAGTAGCCCAACGGCAAAATTATGACACACATTAGAGTCAAGACGGCTAAGTCTGGCAAAATTGCACCTATTGCTTGACCCGTCAACATCGGTCTAATGCAAGTAAAGAAGTAATACTGCGGAACAAAGAAAGAGATCACTCGCAGCCCAAAAGGCATGACCGCTGGCGGAAAGAGAACGTTGCCAAAAAGATTCGTAGCTATGGTGATTACTGTCGTTATTGGGTCACCCTGCTTGGTCAATACGAGTATGCCTGCGCCTATCATACTAAATCCGATGAACGTGCCGATCCCTAGGCCAACGACTGCTATGGTTCCGATGAGATTTATGCTAAGAATGACGCCAAAGAAAGACACGCCCACGGCAAGGTAAACAGCGATAACCAGAGTGCTCCAGATGAATCCCCACAGCGAACTGCCTATGATAAACGTAACCAAGCCCGTAGGAGAAACCAGTACCTCCTCCAGCGACCACGGGTTTATTGTCTTCTGAACTAGCGTCAAACTCTGCGACAGGTACGTGTTGAAAGCCAACCCGATGATAATGTACGTGGTGTATGATATTCCAAGAGTCTTTGTAACACTTGGCACGATGGCGTTGGCTCCAAGGAACGCGTAAGATAACGCCCCAAAAAGTGCACTCATAACGCTGAGCAGAATGTTAGTCTTGTAGGTGGAGAACGAGATGATGTCGCGTTTCGTAAAGTAGTAAATCTTTTCAAGTTCCTGCCGAAGAGTCATTGAACGGTACCTGCCCCAGTTAACTCAATGAAAGCGTCCTCGAGCGTGGGCTCCTCCACCTTAAAGTTAATCAGCTTGATGTTCTGTCTGAAGAAGAAATCCAGAACCGCCTGCAAGGCTTCGGCGTTTTCCAACCGAAGCCGAAGACGAGTTTGGCCCAAAACTGAATCTTGGACCTCAGCAGCTAAACTCACGAGGCCGCCAAGACTTCTCAACGAGTTGACCTGGGCTTCTGAAATGTTTTTCACTACGAAGTCGGCGACTTCCCCCTTCTTCGCCATCATCTTAAGGGCTTCTGGCGTGTCCAAGGCGATGATTTTGCCCTTGCTCATGATACCCACGCGGTCGCACATCTGGGCGGTTTCCTCGATATAATGCGTCGTGTAAAGTACCGTCTTGCCAGCTTTCTTGCCCAACTCGTTTTTTATGAAATCACGAATATTCCGAGAGGAGGTGACATCCAGCCCGGTCGTCGGCTCGTCCAAGAGCAGTACTGGTGGGTCACCAAGCAGCGCCCTCGCCAAGGCCAGTTTTCTCTTCATGCCGCCCGAGTATTTTTGGAAGACATCAAACGCGTTATCCTTCAAGCCCACAAGCTCCAAGACTTCCATGATTCTCTGCTGCATCCTGCTTCGGGGAACGTTGTAGACGGCAGCGAAGAACTCCAAGTTGTTGTACCCGCTCAACCTCCAGAAAAACCCGCGTTCCCCTACGCTGAAAAGAGTGCCTAAAGATCGCTTAACCTGCACCTCCTGTTTAACTACGTCGTAACCGTTCACCAGGGCGGTGCCTTCGTCGGGCGGAAGCAGCGTGCACAAGACCTTGACCAAAGTTGTTTTTCCTGCGCCGTTTGGCCCCAGCAAGCCGAAGAGTTCGCCTTTCTTGATCCTTAGGTTTAGATGGTTGATCGCAGCAACGGTTCTAACCTCTCCTCTACTGAAAATTGAATGCCCACGTTGTGGGTTCCTGATCTTCGACGTGTAAGTCTTGGTAAGATTAATCGTCTCTATAGCATAGTCGCTGACGAAACTAGCCACCTCCAACTCTCGCAAAAGGACTAATCCATGCAAAAATCACGCTTCTTCTCCCTCGTAGTATCGTTGCCGCTTCGCGAATATAAGCAGATTCCCCTGTGCATTGATCTCCGTACACGTTCGGAAGGGGCGTCTTCTGGTTTAAGCGAAATACTTTTCAGCGCCAAAATCTAATTTCTAGTGGTTGGTTTGAAAATGTTCTTCAAGCAAGTCCGCCAAGGCGGAGACAACTTCTCATATATCGTTGCAGATGAAGCCTCGCGTGAAGCGGCTGTTGTAGATTCAAGCTTCAACGTGGACGAACTCACGCGCATCATCAAGGCAGAAGGGTTTTCCCTGAAATACATCATCAACACGCATGGCCATTCGGATCATACTGCAGGCAACCTGGAACTACGGGCAGCTTTTGGAGCGCAAATCGTAGCACACAAGCTTTCCAGAATAAGATACGACTTGAGGGTAGACGACGGAGACACGTTAGAGGTCGGCAAAGTCCGAATCGCCGTTGTCTATACTCCGGGGCATACGTCCGACAGCATTTGCCTACTCGTGGAAAACCAGAAACTCTTGACAGGGGACACGCTTTTCGTGGGCGAATGCGGCAGAACCGACCTTGCGGGCGGCGACAGCAAAGCCATGTACGATAGCCTATTTAACAAGTTGATGAAGCTTGGCGATGAGGTAGAAGTCTATCCGGGGCACGATTATGGGCCGAAGCCTTACTCGGCGATTGGAGAACAGAGACGGTCAAACTATGTTTTGCAGCCACGCAGTCTCGAAGAGTTCGTCGAGTTCATGCAGGAACCCTAGCTGCACACAAGGCAACCATTCGTGTTGGAGCTCGAATATCTGTCTCGGGTACCGAGCAAGATCAAAAGCCCATATAGCAGCATTATTAGTTCGAGCGGTAGACTAAGAGCGTCAGAGACAGCAGTGCACACCTCAGCAACAGAAGCCGTGTTTACGACAAAGCAACATCTCATGGGAGCAAAGCTCAAAACATAAATACCCACCCAACATAAATGACACAAGGTGTCAAAATGCCGGTTCAACAGGTAAGCGTCTTCCTCGACAACAAACCAGGTTCACTTTCACAAGTCATGCAGCAGTTAGAAAAGCTTCAGATCAAAATTTACGCTTTATCCATCGCAGACGCCGGCGAATACGGCCTTATAAGAATGGTCACAGCCGACCCAACAAGAGCCGCGGAGGCGCTCGAAGACGCAGAGTTCAACCTCGCAAAATCCAAGAAAAATACCGAAGTCACAGCTATTCTTATCACTAAAGAAAACCCCATTTCAAAAATAACCAAAATTCTAGGCGAAAACGACGTCAACATCGAATACGCCTACTCCTCCGCCGTGCACTACGACGGAAAATTTGCACTCATCCTACGCCCCAGAGAAGTCGACAAAGCAGAAAAATCCCTAACGGACAACAACGTTGTAACACTCACGCTCGAAGAAATCAAACAACACTTCCAATAGCGCATCGACACAAACAAGAACCAGAAAGAGATAACGAAGCCGACCTCCCTTCTACGGTTAGCTAATTCCTTTACCATTTCAGTTGAAATGGAATCAAACCGAATTAGCCATTTCTCTTTTCAGCAGTGCCAAGGCTTCTTCCACCTTAATGGGCTTATGCTTCAGAGTGCGTTCTGCTTTTGAAGTATTAAGCGAGGAGTCTCTAGGCCGTTTGGCAGGAGCAGAAAAAGTTTTCATTGAGGCCGGAGCCAGACAAGATGCCTCCAGCCTAAACGTTTTGGCGAGTACCTGTGCAAAGTCGTATCTACTTATGCGGGTTGCTCCTGAAAGGTGGTAGACGCCGCTTAACCGTTTCTCAACTGCTTCAAGCGTCATCTCGGCCAGGCTCGAGTTCAATGTGGGTGAGTTCCATTGGTCAACAAAAACATTCGCCTGCTCCTTGCTCTTGAGTTTGTTGAGGAGCCATAGTGCAAAGTTGATTTTGCCCGCTGCAGGTGCTGCGCCGTAAACGACACTTGGGCGAACAACGCAGAAATCATCTACTGCGCTCCGGACAATTTCTTCTGCCTTAAGCTTCGTGTAACCATAATAACTAATGGGGCTAGGCAGATCAGTTTCCAGGTAGCAGCCTTTTTCTCCGTCAAATACGTAATCCGTAGATATGTACAGAAGAAAGGCCTTGCAGGCTTTGGCGGCGTCCACGACGTTCTTGGTTCCTTCCACGTTGATTTTGTAGGCAAGTTCGCGGTTTTGCTCGCATTTGTCAACATCTGTCATTGAGGCAGCGTGTACGATGGCGTCGGGCTTTACTTTGAGAAATTCTTCGGTGAGCTTGCTTTTGTCTGAGATATCAACTTGAACTGGAGCACCATGCGCTGCCGGATGTTGATTGTGGACCGAATACACTTCGTGCTGATTGTTAAGGGCTAGCTCCGCGAGTTTTGAGCCGTATAAGCCGCTTGCGCCCGTAATGAGGAGCTTCATCTATTCCCGCTCATTTTCCAAGGCGTGGGGTGCAGAATGGCTTCGGTTGCGAACGGCGTCCACCATTTCTCGTTTTCCACATACCACTTTACCGTGGATTCCAACCCTTGATTGAACGGAGTTGCTGGTTTCCAGCCCAGCTGCGTCCTAAGTTTTGCAGAGTCTAAGCTATAGCGAACGTCGTGGCCTGGGCGATCTTCCACGAAGTTCACGAGGGATTCAGGCTTGCCTAGCAAGTTGAGAATTCTCTTGACGATTTCTATATTAGTGATCTCGTTGCCTGCTGAGATGTGGTAGATTTCGCCCGCGGCTCCTTTTTCCAAAATCGTTTCTATGGCTGTGCAGTGATCTTGAACGTATATCCAGTCTCGAATATTTGTTCCTGTGCCGTAGATTGGGATGGGCAGGTTTTTCAGAGCGCGGATGATTGTTTTTGGGATTAGCTTTTCCGGCAGCTGGTAGGGGCCGAAGTTGTTGGTGCATCGCGTGATTGAGACGTTGAGTTTGTAGGTTTTATTGTAGGCGAGGGCTATCATGTCGGCTGAGGCTTTGGAGGCGCTGTAGGGGTTTGAGGGGCTAGGCGGGTCTTTCTCGGTGAATGAACCTTCGAGGGCTGCACCGTAGACTTCGTCGGTGCTGATTTGTACTACACGGGTTTTGGGGTTGTGTTTTCTGACTGCTTCCAAAACCGTGTAGGTTCCTACAGTATTGTTAAGAAGGAAAGTGTAGGGGTCGGCAATGCTTCGGTCAACATGAGTTTCTGCAGCTATGTGGACGACAGCATCTACTTGATTGACGATTTTGTGGAGAAGCTGAGGGTTACAAATGTCGCCCTTAATGAACCTGTACCGAGGATTGTTTTCCTGATCGTTCAAGCTTGCAGGATTAGCGCCAATGCCAACTTTGTCTACGTTAACTATTTCGTAGTCTGGGTGATTTGTAAGCATGTATCTGCAGAAGTTGCTTCCTATGAAGCCTAATCCGCCTGTGACAAGAAGTTTCATACATCATGCCTCACTTGTGTGGTGGATAATTCCAGTCCCACGGTTTTCCAACGCGGGAGTCTTCTTTTTTGCCGTTTATAGATTTAGGAATAAGCGTGGGGTCGCTCCATGACCTGCGTTCCTCGTCGGGGCTAGCTGGGTCGTAGAGGTTTGTGGTGAAGTAAATCAGGAAAGCTGGTTCGTCGCCGACTGCTTTGAAGCCGTGCCAGAAGTAGCCTGGAACACGCACAACCTGCAGGTTTTGGCCTGTTGAGACTACTTCGTCAAGCTCTCCAGTTTTGTCGTCGTAAACGCCTATTTTTATAGTGCCTTTTATCGCTAGGAAGTAGTCTACTTGTCCACGCATGTGTTTATGCCACGCTCGAATGATTCCAGGATAAGTGACTGAATGATTCGCTTGGACTATGACGTCGTTTTCGACAAGATCTTTCCAGTCTTTTCGGAAGATCTCGGTGAAGGAGCCACGTTCGTCGGGCATTCGATTTAACGGCTTGACTCTTAAACCTGGAAGCATGGTATTCCTGTTCCTCAAATGTTACTACTTGTTCTTTAGTTAAGATATTATTTAACAGTTGTTAGTCTAAACGTTCGCTCAGCGTCTTTCTCACGGTAATCCTCGAAGTCAACTCGTTGTAGCAAATAGTTTTGGGTTGGATGGCTTAGAAGTCGGTTTCTTTTGCGTTTTGGTTTTGGGGGTTAGACTTCGACTTCGGAGTAGTCTCCTATGTGAAGTTTTAGTGTGTTGCGTTTGCGGCTTTTTTCGACTCTCGCGTTTTTGCCAATAAGGCTTTCTTCAAGATGATCAACGTCCTTCACGGTAACGTTTTCCAATATGACGCTATACTCGACGTGACTGTTGATGATTTTGCTGTTGTCGCCAACGCTCGTAAAGGGTCCGATGAAAGAACCTTCTACCAACGCATTCTTACCCACGACGCAAGGTCCTCTGATTGTGCTGTTAACGATTTTAGCTTCTTGGTCTACGGTTACGCGTCCTTCTATGTTGCTGTTTTCAACTTTTCCCTTTATCTCGCGGAGAGTGTATTCGTCAAGTATCTTGGCGTTTGCGGAGAGTATGTCGTCTTTTTTGCCTGTGTCCAGCCACCATGAGTTAAGGATTTCGGCTTTGACTTTGAAGCCCATATTGACCATTTCTTGGATGGCGTCGGTGATTTCGAGTTCGCCCCGCCAACTGGGTTTTATTCGCCGTATGGCTTGGTGCACCTTGTTGGAGAACAGGTAAGTTCCTATGATGGCTAGGTTACCCATGGGAACTTTGGGTTTTTCAACTAGTTTGACTATGTTGCCTTGCTTGTCCAGTTGGACTATACCGTATCGCGAGGGGTCGTCGACGTCTTTGAGTATTATGAGGGCGTCTAGGTTTTCTTCTTCGAATTTGCGTACGAAGTTGCGTATGCCTTGTCCGGTGAGGTTATCTCCGAGGCACATGACGAAGGAGTCATTGCCCAGAAATGATTCTGCGGTTCTTACAGCGTGTGCCAGGCCAAGAGGTTCTTGAGGGATGTATTGGACATTGAAGTTCCATTGAGCGCCATCGGCGACGTATTCTTTGACGTAGTTTCCTGTTTCTGGTGCAGTGATTATGCCAACTTGAGTTATTTTGGTTTCTTTTATCTGGTCCAGAACGTAGCCCAAAACTGGCTTGTTGGCGACTGGGATAAGTTGCTTTGCACACGTGAAAGTTAAGGGTCTGAGTCTAGTGCCTTTTCCACCGCTGAGTACGAGCGCTTTCAAATCTATGCCCCGGTTTGATTATGGTCTATGTTTAGGTCAGTTTGGGCTTTAAAAGGTAACTCTTCTGCTGTTCTGCATATATGCTGGTAGGTACCAGCCTCTCATGCCTCTTTCGTTTGTCTCTCTTGTCTACTTCCCGGATATCCTAGGCACTAAACACAGTAGATTCGACGTTGCATGATGAATCTATTTTCGCCACGTGCTTTGGCTGGATCTTTCCTGGTCCAAAATCCACGATGACCTGCTCGGTTGGAGTCAAACAATCTTTATATTTTCTCCGTTCAGTATATTCAAAGCTCTAGTCGGAGAATCTGCTTGCTAAAATGTTCGGAAGTTTCAAAAACATTCGGCGGACTTCAAGCGCTCAAGAGAGTTGACTTCTCCGTAAACGATGGCGACATCGCGGGTCTGGTCGGGCCTAATGGCTCTGGGAAGTCAACAATGCTTAACATAATAAGTGGCGTTTACAAACCCGATTCGGGCAAGGTCCTTTTCTACGATAAAGACATCTCAAAGCTGCCTTCTCACATAATATGCGCTCGTGGCATTGCGAAGACCTCGCAAACCGTTCAGTCTTTCCCTGAGATGACCACCCTCCAAAACGTTCTCATCGGCGTTCTATTCAACGACAAAAAGGGCAAATCGAAAACCAGAGGCGTCGACCAAGCTTCGCAGCTGCTGGAATTTGTGGGTGTCCCAAAAGAAAAGTTCCACGCGCAGGCCAAAGAACTCAATGTCATCGAGTTGCGACGCGTCCAGCTTGCCCGTGCTCTCGCAACAAAGCCCAAGTTACTCCTGCTTGATGAACTTCTTACAGGGTTGACGCCCAAGGAAACCGATGAAGCTATCGCGCTGGTGAAACTAATCAACAAACAGGGTGTCACAATACTCATGGTGGAGCACATCATGAAAGTCATAATGGGCCTGTGCAATCATGTTACTGTTCTTCATCATGGCGAAAAAATCTGCGAAGGCACCCCTGAAAAAGTCTGCAGCGACGAAGAAGTCATTAAAGTTTACCTTGGCAAGAAGTTCTCCGTGGAGGATGAGGGCGACTGACCATGCTGGAGCTATCAAAAGTCTCCTCAGGATACGGCATGGTGCAGATACTCTGGGACATATCGTTTCATGTCAGGGAGAAGGAAATAATTAGCATCATCGGACCCAACGGTGCAGGAAAAACTACTCTCGTAAAGACCATCATGGGACTCGTGCCCGCAAAGGCAGGCACCATAATCTTCAAGGGTCAAGCCATAGAAAAGCTCCCGCCTTATGAGATTGTCCAGAAGGGGCTCGTCATGATCCCCGAGGGCAGGGAAGTTTTTCCCCGCATGACCGTGGAGGAAAACCTTCTCTTAGGCGCCTACGCAATAAAAGACCACGAGGTCGTGAAGGACTCCAAAGAAAAGGTCTACCAGCTGTTCCCAGTGCTGAAAAAGAAGGCGAGGGCTTTGGCGCAAACGTTGAGTGGCGGGGAACAGCAGATGCTCGTTATCTGCAGAAGCCTGATGTCTAGCCCGCAACTGCTGATTCTGGATGAGCCTTCACTGGGGTTGGCACCTATAATCGCTGAGAAGGTGTTGGACACGGTGAGCAAGATCAACGATGACGGTGTGACCGTTCTCCTCGTCGAGCAGAATATCCGCGATTCGCTGGAAATCGCCAACCGAGGATACGTGCTCGAGGAGGGCAAAATTATTTTAGAAGGCGAAGCCAGAGAACTGCTGTCTAACAGCCACATCAAGGAAGTTTACTTGGGGCTTTAAAACTGGGGAAAACAGCATGAACGACAAGTACTGGAACAAAACAGTTGAAACAATGTCTAGAAAACGCATTCGCGAGCTGCAGCTAAAAAAACTCAAGGAGACCGTGAAGCACTGCTACGATAACTCTGCCTTTTACAAGCGAAAGTTCAAGGCCGAAGGCTTGACTCCTGACAGCATAAAGACGCTTGAGGATCTTAGAAAAATCCCCTTTACGGTGAAAACTGACCTGCGTGACCACTACCCCATGGGTTTAGTCGCTGTCGACTCCGCCGATATAGTGGAAATCCATGCTTCCAGCGGAACCACGGGCAACCCCATCATAGGCGCCTACACGAAGTCCGATTTGGAGGCTTGGCAAGAATGCATGGCGCGAACCATTTACACCGCGGGCGGCAGACGCGAAGACGTCGTTCACATCGCCTATGGCTACGGTCTCTTCACAGGCGGCTTTGGCTTCCACTATGGCGCGCAGAAAATCGGGGCTGAAATTGTTCCAGCCAGCGGCGGCATGACCCAGCGGCAGATCAAGCTCATGAAAGACTTGGGCGTCACCATTCTGTGTTGTACACCAAGCTTCGCCGTTTACTTGGCTGAAGCCATGGTAGCCGAGGGCGTTAACCCACGAAAGGACCTCAAGCTGAGGATTGGCTTGTTTGGCGCGGAGCCTTGGTCAGAAAGAATCCGCGAAAGAGTCCAAGCTGCTTTGGGACTGGAGCCTTTTGACTGCTATGGGCTAACCGAGTTAAGCGGTCCTGGCGTATCGGTGGAGTGCCCCCAGCACAATGGGCTCCACATCTGCGAAGACCACTTTACCGTGGAAACCATCAAACCTGAAACGGGCGAAGTGTTACCTGAGGGTGAAGAGGGCGAGCTGGTCTTCACGCCATTGTCCAAGCGGGGGCTTCCGCTTCTCAGATACCGGACGCGGGATCTCTCCGCAATAGAGTCTGACTGGTGCCCCTGTGGTCGGACGCACTCGCGCATGATGCGGGTCAGCGCGCGCTCCGACGACATGCTCATCATCCGAGGCGTCAACGTGTTTCCCTCGCAAATCGAGTACGTTATTATGGGGTTGCCGGAGTTGGCGACGCATTACCAGATTTATCTGGACCGACCTGACGCACTGGACACGTTCGCTGTGAAGGTTGAGTTGACCGAAGAAGCCTCCAAGACTCCCAACTTGGACTTGAATGTGCTGAAATACAAGATTCAAGCCAAAATCAACAACGTCACTGGACTTAACCCTGAAATACATGTTGCCAATTGCGGCGAAATCCCCCGCAGTGAAGGCAAAGCAAAACACGTTTTTGACAACAGAAAAGGCAAAATGTAAAGGACTACGCGCGAATGGTTGCCAAGATAGCCGTGAACAAGCCCAACAGCTACTTCCTGCTTAACGGAGATGAAGCGGTCGCGCGGGGCGCCCTGGAAGCAGGTGTCAAAGTTGCCGCGGCCTATCCTGGCACGCCGTCGACGGAGATTCTGGAAACCATAGCTGAAGTGGCGAAGACCTTTGGCGTCTACGCGGAGTGGAGCATAAACGAAATCGTCGCCGTCGAAGTCGCCGCGGGTGCCTCCATGGCTGGGGTGCGCTCCATTGTCTCTATGAAGCATGTGGGGCTTAACGTGGCTGCAGATGCGGCGATGACCTTGGCTTACACGGGCGTCGTTGGCGGCATGGTTTTAGCCGTGTGTGATGACCCTGCGATGCACAGTAGCCAAAACGAGCAGGACACCCGGTACTTCGCCGTCCACAGTAACATCCCGCTTCTGGATGCAGGCAGCCCGCAAGAGGCTTACGAGATGACCCGCGATGCCTTCGAGTTGAGTGAGAAGCTGCAGCTGCCTATTATCGTTCGCTTGACGACGCGAGTTGCCCACGGCAAAGCCCGTGTTCAAGTTCGAGACTTCCAGAGCCTCAAGCGCAAAGTCGACTTCGACAAGGATGGTTGCAAATGGGTTATGGTTCCGCAGAACGCCCTGCGCCAACACCGCGTTCTCCTAGAAAGGCTTCATCAAGCGGAAAAGTTCGTTAACCAGTCTAAGTTCAACGCCTTGGAGGATAACGCCAAGAGCGTCGGTGTCATGGGCAGCGGCATAGGCTACTACCATGCAAAGTCGCTTCTGGACTCAGAGCAGTTTTCTTGGCTGAAGCTAGGCTTCGTGTACCCTTTTCCGCAAGACCTCGTCAGGCGCTTCGTCTCCAAACTCGAGAAGGTAATCGTGGTCGAAGAGTTGCGACCTTACGTCGAGGACAGCCTACGCGGTTTGGATGTAAAGGTTTTGGGCAAAAGCCAGATTGGCTTGGATGAAATTGGCGAGTTCACGCCTGATACGATGCGCGTTGCCTTTGCTAAGCTGGGTTACTGCGACCCGCCAACGGCGCCGTTGCAGCTGGATTTGCCGCCCAGGCCCCCTGTTTTGTGTCCAGGTTGTCCTCACCGCGCTTTCTACTACGCTTTAAACACCGTGACCCAGTTTGTTAACTGCGACACCGACAAATGCATAGGCTGCAACGTTTGCGAGCTCGTCTGCTCCGTTGAGAAGGAGAAAACCTTCAACCCCACGAAGTCGCGTATCCGAGGCTTAAGGCTCAACGTATTATCCAACATCGCCGTAACGTGCCGCTGCTGCAAGGACGCTCCTTGCGTGGTCTCTTGCTCCAAAGATGCCCTTAGCCAGTCTAAGGATCTTGGAGTTATTCGAATAGATGAGGAAAAATGTGATGGGTGCGGCTGGTGCATCGAAGCCTGTCAGTACGGCGCCGTAACGCTACATCCGAACACGCACAAAGCCATCGTATGTGACACCTGCGGAGGAGACCCCTTATGCGTGCAAGAATGCCCTGAGTCGGCGTTGACCTTTTCAGGAAGGTCTAACGACAAGGTGGTAACGGGAGACATTGGCTGCTACACCTTGGGCGTCCTGCCGCCGTTGAACTCTGTGCAATCTTGTCTGTGCATGGGGGCGGGAATTTCACAGGCGGCAGGCATGGTTCACGCCGGCGTTAAGGACAAAGTTTTCGCAGTCATCGGTGACTCCACGTTTTTCCATGCGGGCATGCCTGGCTTGCTAAATATCGCTTACAACAAGGCAAATGTGTGCGTCGTTATCCTCGACAATCGAACGGTTGCCATGACGGGGCATCAGCCGACGCCTGAGTCAGGCAAGACTGCTATGGGTGACGACGCCAAAATCGTCAACGTAGAAGCCATTGCCAAAAGTCTGGGTATCGAAAAGGTCTACGTCGTGGACCCTTACGACGTGGAGAAGACGCGGCAGGTGCTCAGGGAAGTCATTGAATATTCGGGTCCAAGCGTCATAATCTCCGAGCGGCCTTGCCCCCTTAAAATCGAGAAGGGACCCGCACGCAAGGTTCAGGACAGCTGCAACGGTTGCGGTGTCTGCGTGAAAGGTTTCGGCTGCCCCGCCATCTCTCTCGGTACTACGCGGGCAGAGATTGATGAAACCCTATGCTCAGGTTGCGGAGTCTGCGAAGTGATCTGTCCCTTCGACGCGGTGAGGAGGGCTGATGCGAAGTGAAGTTGGACCTAGTCTTCACGGGGGTGGGCGGTCAAGGCGTCGTGGTCTTGAGTGACATATTCTGCGAGGCTGCGTTGGCTGACGGGTTTGACGTGGCGAAGGCGGAGATTCACGGCATGGCTCAGCGCGGTGGCTCCATAAGCGCGCACGTGCGCATTGGGGACAAGGTTTTAAGCCCGTTAATCGAGCGGGGGAAAGCTGACGTGATTGTCGGCTTCGAAGTGTTGGAAACGGCGCGTTGCTTACCCATGATTAAACCCAAGGGAACAGTCGTCGTTAACACAAAGTTCATCCCGCCCGGAGGAACGCTTCCTTCTCAATCGAAGCCGTTGAAACTCGAAGGGCTCATCAGCTTAATTCGCCAGAACGCTCTGAGAGTCTACGAAGTTGATGGAGGCGGAATCGCCAACAAGTTGGGCAATCTTCTCGTGGTCAACACTGTCCTGTTGGGCGCGGTTTCTGCGCTTTCAGAGGTGCCAATCAATGAAGACAGTTTCAAGCAAGCAATCGCGGGCGGGCTTAAAGAAAAGTACATCGTCTTAAACCTGCGCGCTTTCCAGCTGGGGCGGGAAAGCGTGACTTTGAGTTAGTTTTATAAATCGTTATCGTTGATATAAAGCGGAAAAAGAGAGGACGTAATGCATGAATAATAAAATATTAGCTTTGATTATCGCAGTGATTATAATATCACCCGTAGCCTTCGCGGCAACGGCATCAGCACAAACCACAACATCGACTCAAGCACGTGACATCAAAATCGGGTTAGTCTGTCCCTATTCAAAGTCGCCTGTCGGAACTGACATGTACCGAGCTGCACAAATCGCTATCCAGGACATAAACAACGCCGGCGGAGTCTACGTATCCGGCTGGAATACGCATGTAAACATGACTATCGACCTGGTCGACACTGTTGACGATGCTCCAGGCAACGCAGTGACACCTGTAACCCGCGCCGTAACCCAAGACGGGGTTGACCTTCTCATCGGAGGCTACGGTAGCGCAGGCACCCTCGCAAACGAGGTTGTCGCCATCCAGAACAGAGTTCCATACATAATAACTGGTGCTTCGAATCAGCTTGTCACACGCAGAGGTCCGCAGGGGAACTTTGGCGGATTAAGCCCAACAGACCCGCAAGCTGTCAACGATTCTGTAGGCATGAGCTACGTATTCCATTACTGCACGACCACCTATCAGTACTCCAAGACTGTGGTTGATTTCTTGGCAACCGTCATGAAGCCCATTGTGGCGGCTGATCGCAACTTTAGCCTCGCGCTGCTTTACCGAAATGACGCCTTCGGAAATGGCGTAGCAGCAGCCGCTAAGTATTGGATAAAGAACGAAAGTCTCCCTATAAGCGTAGTTTCTGACCTTTCCTACCCAACGACCACGACGGATTTCCAGACTTTGCTCACTGAAGTTAAGGGTGCCCAGCCGGATGCCGTTTTTATCGCTGAGAACCCTGATAAGTCGCCGACTATAATCACGCAAGGGCTCAACGAGGTAGGTCTAAAGACCGTGTACATCTCCGTCGAAAACAACCAAGACCCCCAGTTCTACAGCCTCTTAGGCAGCGCCGGTGACATGCAGCTCTTGGAATCAAAACTTGACCCCTTCATGAACCCCTCATACCTTGCCACGATTACTCCCTTCGTTCAGAAGTACAACGCGAGCTACGGCGTGGCTCCGGGCATGATGGGCGCTGATACATATGATGCTTTCTTCATAGCCAAAGCAGCAATCGAAAGCGCGGGGACAATAGATAAAGCTGCAGTTCGAACCGCCATTGAACAGACAAACCTCCCCGATAGCCTCTTGCTAACGGGAAACGGCAAGATACAGTTCAGCACTGGCGTAAACTACCACGAAATCGACGTGCTCACCTTCATGGAGCAGCTGAAGTACAATGCAACTCTGGGTCAACTAAAGTCAATAATCGTTTGGCCCCAAAATGTGTCAGGAGTTAGCCTCAAGCAAGCAGACTTCGCCCTCCCTGCAGATTATCCAATGGCAAGCCAGAGTCCGACTTCCACTCCGACCGCAAGTCCCTCATCCGCCTCCTCTGTAACACCTACAGCGACTGCCTCCAGTCAGCCAACCGCAGCCCAAGATTCAACAATGCTGTATATCGCCGCAGCTGTAGTCGTAATTGTCGTAGTCGCTGTGTTAGCAGTAGTTTTGCTCCGGAAGAAAAAGTAGAAGTCGCAAGGCTTCCTTTTCTTTTCTTTCTTTTTTCGACATTCTGCAAGTTCTTGTTCTCAGGGTGCGTTGCCGGCTGTTATGAATTTTCGGGGATGTTTTAAATAGTGAAATGAGAAGATATGTTGGGTTGACAATTAAGCGGGGAGAATTCACTGGATCCAGCAACGGTCATTCTGACGCTAATCTGGGGGGTAGCCATTGGATGCGTTTACATCCTCCTAGCAACAGGGCTCAACTTGATTTTCGGTGTCATGAAACTCGTTAACTTCGCTCATGGGCAACTGCTGATGATAGGCGCTTTCATAACCTACACTTTCGCCGCCTACGCCGGATTGAATGTCTACGTCTCAATTTTGCTCTCTATGTTGGTGGTTGCCGCCATTGGCATAGTCGTGGAGCGGCTCACGTTTCGAAAGGTTCTGGGAACCGACAAGCTTAACGAAATCTTCGTCAGCTTAGGGTTGATTTACATTTTCGAGAACGGCGCCTATCTCATCTGGGGCGACCGCACCCGCCAAATCGTGAGCCCCCTGAGCGGGTTAAGCTTGAACTTGGGTCGCCTATCCATCTCTTACGACCGCCTGACCGCCATGGCAATCGTTGTTGTCACCCTCGTGGGTCTTTCACTTCTCATTAAGAAGACCAAGATTGGCTTAGCCATGCGTGCGACTAGCCAAAGAAGCAGCACAGCCATGCTTATGGGCATCAACGTTAACAGAGTTTACTTGTTCACGTTCGCGATTGGAGCTGCGTTGGCGTGTGCAGCCGGCGCTTTATCCGGCATAATTCTGCCTTTCAGTTATCTTTCAGGCGAATTACCTACCATCAAAGCTTTTGCAATAATCATCCTTGGCGGCTTAGGCAGCATCCCAGGCGCCATCGTGGGTGGGCTCATATACGGCGTTGCGGAGCAGACAGCCACCTTGTTCTTTGGAGGAATCTGGGCTGATGCTGTCGCATTTGCCGTGCTCATAATTGTGCTCGTTATCAGGCCGACGGGATTGTTCGGGGAGAAAGGTGATTAGTATGGGCGCCGCAGATAGCTTCAAACAGTTCTTAAACTCTAAAAGGATATTGCTGCTTGTCGTAGCCTTAGCCGTAGTTGCTGTTCTTCCCATAGTCTTTTCCGGGTCGTTCTTCATCTACGTGTTGACACTCATCGTCATTTTCGCCCTTTATGCTTCAAGCTGGAACTTGCTGGCGTACTCGGGACAGGGCTCCCTGGGTCACGCCGTGTTTCTGGGCTTAGGAGGTTTCACCTCTGCGCTGGTAACCATCAACCTCGGCGTGCCCCCGGTAATTTCCCTTTTCGTGGGAGGAGCTTTGTCTGCGGGAATTGGGTTGCTGATTGGTTTAACTTGCGTGAGGCTGAAAGCTTGGTTCCTTGCCATGGTGACTTTTGGCTTCTCCGTCATCGCCGTCAGTCTCTTTAGCCAGTTCGACTCTGTCCTACACGGAAACACGGGGTTTCCACCACGAGTCCTCGTCGGCAGTGGGTTGCCCTTCTATTACCTGGCGGTTTCCTTTGCTGCAGGCTCCATGATAGTCATGTACGTGATCTTGAGGTCGAGGATGGGTTTAGCTTTCAGAGCCATAAAAGAAAACGAGGCGGAATCCAAGATGGTTGGCATAAACACCGCCAAGTACAAGCTGATGGCCTTCGTTATAAGCACATTCTTCGCAGGGCTTGCAGGCGGTTTATATGTGTACTTTTTGGGCTACGTGGACAACTCGCTTTTCCAAGCCACAAACTCGTTTACGCCGCTCATAATGAGCGTCATAGGCGGGTTGGGTTCGATGGAGGGACCCATAATTGGGGCGGCTATCCTCGTATCCGTTCAGACGCTACTGACGCTGCCAGCCGTTACCAACTCCCTGCAGAATGCGTTGGGTGCGTATTTCTCAGGCGTTAGCAACGTTGGTCCGCCCTTGACGCTGCTTGGCATAGGCGTTTTTCTCGTTGTTATCGTGATTTTTGCGCCTAAGGGCGTTTCTTCAATCCTTCGCAAAGCCTACAACCGGCTTCGCTCAAAACACAGGTGATGAACGCAGGTGAAAGGCACTGAAAACTTCAGGGAACTCTTAGGAATCAATCTTGTTGAAGCTAAAGACGGCTACGCAAAAATGACCATGAAAGTCACCGAAGCCCGCATCAACGCCTTGGGGTTCACACATGGCGGAGTCATCTTCTCGTTTGCTGATTGCGCGTTTGCCGAAGCCGCAAATTCATGCGACAAAACAGCAGTGGCGGTACAGGTAAGCATCAACTTCGTTAGACCAACCGTGGAGGGTGATGTGTTGACGGCTGAGGCGGTTCGTGTGTCCGAGGGTAAGACCTTTGGTTTGTACAGCGTCACCGTGCGAAAAAATGGCAAGACCGTCGCGGTTTTCAGCGGGTTAGCCTACAAACAATGAATACCGCGAGATATGGAAAATTATTATAGCCCGAGCCTACAGCTACATCAAGCAACAGAGGAAAATACGTGAAAAGCCAGCTTTCAATCGCAAAATTCGGCGGCAGCCTCCTAGACCCCGAAGGCAAAGGCGTACCCAAAATCCTAAAGAGCATACGAGAACTGAAAACCGCCAACTCCACGGGGCCAGTCGCCGTATTCTCAGCACCTACTGGCTGCACCGACGAACTCATACGCATTGGCGAAAGCTGCGCGCAACATAACCACTCATCCGTCAACTCCGTCTTCCAAGTTTACGAGAACCTCGCATCAAGATACGTCACGAGCGAGTTCAAGGAGCAGATGCAGGCGGAGCTGTCTTCCTACAAGAAGCACACCGAGGACGCCCTCCGCATCGTTAATAGGCGCTTCCGGGGAAACATAAAAGCTAAGGTGCTCACCTACGGCGGCGAACTCGTTACGGCTGCCCTGATGAACAACATCTTGAAGAGCCATGATGTCGACAGCATCAACATGTCGGTGAACGAGTGGCCCATCGTGACGGATGACGATTTCGAAGACGCCACGCCCAGCTACGAGCTGAGCCAAAAACGAGTCGACGCATTCACTAAACTGCTTCAGGCTGGCAAGGCAGTTTGCATGGCGGGTTTCTTGGGAGTGACTCACGATGGGCTTGAGACGATTCTGGGTAGGGGCGGCTCCGACCTTTCGGCCGTTTTCGCGTCTTGCCTTCTCAAGGATCAGTACGAAGTTGAAACGTTGCTGTACAAGGATGTGTCTGTTCAGAGTGCAGATCCGAAAGTGGTTAAGGGACAGAAAACTGAGCATGTCGCTTTGCTCACGTACAACGAGGCTCACAAAGCTTCGATGATGGGCATGAAAATTGTGCAAAGCTCCGCCATAGCCATGGCTAGGCAGTTTGGTGTGCCCCTCAAGGTTGTGCCTATCGACCAGCCAAGTGATTTTTGTAAGATTCAGGCGGAAAACACCGGGGGCCAAATCGTCAAATGCCTCACGGGTAAAACAGGTTGCGCCATCCTGTCTATGCGAGACGAGAAGAGCCGTTCGCTGGAGGACTCGCTGCGCATTTGGGAGCGACGCAATGACTTTATGGATTTAGGCGCGGAAACGCTGGAAACAGGCGAGCGCATTCGCGACTTTTTGTTCTTGGATTCGGATTTCCTTAAGAAGAACGAAGAGCGGCTCAAAGGCTTCGACGAGCAACTGAAGGTGGACTACGGTTTAGGCGTTGTTACCCTCATAGGAGACCGCATGAAAGACAGCCACGGCGTAGCTTCCATAGCCATCAGCAGCATCCAGGGAATGAACATTAAGCGGGGCATCTTCGCGCCGCACACTTCCCAAATCATAATCGTGGTCGAGGACAAGAACGTCAAGGCCGCCGTCGCGGGTATTCATCTTAAAATGGCGGAGTTGAACAAGCCGCCGGCATAGACGGTTGTTAGGCCACTCTAGTTAACTCTCAATCAAAACTGCGGGTATTTTCTGTTTTCAAAACGTTGCCAGAGGCTCTTATTAAGTGTGGAAAGCCCGATTGCGTGTGATTTCAACGAAAAACGTTATGAATCTACCGCAACACCTTATATTAGCGTCACATCAGTAAAAGCGCGGTTCAGGCATGAATTCCACCGTGAAACAAATCGCACGAGAACGCGTACAAGTCCTCTTCCAGCAAGCGCATCGAAGCTACAAGGCAAACCCGCAGTTGGCTCAAAGCTACATCACCACAGCACGCAACATAGCCATGGCAGCACGAATCCGCCTGCCTCAACCGCTTAACCGTAGTGCCTGCAAAGCCTGCAACGCCTATCTCATGCCCGGCCAAACTAGCCGCGTACGCATCCGCCCTCGAAGGGAACCGCACATAATTGTTACATGCCTGGGATGTGGCAACCGAACTCGTATCCCATTAAAGATTAAACACAAATTGGAGAAGAAACAAAATGAGCAAGATAACAAGCAAGATGAAACGTCACGTTAAGCATGAACTCAAAGAGGAAGGTCCAACCATCTGGGTTGGCAAAGAAGGCCTCTCCCAGCAGGTCACGGCCCAAGTTGAAAACCAGCTGCAGAGGACGAGGATGGTGAAAATCCGAATACTCAAGAGTGCCCTTCAAACGGAAACAGCCAAGGCCATCGCGGCCAGAACCGCGGAGCAAGTTAATGCGGCGCTTGTAGAAGTTCGTGGACATGTGTTTATAATTTACCGGAAACGTCAGAAGCCTGAAGCGGAACCCACCAAACCATAAAAATCTCAATTTTGCTCAGTTTGCGAAAAACGTTTTGGCTTTGCTTGCTAGTTATCAGCTAATTGATATGTTTTCCAGTTAATCACGAATACTTATCTGACTGTCAACTGCGCGACGGTTTAGTTTCCTATTTTTTGCTTGACCATGATCCGATAACCGAGAAGATTCCCAATCCTATGACGATGGCTAACGCAAAGACGAACATGATCTCTGTGACAGCGATGGAGATTTGCGGCTGAACCGCCCAACATTATCGCCAGGAGGAATAGAACGAATAGTGCCTTGCTAGTTCTGGTTTTCCGTGCCCTTCCACCCAACCGTTAATTCAGTTGGTGGTTCTATCATTTTAGTTTTTAGCTTATCCACGCTGAACTGCGCAAGCGCAAACACGTTTTCTTAGTAGCTTCCGAAGTTGGGCGGGTTCTGCTTTTGCGCGTTGATGTGTGACGTTTGGCTGTGTTTGCGTGGTTCATAGGATATGTGTATGAAATTGGAATATAGCGGGAAAAATGGATAATTTAGGTTATTGCAATATGGCGAAAATCCGCCTAAACCAATTATATAGCCATGAGAAGGTGTTGAACAAGAAGGCTTCAACCAAACGGAAATGAAAAAGATGAACTCCGCAGAAATCATCCTCGCAAAAAAGATGCTCGAAGCAGAACCTTTGCTCGATCTTCAGGGCTCAGACTGCAAACTCTTCCAAGTCGCCTATCAAGACTTCGCAAACTATCTCAAATTCAGCTGGAATCCAGCCGGAGACGACGCAGGCGATTTCGACGTTGCACAAAGAATCGAGCAGTATCTCAGCAAGGACTCAGCTGAAGTTGAAACGTTCATACGCGTTTGGGCGAGCATGTGGCTGGAAAAGTGGAAGAGCCGCGTTAAACTGTTCTTCGGAAACGATGGTAAAAGCGAGCTGGGCCAAGTTGCAAAGACGCTTGCCGATGCGGAGCCTCTTTGGGGAAAACTCAGATGCAAGAATGAAATGATCGAGATGGTTGTGGCAACCTTGATAAGATATGGGGAGATCTGTGGAACTGAGATTTTTGCCCAGTACATTCTGAAGCTCGAGTTAGGCAAGATGGCCAACATGGATGTCAGCAACGCTGAGCAGCTCTTCGCTGTCTTAAATGGCGCGCTGCGCAGAGCACACGAGACAGCTATGCGTACTGGTCCGTTGATGTACGTGAAGGTTGGCAAAGCGTACTTCGCAACGGTGAAATAATAGGTCGGGTGAAACATGGCACGAAAGAATCGTAGTCCTCAAGAAGTTTTCGAAGACAAGACAGCCGAATTAATTTATAAAATGTTTAATCTGTAGGAATTGGAACGGGCAGGCGCGAGGAGAAAGGGACGGCTTCGGCTTTTTGGCTGGTCAATTGGAAAGAACAGTTTGGTCAGATATTCAATTTGTTTTTCAAATAGTCACGTATTCAGAAATGAGGTTGTCAACTCCAATTTAATGTTCAGCTCCCCATCGATTGAGGATCTCACGCTATTGCGAATTAGTTTTTGGCTTAAAAGTGTGTGCGAAAGCTCCGAGTTTCAATCGATTGGGCGAATATGAATTGTGAGTTAATAAGCCATAATTTATCTTAAGGCGCAGAGGTGTATGTTCATGTCGGAGCGATGCAGCGTTGCAAAGTAAATCCGAAAGTGCTTCAGAGTCTCTGATAGAAACGTTTAGGCTTTCGAAACAGTTTGGTTCTATTCAGGCTCTTTCTGATCTGAATTTGCGGGTTATGCCTGGAGAAATCTATGGTCTTTTGGGTCCCAACGGTGCTGGCAAAACAACAACCATCAAGACTGTTCTGGGGTTGTTGGAGCCTACTTCAGGCTGGATTAGAGTTGCAGGTTTTGATCCCGTAAAGAACCCGCTTGAGGTTAAGGCGAGAATTGGCTACGTGGCTGAAAACCCTGTGGTTTACGATTCACTCTCTCCCCGAGATTTCTTGGAGTTTGTAGCATCCATCAGGAAAATCAATCCAGCTTCCTCCAACGAGATGGTTTGTCGGTTAGCAGACGCTTTTGATATGGCACAATACTTCGATTCGCCCATAGCTACCCTTTCATTAGGTATGAAGCAGAAAGTGGCTTTGATCGCTTCCCTCATTCACCGTCCTCAAGTCTTGCTGCTGGATGAGCCCTTGAACGGTTTGGACGCGAAAAGCAGTCGCATAGTTAAGGATCTGGTTTCGTTTCACGCAGAAAAGGGAGGCGCCGTGTTGTTCTCGACGCATATAATGGAGGTGGCTCAGCAGGTTTGCACCCGAATTGGCATAATATACCAGGGTAAGTTGATAGCGGAGGGCACGCTTGATCAACTTCGGAGTAAAATCCACGGTGAGGGCAGCACGTTGGAAGAGGTTTTCTTGAAGTTGACGCACGAGGAGTCTGATGTTGCTGACACTACGAGGATTCTGAGGGAGGCTTTCTTCAGGGATGAAGCTAAGTGAAGCCTGGCGTCTAAGTCGAATACCCTACCGCGAAGTGGTTTACCAGTCACTAGCTGAGGAAAAGGGTCGCATGTGGTGGGGCGCCTTCGGGCGGAGCCGTCCAGGTAGAGACGCTCAAGATGACTTTGAATTGGCCAAGAGGGCACTTCGAATTGCCCGGTTTGACAAGATGTTTGTTACTGTTTTCAGTGTCGTAGTTTCGGCTGTTCCATTCGTAGCTTCGTTTCTAGGAGCTGCTGGCTTCGGATTAGCCTCCTCGATTTCCCTAAGCTTAGCTGTGACTTTCGGCCTTATGACACTTTACGCGATTCAGACGCTCTCGTCTTTTGTCGGTGCCAAGCCGTCTGCTTTGTTGTCAGTTTTGCCAATAGCCGGGGATGATTTTTCTCTTGTGACCCTGTTTTCGTTTGTCCGATCCGTCGACTATATGGTTGTAGGTTCGGTTCTTTGCCAGGTCTTAGTTGTGGGTTACTTAACGGGGTCGATTTTGGCTGTGTTTCTAATGCTTGTAGCTTCTGTGTTGAACGCAGTGTTCGCGGTCAGCGTCGCTCTTTGGTTTTCTAAAGTTTTTCAGAAGAACCTTTTACGCGGAGGGAGGTCCAAGGCAAGTGCCGCGTTGCGTTTGTCTTTCATTCTAATGTGGGGGTTGCTGCTTGTCGGTGTTGGGTTCCTGTTCAGTATTCCATGGTACGTTATGCCTGCCGTCGAGAATGCGTTGATGGGCACTGGCGGCGTAAATCTGTTGTTGGGTCTTCTTTATCCGTTCTCAACGGGTGTGGTGGTGATGGAAGTTGTTTATTCCAACGTGGCCTTGGCTATGGCGATTTTTGCCTCCGTTGCCTTAGCAGGGTACGTGATTCTTGCAGTTTTCGCTGGCAAATGGAGTCTTGCAACGGTCAAGAGCATAACCCAAGATTCTGGGTTGAAAGTTAGTCGAGTGAAAGCGACGGATTTTTCTGTTAAGACCCGCCGTCCGCTATTTGCTTACATTTTGAAAGACTTGAAGGTTGCTTCCAAGAACCCTGGTACTGCTTTCTTTTTTGCGATGCCTATGCTGGAGACGCTAATTATTACTCTCTTTATTTCAAACTATGCAGCGTTACGTGTTTCTCTTGTGCTTGTGTCTTCTTTGATGGGTGGGGTTTTCGCATTGTTTTTGCCGCTTGCTCTGTTGACGGCTGAAGGAAAAGGGTTGGAGTACACCAAGACCTTACCCATCAGTTCTGGCCGGATAATCATTTCCAAGGCGGTTATTTCTTCATGGGCTTACGCATTTGTGCCTCTGGTTCTGACTGCTTTGGCTTTAGTCAAGCCTCTTACGACTTATTCTGCGATTTTCATCCCTTTCTTCACTTTGGTTGCAGTGTTCTCTGCGAGTGTGTTCGAAATGAAGCTTTTTTTTAGAGCAGCGGCTAGGAGTAGAATAACTTCGCTTATCACCGATGTTGAGAAGTTAATTGTTGGGCTTTTAGCTATTCTTGTTCCGGAACTTGTGTATGCGGCGGCGGTTCTATCTTCGTTTGGTTATGGGGTTTCCCTTCTGTTAATGGCGGCAACGTTCCTCTCTGAACTGTCAATTGCTTGTTTTGTACTCAGGCGATGACTGAGGGTGTCATTTACTTTCGGCCGAAGACGGTCTTGGGTTGCTTTCAGTTTTTCTGCAGAGCGCTCGCCTTTTTTTTAAAGGAAAACAGTTTTCTTGGCATTCGCTTTTTTTGGATCTTGAAACGGTTAGTTGGTTTTTGGTTTGTTGTATCTTTGTGTGCCCACAAGTCTTTTAATAAATTATTTTTCAGTACGGTACTTTACGGTTTTGGTGGGCGGAGGAAGTATCGCGGCTAAGTGCCCGAAATGCGGAAAAGAGGCAAATGCACCTACTGGGTCTTTGAAGAACAGGTTTTTCCAAATTGATGCCTACACATGCCCAGACTGCAAATGTCATTTCCATATAACTTGTTAAAGTATGAGAAGTTAACTGCGTGGGCATTTGTGCTTTTAAGATTGGAAAAAGACCATTGATTTTGTGACTTGAATCTTAATGAATACGGTAACTGTATCCTCCCAATTTCGACCTTGTTACGGGTTAGTTTTCATAATAACTTTTCCATCGAGTACGCATATATGCGCGGCATTACCAGCCAGTTAATCCACATCTGAATTTTTTCTGAAATCTAAAAACATTGAGAACTGAAATTATTGTAAAGGCACACAATTGGAAAAATCCATTAGAAAATAATCCGCAACAAGCCAATGCAAGTATCGGAAATGCAACAGACAACATTATGTATGGAGTTACTCCCATTACTCCAACGACGTAAAGCTCATCTTCTTGTTTAGAAATTCCAAAATACGTTTCGCTTAGTGTTTTTAGGAATTTGCAGACGAATTTTAGAACTCCTTTCAACTTGTTCATTTTTGTTCGCCCTTTGACTGTATTGCGGGTGCTCTTTCGGTGCTTTTTGTTTTGACTTGTTTAATCTGCGCGATTTGGAATTAGGCATTGGAATCGCAAAGCCGAGTCATTTTCGAGAGCTTTCTTGCATTTCTCCGCAAGTTTCACATCCCTCAGAAAGAATAAAAGCAGTGTTTCATGCGCGTCAACAATACAAATTTGAGAATACTGCGACATTTGCATATCCTGGAATTGGGAATAATTCTAAATCTAAACTGATTTGGACAAAAAAATCATGCCTTATCTGAAAAAAACTTACTTAACCAATCTAGCGCGCCAAAGAAACGAGCAACGCTAAAGCTTCAGGTAAGTTGAAGCATGCAAACGAAGCCTAAAACTTGGAGAAAAAGGGCTATAGTATCGATCGACGGCTTTGATTTTGGTTTTTTCTTGCGCATCGAGTTTATTTCAAGTATCTTTAATTTTTCGTGCATAGGATCACGAAAACTGTTCTTAGGTAAGTTTTTCTATTGCCTCAAGTATTCCCCGATGCTTCGGAACGTTTCCATGCTCGATACATTATGCCTGAGACAAGCTCATTCTTTAGCCCCTCGCTCATAAACAGATTAAGATGAGGGTATGGCAAGCAACGATGGCTCAGAAAAGCCTATTTCAGAAGTTCTCAAGATCGCTTTTGAAGCCCTAAAGCAGCATGAAAGACATTTAGACAAGGTAATCACAAAACTTGATGGAGAGAAGGACCAACTCACTTTAGGCGCTGAGAAGCTGAGCACCAGATTGGAAGAAATCTTGCAAAAACTTAGTGCCTTGGAACAAGAAATCAAAATGCTAAAAAACATTCTGTAAGCTTGCATCAGTGAACAAACTGGTTTTGGCGGATTCTCGTGGGAGAGGTAGCTTTCAGAAGGCCTATGAGTAAAGTCAGGTGGACTCGGGAGGGAATTTTTGTGAGTGCACAATGGTTTTTGGCATTGTGCGCACAATTGGGAAAGCCGTGTTTCTGGGGTTGAAGCAATTCGCTTTTGGTTAAATCAATTTGTTAGCATTGTGCCAGCCAAGTGTCCGTAATGTCTGACTATCGTTTAGAGGTCTTTGAACCCTTCAAGAAGGGTGATTGGACGAGAAAGTATCGTTTTGCAGTTATCAACCCAAACGTCAAAGGTTACCCAGCAAATTTTGTTTGCCTCTTACCCAAGCGAATCTTTGATTCAGGTAAAGCTATGAATGTATTTGCAAGAGTATTTGGAGATAAAAGTCAAGAATTTGCCGTCGAATTATTGAAGGAAGCACTCCAAGAAGAGAAAGATGAAAATGTCAAATTCGAAATAGAAAAAAGGACTTAGACTCTTGAATTAGATAGACCTGTGTTGAACAATGGCGAACAATGGCTGAACGATGTCTAACCAGTTGCTTTAAACGAAAGCAAACTGCCTCAACCCCCGAATCACAGTTTCCCCGTTGTTCATCAATGCTAAAAACCGTTGATGGCGCGAAAAAATCCCTATTTTAGCCAACCAAGCTCTCCTATGGCTTTTGCGAAAATTTGCACAATGCTGCACAATGCTAGATGCACTGCGGCACCGGTTTGTGCAAACCGTTCAAACACAGGATGTTGCTGCGGCACCGCAATGACCCAAACAACATCATGCCCCGGCACCACATTGCATACCAACTGCACAATGGCAAAAACCATTGACCTCACAAAAAAATCTCTATCTTAACCGCTATCTTTCTTCATTCCTTTCTGATAGATTCTTCTTCCAAGAAACAAGGGCACACTTCATCCATCCGGGGCTTTCCACCAGTCACCTTTTCAGGTTCTTCCATTTTGAAGACGATTTTGTACAATGCGTACAATGGCTGTACAATCGCCAACAAACTGCTTGGGTTGAAAGCAAACTGCCTCTAGCTCAGAAACAAGGTTTTATCCATTGTACTCACAAACGCAAAAATCATTGTGCGTACAAACCAGCAGGTCTAACCTTCTTTCCTCTTCCTCTGAAAGCTTCCTCTTCCACTGGAATCCGCCAAAACCACTCCTTCTCAACATCGGCGAAATCCAACAAACTAACTAAAGTCTGGACCTACATTCTTTGCTAAGGTGCCAAAAATCATGCATATGTCACCTTACGCTTAGAAAAGCTTCAAAAAGCAGACGCAGCAAAAACCAAATCAAAAACAACAACCAAATCTAACCCCCAGAGAATATTTATATTAGGCTAGGTTGTTTTACTGCAAGGAACAGCTAAAAGAAGTAGAGAATCTTGACCACTCCTCATGATGTACCAGCATCTAAGTTCATCGACCGCTTAGCCAAATACATAAAGGAAAACGTCGAGGAAATCCAGCCTCCGGCATGGGCAGCAGTTGCCAAGACAGGTAGCCACGTCGAAAAGCAGCCTCAAAACCCCGACTGGTGGTACACCCGAAGTGCATCAGTGCTCCGCAAAGTCTACGTTCACGGTCCAATCGGTCTAGAAAGACTTCGAGCTGACTACGGCGGCAGAAAAGGCTTCAGCGTCAGGCCAAACCACGCCTCCAAAGCAGGCGGAAGCAACATCCGCAAGATACTCCAGCAGCTCGAAACCGCAGGTCTTGTTCAAACCACCCGCCCGACAGGCAGACGCATGACCCCCAAAGGCAGAAAACTTCTCCAAGAAGTTAGCCAAGACCTGCAGAAAGAAATGGTCAAGACAATTCCCGAACTCAAGAAGTACCAAGGCGAATAATTCAATGTCTGATGATGAGCTGGAAGCGATCCGCCGAAGGAAGCTTTCAGCCTACCAACGACAAGCTTCAGATGAGCAGCGACAGTCTCAAGCCGAGAAAGAGGCTGATAATCAGAAAGAAGCGCTGCTCAAACAGATCTTGTCTCCAGAAGCTCGCCAACGGCTAACCAACTTGAAAATGGTTAAGCGCGAGTTCACGGAACAACTCGAACTTCAACTGATACAGTTGGCGCAAACGGGCAAACTGCCCATTCCGTTATCGGACGCGCAGCTGAAGCAAATATTGATCCAGCTTCAATCTCGGAAGCGAGAAACAAAAATCACAAGGATTTGAAAAGTGTATGGCGCGAATCAAACCAGCAGCCAAAAAACGAAGACTAGCCAAAGCCGGAAAAGAAAAGGAATCCGTTCCAACATGGGTAATAGCGCGCACTGACGGAAAGGTCCGAACTAACCCGAAACGCCGCAGAAACTGGCGCACACGGAAAATAAAGCCATAGGAGAACTTACAACATGACTCAAGATGAAGACAAGCAAGCACCAACCGAAACCACAACCGAGCCTACAGCGGAAACTGAACCTAAGCCATTCGAAGAAAACCTGATGGAATCCGTAGAGAAAGAAGTCGAAGCCGAAGAAACCGCCAAACCCGGAGAAACTCCAACCCAACCCGCAGCGGAAGCAGAAGAAGCCAAGCCAAAGAAGAAGAAAGAAGAAGAGGAAGAAGTCGTCGAAGAAAAAACCTATACCATACCCCTCGGAAAAGCACTCATCATGCCACCACGCAAACGAGCACCAAGAGCCATGCACATGATCCGCGCATACGTCGTCAAGCACATGAAAATTCCCAGCCGCGCCGAAGAAGAAGACGAAGAACCCCCGACGCTAAGGATAACCAAAGAAGTCAACGAACGAATCTGGGACCGAGGCATCGAAAAACCACCACGCAAAATCCGCGTCCGCGCAACCAAAGACAAAGAAGGCAACGTAACCGTCCACCTCGCCGAAGGCGAATAAACCCCACAAAACCATTTTTACTATCTTTTTAGCTTTACATTTGAAAAATACTATTATAGCCTACGGAAGTCTACTTGGCTTCCGAGAACTTTAAATTCGTGGTTTATGCACAGTTTCCAACAGCCAAGCGCAACGGAAGATCCTCAGCCTTCTTTGTTAACCAAGCAAAAGAAGCCACGCGCCTGAGATGCGCCGTTCAACGGTTGGCTACAGGAGAAGAACAAGTTGGCAGTCTACTTAGCTAGCATCATCGGCAGCGCAAGCATAGGAGTGTACACGCTAGCCACCGAAGAATTCGTTATAATCCCAAAGATGGTTCCCCAAGACAAAGCTGAAAAAACAGCAGAGTGGCTCGAAGTCAAACTCATACACAGCTCCATCGGCGGCTCACTCCTTGCTGGTGCCCTAGCATGCGCAAACAGCAACGGCATAATCCTATCACCCTTTGTCCGCCAAGAAGAACTCGACAGGATAAAAGCCTGCTTCAAAGGAAACGTCAACATAATGGAAAGTAGAAAAACCGCGTTCGGCAACCTCGTCCTCGCAAACGACAAGGGCGCGCTCGTTGACCCACGCATGAAAGACCCCATCAAGAAACAAGTTTCCGAAGCGCTAGGCGTCGAAGTCGTCGGTGGTACAATTGCTGGCTTAACATACGTGGGCTCGCTAGCTGTTGCAACCAACAAAGGCGTCTTGGCTCATCCGATGCTTAAGGAAGACGAGAAAAAAGTGTTGGAATCTGTCTTCAAAGTTCCTGTCGACGTAGGCACTGTAAACTGCGGCATCCCCTACGTTGGCACCGGGCTAATCGCCAATTCTCATGCAGCCGTCGCTGGGTCTATGACAACGGGACCCGAGATGTTTATAATTGGGAATGCACTGGATGTTGTGCAGGAAGTTGAAATTACATGAAAATTTTCAAGGTAACAGGCAAGATTTACAAGCCAAACCTGAACACAGACTTCGTCAGGGAAATGGTTGCTGACAAAGCTGAGCACGCGGAAGAGAAAGTCTACGCTGAAATAGGTAGCAGACACCGCGTGAAACGGTGCCACATGAAAGTGATTAAGGTAGAAGAGATCATGCCTGAAGACATCAAGAACCCAATTCTGAAGAAAATGGTAACCGAGGCGTAAGCTATTGGCCGCTGCCAGCAAGACTGAAGAAGAAGTTCGTAAGTTAAGCATGGAAGTGCGTTACTTCGAGCAAACAGCTGACGTCCTGCAGCAGCGCGTAGGCATGCTAAACGCCGCTATTACTGACCTTTCCTACGCCAGCACCACACTAGAAAACATAGAGAAAGAAAAGGAAAACGCCGAGATGCTGGTCCCCATCGGCGGAAGCAACTACATCAGCGTCAAACTGGCAACCCCCGACAAAGTCGTCGTCGGTATGGGCTCAGGCGTTAGCATAGAAAAAAGCCTGACAGAAGCCAAAGCCGTGGTTAAGCAGCGTATGGAAGATCTCCAAAAGACGCAGGCTTCAGCCGAACAGCAATTAGTCCAAATTTCTGAACGTATTAACCAGGACCGAAACCGCCTGGAGAGCCTTGTCGCTGGTCTAAGAGAAGGGCCGCAGTAAGCCGATGTTCGAGAAGCTCAAATCCGGGTTTAAAGGCTTAGTAACCAAAGTAACAACCATCGAGCTTAAGCCCGAAAACCTCAGCCCCTTGTTGGCAGATTTTAAGATGACCTTAGCCGAAAACGACGTCGCTTTTCAGGTCGCCGACAAAGTCTGCGACGAACTGCAAAAGCGTTTAACTGGGGTTCAGGTTAAACGGCTTGAGGACCGAAAAAAAATAATCGAGGATAACCTGCGCCAAGTGCTCCTCGACGTTATGTTAACCGACAAGAAAATTGACATTCTTGCCAAAGCCGAAGAGAAACGCAGCAAGAAGGAACCTCTCATTCTGCTTTTCGTGGGCATAAACGGCACCGGTAAAACCACCACTATAGCCAAGGTCGCCGAATTCTTCAAGAACAAGAAATACAGCGTCATCCTCGCGGGTAGCGACACTTACCGGGCCGGCAGCATCGAGCAGCTGGAGGAACACGCGAAACGCCTCAACTTGAAAATGATTAAGCACCAGTACGGCGCAGACCCAGCCGCTGTCGCTTTCGACGCCGTTAGTCACGCCAAAGCCCATGGCATCAGCGTCGTTCTCATCGACACAGCAGGCAGAATGCAGACAAACCAGAACCTCATGAACGAGCTGTCAAAAGTGAAGCGCGTCGTGAAGCCCGACCTCACAATCTTAACGGTGGATTCGCTCGCGGGAAACGACGCCGTGCAACAAGCGGAGGAATTCCACAAGTGTGTGGGCATCGACGCAACGATTCTAACAAAGGTAGACGCGGACGTGAAGGGCGGAGCATCCCTAAGCGTTACCTACGTAACCCAAAAGCCCATCCTGTTCATAGGCGTGGGCCAGTCATACAAGGACTTGGAAGTTTTCAACCCAGAAAAATTCGTCAACATGATACTTCGTTAGTCTGTCGCGATCTGCTCAACGGGCACGCGTTTACGTTAGAAGTTTTAGCAGTATCGCTTTGGCCGCGTACAGTCTGTTTGCTGCCTGATCATAAATCACCGACTTCGGACTCTCGATGGCTTCAGCGGTGATTTCGTGGCCTCTATGGATAGGCATGTCGTGCATTATGTAGGCGTCGTTGCCATTGAGCAAGTCCGCGTTTATCTGGTAGGGCATCATCTGTTTGAGACGCCTCTCCTTTTCCGCGGCGAATTTGGGGTCCGTGAAAAACTCCATGTCAATCCATGTGTCCGTGTAGACAAAGTCCGCTTCTTTCACGGCTTTCTTCGCGTTCAACGTGGTTTCCCACAGCCCTGTCTTCTTAGCAGCTTCCAGCAGTTCCATGTCGCATGAGGGTTCGTTGAAAATCGGCGTAACGGTAGTGATCTTAACGCCCGTTTTGGTGCAGCCTTCGATGAGGGAGTTGCACACGTTGTTGCGTATGCCGATGTACACGAGTTTTGCGCCCTTCAGCTTGCCGTGTTTCTCTTTAATCGTGATCAGGTCAGCGACGGCTTGGCTCGGATGGTACAACTCGTCGCAGCCATTGACGACGGGGACCTTGGAGGCTTTCATCATTTTCTGCAAGTCGACGTTGTGCAGCAGCCGCGCCATGATGCCGTCCACATTGCGCGACAGGTACTGGACTTCGTCGCCTATGTCCGCCATGCTAAAGTTCGTAGTTCTCCAATCGATGAACAAACCGTGCCCCCCAAGCTGTGTCGCGGCAACTTCGAAGGAAACGCGGGTGCGCGTGCTTGTTTTCTGGAAAATTAAAGCCACAGACTTCTGCGCCAAGGCTTCGCCGTAGTTTTCCGGCGTCTGCTTGGTTTTGATGCCTTCGTCGACTAAGCGGTTGAGGTCTTGGCTGGAAAGTTCCTTGAAGTTCATGAGGTGCATCTATTCTTGCCTCGGTAATCAAGGGAACCCTAACTTGGCAATTAAGCTTTACGGGAAAGTATTTGTGGTAACAGTACCATTTCACCTCGAAGTGCTGCTGATGATTCTGCTCGTTCACTCAAACAAAGATCCCGCAGGCATAAACATCGCAAAAAGCATCCACCAACGACTCCAATTCAAGCGGACCGGCGAGACTTTTCAGGAAAGCCCAGTTTACACGGTCGAGATAGGCGACAAACAAGTTACCCACATCATGCTGAACGAAGAACCCATCTACCCTCAAGGCCTGCCTGAAAGCTTCCCTGACGCCCAGCTAATCGTTTTCATCTCAAGACATAGTAGCCAAAGCGGCAAACCCACGCTTTCGGTTCACGTGCCCGGGAACTTTGCAGAGGCGGAGTTAGGCGGGTTGCCACGCCAAATCTCGGTGGCGCCAGCCAATGCCATGCAGACTGCTCTGAGGGCGCTTGACTGCTTGAAGATGGAAAGGCAGCTTGGCTACGAGGTTTCCTACGAATGCACGCATCATGGGCCGTCGCTTCGCGTTCCCACGATGTTTGTAGAGTTGGGCAGTTCGGAGAAGCAGTGGGCGGACGAGGAAGCCGCCGAGGTCGTCGGGCAGGCTGCCTTGGAAGCCATTGTCTCCTTTGGCACGTTAGGTGCTTCGGCTGTTTTGGGAATAGGGGGTACGCACTACAACCAGAAGTTCACGACGATGGCTTTGAGCGGCGAAGCCGCGTTTGGCCACATGATTCCCAAGTACGCGCTTCCACAGGTGGATTTGGAGATGTTGCAGCAGTGCGTGGAGCGAACGTGGGAGAAGGTGGACTGTGCGGTGCTGGATTGGAAGGGAATCAAAAGCGAAGACAAACCCAAATTAGTCGCTTCGTTGGCTGAATTGGGTCTTCAAGTACGGAAGGTCTAGGCAGGAAACGAGTCCGTTCTTGGGGGTTGCGTTCGTCGGAGGTGATTGTGGAAAACTTAAAGGTCAACGCAACGTTTATTATGGCTAAGTGAAATCTTCTGTGTGCGGTCAATATGGGAATACGCGATTGGCTGTCTCAAGCAGCGAAAACCTTGAAACTGTCCCAGAAGCCAGACAGAGAAGAGCTCTGGCTATCCATAAAGATTAGCTTGCTGGGCATCGGTGCAGTCGGCTTGATAGGCTTCGTCATTAAACTTCTGGCCACTACCATCAACCCGGGTGCCGGTGCATAGGAAGGTTCGTTTATGGAGAAGAAAGAGGAGCCCTTTCAAACTAAGATTTTCGCTGTAAAGACCACAACTGGTCAAGAACGAAACGTAGCTAGGCTCCTAGCTGCGAAGATTGAGATGGAAAAGATCCCCATAAAAGCCATATTGGTTCCCGAAGCCCTCAAAGGTTACGTATTCATCGAAGCTGACGGTCCCCACCTCGTGGAGGAAGCCATCGCCGGCGTGAGGCACGTGCGGTCCAGGATTCCTGGGTTGGTCAAGTTTGACGAGATCGAACGCTACATTGTCATCAAGTCAGTTATAGAAGAATTGGGCGAAGATGATGTCGTTGAGATCACGGGTGGACCTTTCAAGGGTATGCGTGCAAAGATTACTCGCATTGACAAGGCGAAAGCTGAAGTTACGCTGGAGCTGTTGGAAGCGACGTTCACTTTGCCCATCACAGTGCACTCAGATTATGTGAAACTAATTGAAAAAAGCAGGAGAAGTGAAGAATAATGGTTGAAAACAAGTCTGTAGAATTGCTCGTTGCCGGTGGACAAGCGACTGCCGGACCGCCGTTAGGTCCAGCGCTGGGTCCCTTAGGCGTAAACGTTATGCAAATAGTCACCAGGATTAATGAACTTACGAAAGATTACGCTGGAATGAAGGTTCCGGTTAAGATTTCCGTGAATCCTGAAGACAAGTCCTTCGAGGTTACCGTTGGAGTCCCTACCAGTTCTGCGCTCGTCGTTGCTGAGCTTAAGATTGAGAAGGGTTCGGGTACACCTAACACTGTGAAGGTGGGCGACCTTAAGGTGGACCAGATCGTACGGATCGCCAAGATTAAGCGTCCCGAATTGTTAGCTAAGACGTTGAAGGGCGCCGCTAAAGAAGTCATGGGCACCTGCGTAAGCTTGGGCGTAACCGTTGAAGGCAAGGACCCGCGGGAAGTTCAGAAGGAAGTTGACGAAGGTAAATTCGACGACGTACTCAACGAATAACTGGTAAGCGAATATATTTATAATCCCAAACTAATCACCTGTGACACGAGGCTTCAAAATGCCCTTAGACAAGAAAACCCTGTTAGATGCTGTGAAAGCGGCCAAAGAGAAAGCTGGGCAGAAGAAATTCAACCAGACGATAGAGCTGATCATGGACATCAAAGAAATCGACATGAAGGCTCCTGAAGGCAAGATTCAAGAGATCGTTGAGCTTCCGCATGCTTCCGCTAAACCAAACAAAGTCTGTATCGTTGCTTCCGGCGAAACCGCTTTGAAGGCGAGACGCGCCAACGCTGACAACGTCATTGAACGTGCTGACCTTGAGGCCTTAGCTGGGAAGAAGAAGGATCTGCGGAAAATTGCCACCAACTTTGATGTTTTCGTTTCTGAAGCCCCGTTGATGCCCATGGTGGGCAGGACTTTGGGTCCAGTTTTGGGTCCCAGAGGGAAGATGCCCATTCCGATTCCGCCGAACGCTGATATTGCGGCTTTGATTGCGAAGTACCGCAAGACCATCGTTGTTCGAATGCGTAACCAACCGATCATACAGACGGTTGTTGGTACGGCGAATCAGTCGGATGAGGAACTGGTCGATAACATTCAGGCTGTTCTTCGTGTGTTGGAGGGCAAGTTGAAGCGTGGGCTCAAGAACATCGATGTCGTATTCATAAAGGCGTCCATGGGTGAGCCTGTTAAGATTAAGCCTTAATCGAGTGTGAAGTTTGATGCCGTCTGAGTTAGTGTTGGAAGAAAAGTCTAGCGAAGTGAAAGAGATCGAGCGGTGGCTTTGCGAGTACAAGTCCATCGGCGTGGCTAGTTTGAAGAAGGTTCGTGCTCCTCAGCTACAGGAGCTCAAGAAGAGCCTTTACGGTCAAGTTTACATGCGCGTCATGAAGAACACGTTGATGCGAATCGCCATCGAGAACCTGGGCAAGGATGACCTCAAGAAGCTTGAGCCTTTCCTGGTTGGCAGTAACGTGTTGCTGTTCACGAACCTGAACCCGTTCAAGCTTGCGCTTCTGCTGGAGAAGGGCAAAGTCAAGACCACGGCGAAGTCGGGTGACCTAGCCGCCATGGACGTGGTTGTTCCGCAGGGGAACACTGGGCAGCCTCCGGGTCCCTTCATCAGCCAGCTTAACGGTGTCGGCTTGCCGACGAGGATTGAGTCGGGCAGCGTTTGGGTTTCGAAGGACACCTTAGTTGTCCGCAAGGGCGAAGCCATCAACGAGCGTTTGGCCACTGTCCTTTCGAAGCTGGGCATCAAAGCGGTTGAAGCGGGTCTTTCGATGTGCGTCGTCTACGACGAGGGTCTCCTAATTAAAGAGCAGCAGTTGCGCATAGATGTTGAGGGCACCCGCATGCTTCTGGGACAGAACCAGGCCGAGGCGTTTGCGTTGGCTATGGGCGTTGCGTTCCCCGTGCCTGAGACGATTAAGTCTTTGCTTTCGTCTGCCCATCAGCAAGCAGCTTCCCTCGCGGTTGCCGCTGGCGTCGTAACAAAGGACACGGTTGCGGACTTTATCCGTAAAGCTAACGCTGAGATGAAAAGCCTCACCAAAGCTGTCGAGAAAGCCAAGCCCAAAGCATAAGTGCATCCTCGGGAGATTTTGCTCTCTTTCTGTTCTTTTTTCCAGTATTTGTTTAGCTAGATGCCGGACGAGTTGGCATCGATTTTTGAATTAATAGCATGGCGTTTTCTTGCTCGTTGACGTGTATGTTTAATTGTGTGTTTTAAAATAGCATCTTTCTCCTGGGTTTGAATTGGGGAAGTGTGTCGATGGTTGGAGATCGTGAGGACGTTTGTTATATTCCTGATAGCCTGTTCGGCAAGATAGTGCAGCATATGCCCATTGCATCTGTCGATGCGCTTATAGTCGTGGATGGTGCTTTGCTGCTTTTGAAACGTAACTATTCGCCGGCGAAGGGTGAATGGTGGTTTCCAGGTGGTCGAATCCATAAGGGCGAGCCGCTTGAAGAGGCTCTTCGCCGTGAAGTCAAGGAAGAAACGGGTTTAGAGGTCAGTTCCCAAAGGTTGATCAACGTGTATTCGAGGGTTTTTCCGGAACGTCACGACATAACCATAGCTTACCTCTGTGAATGCAAGAAAGGCAAGGTCGTTCTAAACGATGAGCATTGCGAGTATGCGTTTTTCAAGCTTATACCATCAGGTTTGCATCCTTACCTATTAGAGACTTTGCTTGATTCCAACTGGGAAAAACGAGCGCGGTGTTAGGAGGTTAGTTGAAGTTTGAAGTTTGTGGTTTGCAAGAAAGTTGCGGTTCAGGGGGGTTGAGTTGGGTTGGAGGGGGTTGGTTTGGGTTTGTTTTTGTTAAAGGTTGATGTTTTGGGGTTTTTTGTTGTTATTAATTGCAAGGGTTGGTTAGTTTGCGGTTTGGTTTCTTGAGTGGCGTGTCGGCATGCAGTTAAAATTAGCAATTCCTATATATGCAAGCAATTAAGAGGAGTATTGAGTGATACAGCCATGGTTGCCCGTAAATTCACGGTTTTGCTTGAGTCAGCAGAGGAAGGTGGGTTCGTCGTCAAGTGCGTCGAGCTTCCCGTCGCAAGCCAAGGTGAAACCAGAAAAGACGCCCTAAGCAACATCAAGGAAGCCATAGAAGGTTATCTGGAAGCTAAAGCAAAACTTCTTGACGGAAAGACTAAAGGTGAAAAGGCGGAAGTAATTGTCGAAGCTCCCTCCGCTCTCGTGGCGTGAAGTCGTTAAAGCTCTAACCAAAGCAGGCTTTAAAGTAGTTAGGCAAAAAGGCAGCCATTTAATCCTTTAGGGGTGTGCAGAATTTAAGCTGCCTCCCGAATACGTTATAGTATGGAAGCCTGTGAGGTTGTCAGGCTTTTCGTCAACAAAACTGTTGTTTCTGTTGAGCCTAAGCGACGTGGAAATCCGGGCTA
>Ga0209777_10000370_pt1 | contig 75404 bp, 62 predicted proteins | sample FrelakmetHBP12HB_FD_187147 | JGI IMG/M metagenome (GOLD analysis project Ga0209777, IMG submission 187147) | Freshwater lake sediment microbial communities from the University of Notre Dame, USA, for methane emissions studies -HBP12 HB (SPAdes)... | ecosystem: Environmental > Aquatic >...
TTGATCCCGGCAATCTTAACAATGGCATAAGACTCGTTGGTCGGTTCAAGTAGGTCGGTTAGAAGATATTCCTCTTTGATCGGCTGGGGACATTCACCGGGGGTAAATACAAGAGCTGCCCAGGTAAGGAAGTTTATTGGCTTTAAAGATATAGGCGGCATGGACCATGGTGGCATGGATCATCCTAGTTATCATAAATAAATTCCGCCGGTCGGGCCGCATTGGCCATGATCCCTGCTACCATGCTGGTCACCAAAAAAATAAATTCCGGCCGATTGGCCCGGAACCAATAATTGACCGCCGCCTGATCGCGCAGGTCCAGCTGTTGCCGGCTGGCGTTCAGGATCTGGGTGAAACCTTCTTCCTGGAGGTGTCGAAGAATCGCCGAGCCGACCAAACCTCCATGGCCGGCCACATAAATGCGGGCATCTCTTATGCATTCTAGTGGCCATCACATCACCTCATTAAGATATGCTCAGGAGATATGTCTTTTATAAATTTAACTCCCTAAGGATAATGGATAAGAAAAACTCTTTCAAGGAGAAAACATAAACAGGATATGGTTTTCCCTATAACTTTCCTTGAAGATCTTTTCCCTATTTGAATACCCGCGGCCAATTGAAGCCCATATTATCCATAGTATGTTTTATCATATCCGTCTCTCAAACGCTGTCCCTTGGGATTAAATAATCTGGAGTTCACCATCTTCATTTTTTGGAGTCGAAAGGTCAGACTCGTTTTAAAAACACCAATCCCATATCGGGTGCTTCTCCAGAAATTAATAGATGAGGCCTCAGGAAAATATTTAGTAGGACAGGAGAGCTCTCCTATACGATAACCAAGATACAAGGCCTGAGCCAGCATCTGGTTGTCAAATACAAAATTATCCGAATTTTCAAGTAATGGCAAGGTTTCTAAAACCTGACGGGCAAAAGCTCGGTACCCGGTATGAAATTCCGAAAGTTTTGAACCCATAAGAAGGTTTTGAAAAGCAGTAAGAAACCTATTAAATATATATTTATAAAGAGGCATTCCCCCTTTACGTGCTCCTCCTCCAATGATCCGGGAGGCCAAGACCACATCATATTCTCCACCGGCAATCATAGCAGCCATTGGTAAAACCAACTTGGGCGTATACTGGTAGTCCGGATGGAGCATGACAATAATATCTGCCTCGATTTTCAGAGCCTCGCTGTAACAGGTCTTTTGATTCCGGCCGTATCCATAGTTGCCGTCATGAAGAAAAACCTTGATTCCCAAAGACCTGGCCAATTCAGCCGTCCGGTCATGGCTGAAATCATCCACCAGAATAACCTCATCCACCACTTCACGAGGTATTTCATTATAGGTCTTCTCCAAAGTTTGGGCGGCATTATAGGCCGGCATGACTACGGCTATCTTTTTCCCCAGTACCATTGCGCCCTCTTTCCACCATTAAAGATTCTGACACCGACAAATCTAAGAATTTATCTCTAACTTCCAACTTTCAGGGTTTAGTGGACAATTCCAATAAGACCCCTATGACCCTTGAATCTTTGAATCCTCGACACCTCTCATCCAACTAACCAGGAGAAGAACCTATATTTTTATATCTGAATCTTGTATGATTTATTTCTTTATGGTTATGAAGGACACCGAATGCGGGGGGATGGCACAGACCACCTCCTGTTTGCTGATGGAAACGGGTAAAAAGGTAACGGCCTCTTCTTGACGCTCAAGAAGCGCCTTGCCATTAGGGTCGGGATGGGAAAGAAGGACCCCTTCCGCTCGAGCCGGTTGAAAGCTGATCAATTTGATGCGGCAAGGGACCGCTCGGTCCCAAGACCCATTGGCGATAATTAAGTAAATCACCCTCCCATCTTTGCTCAGGGTGGCCAGGACAGGTGTTATCGGTCCGGCAAATTCCCCTGATTTGATGGACGGATCGTCATAGGGTGTTGGATAGTAATAAGGAGCCATTCCAGATAAATCAACTACCCATTCTCCCAAATGCCGGTTAAAATAATAGTATAACCAATACATCAAAAATCGTTTTTCTGTCGCCTCTTGGGTCAGGATCCCAAATCCCGGTTCGGAGGCATGGGACAGTAAATTCCAGGAACTGGCCCCTCTTAACACATCCTCCCGGGCATAATAAATTAAACGAACGGCCCGATGAAGTGTGCCGTAGATGTTCCCGTTTCTTTCCACACCATCGGCCCCTTCCTCACGAGGACCGGAACTGTGTAAACCCCACTCCGTATCAATTTGAACAACATCCCTTCCTGGATTATATAAACGGATTAATTCGTTCATTCGCAGGATTTTGTCAAGTATTTTATAATTTTCAGTTAAGGTGACTATTTCGAATCTCCGTCGATTGGCATTAACGTAGGAATAATAATGGCCAACTACAAAATCGTAATAACCCGCAGCTTGGTTTAAAATATGACTCCCCCAGAGCGGGCTGTCCGATATGGGAATGCCGATTTTAGCATCAGGCTGAATCTGATGAACGGCCTTACTAACGGCCTTGAGATGATCGATATAAAGATCGACGGTGGAAATGGCCACTCTTTTCCCCTCTCGGCTGGAGACCTCAGGCTCATTGGCCACTTCCCAATATCTAAACGGATAGCCTTTCCGGACGGCGAAGCTTACTCCCCGCGCCCAGGCTTCAGGAGTCAATATAATGCTTCGATTATACGGTTCACCTTCCAGGACCGTCCGGCTCATAGAGATCCCGTTTCGCTTGCACACTTCAGCCACCCTTTCAATCGCCCCCTCAAAGCCGAAAGGCTCATCGCCCATACCAAAAAAACGGGTCATGGGAAGATGGAGGTCACGGATGGCCTTCTCCATTTCTGGGGAAAGGGTATATTGCCCCTGGCGATTGTACGGTTGCCCGGTATGCCCGGTCAAGCGGTGAAAGGATATTCCTCCCACCTCCCTATTCACACGTCGAATACGATTATTGACATCGATTGTAACAGCTAATGAAGGTCCTGGATTCAGTCTATGCTGTATCGGTTTATATCCAATAGCCTTTTCATTGATGAGCCCCTTGGCCTGAGGATTGTCCTGCTCCGTGACTATAACATCATCAACCCAAAGAGTTTTCTCCTCCTCTCTTACCGCTGTTGCCTTAAAAACCAACATCAGGTACCGAGAGCTCTCGGCCGAAAAATCAAAGCCTTCTTTTATCTCAAAAATATATTGTTTCCATTCCTGGCCGACCTCGATGGGGAAAGTGGGGGCCTGGGCATCCACATAGGGATTTATTTTTTCATAGGCTACAAAACCGGATATGGATTGGCCTGTTTTATTGCTACGGGCCCAGAAACTGAGGGTGTAAATCTTTCCTTTTTTAGCTTTAATGGCATAGTCTGGTGACGAAACGATATACCCGACTGATCCGGCGGGATGATAAATATGCAAACAGGCCTTCCCCCCATGGGGGTTGCTTGTATCTCTGGTAAAGAAGGCCGAGATATTATCTCTCGATCCCCAGGCCTCCCAACCGGGCGGGGGATTCCGAGGAGAAGACAATTCAAAATCACCGTTATAAATCAGATTACTGGCTGCGGCGAGGGTCCAGACCTGGGTAAAAAAGAGCCACGAAAGCAAAAAGATTATTGCGCAAAACCAAACATCCCATTGCCTTCTGTGAGTACGATTCATGGCTTCTCTATCCTCCCATCAATGAAAGTCATCGTTGTTAGCTGAAAGACATTTTAATTTTACTTTGTATGATAAAAACAAGATTATTTTAAAAGAAAAGCTACTGAACAGAATAGATTTTCTTAAGTATCCCTCTTCCTCCCTATCACATAAAATCCACTTGCTATCTTTTCCGCGTATGGGAATTTAACTAATAAAAGATTAAGGAGCTTTAGAGGCGCGGTCACAATCATTAGAATTAAAAAAATTATATCATGTAAAATTTTACTCCTAAATGAGAAAAGAATAGACAACCATTCCTGCAAAACCCAAAGCATCGCTGAAGTTGGACCGGCACCTACACCAATTTCTAAGATTTCATATTCGGAGAAAAGGTTTTTAACGCCAGTGATGGTCCATCTCTGGTAATCCTCCGGTGCGGCATGAAAGGGGACCATGAAAGGAAGGTAACAGACTGCTTCCCCCCCTTTTTTCAACACCCGATACATTTCTTTTATAATAGTCTGAGGAGCGGGCACATGCTCAAGCATGGCTATATTGAAAATCAAATCAACCGAATTTTCTATCAGAGGCAAGTCGGCAGCATCAGCTATAATATCGACCTCTTTAAAATCAAAAATATCAACGTTAATGACGTCTTTCCGAGCATGAAGATAAGTAGGTCCGCTGTCAATGTTCATGATTATATTTTCATTCTGATATTTTGCGAGTAACTTGCCAAATTTTCTTTGGAATTTCTGGTTCCCAAACACCGGGGAAAAGACATAAATAATGAAATAATATAACCGCCCATACTTTTTTATCTTTTCCTGAATATTGCCTAATGCCCCTTTCCCGGCTGTTGAATTGGGGGTTCTATCTCCTGGCAAAAAACAAAATGCCCCTTGCGAGGTTGTAGTAAAATCCTGATTTTTAAGGATATTTTGTATTTTCTCTTTTTTCATTAAAATTTATTGTTCGGTGGTTATTATATTTTCATGAAGAACTCCTTTATCTCTATACATACCCTTTCTACATCCTCATCCTTCATTTCATAATACATAGGTAATCTTAAGACCCTCTCACTTAAATCATTGGTGACCGTTAATTCCCCATTTGTTCTTCCAAAACGTAATCCAGCCGGTGAAGAATGTAACGGTACGTAATGGAAAATGGCCGTAATCCCTTTGTCTTTCAAATGCTTTATCAGGGCTGTTCGTTCCGATAAAGAGCGGGTGACAATAAAAAAAATGTGGCCATTACAAGAACAATTATCCATCACACAAGGGAGACGGATACTCCCATTTTTTTCCAAGGGTTGTAACAACCGAAAATATTTTTCAAACAGGCGATTTCGGACTCCATTAATTTTTTCCGCTTCTTCCAATTGCGCATATAAAAAGGCCCCAATAATTTCACTAGGCAGAAAAGAGGAACCTATATCCACCCATGTGTATTTGTCTACCTCTCCCTTGAAGAACTGGTTACGATTCGTTCCCTTCTCCCAGATAAATTCTGACCTTTCTTGGAACCGAATATCGTTGATCAGCAATGCCCCACCTTGTCCACTGATGATGTTTTTTGTTTCGTGGAAACTCAAGCACCCAAGATGTCCAATGGTACCAAGGTATCGGCTTTTATAAGTTGAAAGTAGCGCCTGAGCTGCATCTTCCACCACCAATAACCCATACTGGTCTGCGATGGCCATGATCTCATCCATAGCACAAGCCACTCCAGCGTAATGCATGGCAACAATGGCCTTGGTTCGTGATGTTAAGGCCGAACTAATAAGTCGTTCGTCGATATTCAAAGTGTCTGAACGGATGTCCACAAAAACGGGAATAGCCCCTCGAAGGACGAAAGCGTTAGCCGTAGAAACAAAGGTGAAGGACGGTAGGATGACCTCGTCTCCTGGCCCGATATCGGCCAAGAGGGCCGCCATCTCCAAGGACGCGGTGCAGGAGTGAGTCAGGAGGGCCTTTGGGCAGCCAAGTCGATCCTCCAACCAAGTCTGGCATTTCTTGGTGAAAGGGCCATTGCCAGCGGTATGGCGGTTTTCAATTACGGCTTGGGCAATATAAAACAATTCTTTGCCGACGATGAAGGGCTTGTTGAAGGGAATATTATCCATGCTTAGCCTCTCAATAATTTGCGCTAGTCTTTTTAATCTTTGCGGCCACTACCAGTCGCGAACCGCCAAGGGGAAACGAGATACCCATCCGAATCAAGCAAAGCTCCAGGCGCAAGAACCCTTCAAAGATTCGGTTTAATATCGGATTAATCCGTAATTCTGCCTGTGGATCGAAGCTCTCTGTCTTGTTTCGTCGCAATAGCCTTGATATCCACATGGATGGCAACAAGCTTGTAACGAAAGAGGTACTCCGCAAGATGATGAAACCAGCATGCGTCACCCTGTCATGCAACTCTCGTATGGTATAACGTCGGACATGGCACGCATATTCGTCTACGGTGCTCCATAGCCACAGGTGTTGCGGCACCGTGAGCAGCATCAAGCCGTCTGGCTTCAAGGCACGGTACATTTGCTGGAGCACCGTCTCATCTTCTTCAATATGTTCAAGCACATCGAACGCCCCAACGGCGTCAAATTCAGAGACAAAGGGGACCTGACGAGCATCCATCTGCAAGAACTCCCCCCCCTCGACTCTTTCCGCCGCAAAGGCTATCCCTTCAGGATAGATTTCGCTGCCAACAAGACGAATTTTCGGAAAGCCCCGGGCGATGCCCTGCAATACAAACCCCGTTCCGCATCCGATCTCCATGAATGAAGAGACTCTTACCCCGTATTTTCCAAGGGCCCAGGTTATCAGGGCATTACGCACGCGAAACCAGAAATACTCCGCTTCCAGCGCGGCAAGTGGCGCAAAAGAGGAGGCTTTGAAGCCGCTGCTGTTATGCGACAATTCAGGAGAGAAAATTAGCAAGTTGTCACTTCTTTCAGGCTGCCACCCACAGCTCGGGCAATGCCAATTAAGGTTTTCAAATACCTGGGAGCAATTAAGACATCTTTTCATATGGCCTGCACGAGAAGATTTGCGATGCCCTGAGACCTAAAAACCAGCCATCCCCTCCCGATAAGTGCTTCATGGATAAATCTTGATTCCTAATCTTCTTTTTCATCAACTTTGGCACGGTTGTGCAAAGGTCTCGCCAGTATTCTGAACAAGCAATAGATCAAGAATCCAGACATATTCGTTCTAACACCGATTGTGGCATAACGAATCAACTCTTTAGGTTATTTCAAAACTCATCTGCGGCTCTGTTACCAGTGCAAAGAGGAAAAATCTTCATTGAAATCCTCTTTTGTATACTTGCAATACATCCATTAGAATGGATTTGGGGATATCAGTAGCAACAAAAACCTCGCCGATACCTCTTGGAAGGACATAGCGAGGTTTCCCTTTTGTCCATTTCTTGTCGGCATTCATCAGTGACATGATTTTTTCAGGATCAACTTCTAAAGGAGCCTTGGCAAGGCCAAATGCGTCAAGAAGGGCCTCATGACGATTGAACTCCGATTCGTTTAAAAATCCCATCGCCCTGGCCGTGCGGGATGCAGCGCGCAGGCCATAGGCGACAGCCGTGCCGTGGCTCATACGGTATCCGCTGAAGACCTCCAGGGCATGGCCAAACGTATGCCCGTAATTGAGAATTATACGCTTACCATGTTCCTTCTCATCCGCTTCCACGATTCGCGCCTTAATACGGCAGCATTCCTCAACCACATCAATCAGCACAGAAGATTCGCGCTCGAGAATCTTACGGCAGTTTTTTAATAGGAAATCACTCAACCCGTGCATATCAATAACCGCGTATTTGACGACTTCGGCCAAGCCGTCCACGAATTGAAAATCAGAGAGTGTCAGTAAGTGCGCCGTGTCAATGTACACTCGTCGAGGCTGCAAGAACAAACCGCAATAATTTTTTCCCCGGGGTATATTCACCGCCACCTTGCCGCCGATGGACGAGTCTACCTGCGCTAACAGCGTAGTGGGCATTTGAATATAGTTCACACCGCGCATAAAACAGCCAGCGGCAAAACCGGCCAAATCGCCGACTACGCCACCACCGGCAGCGACGACACATGCAGAGCGATCCATTCCAAACCGGAGAAACCCCTCGAGAACCTTTTCGAGTACGGCGAGCGTCTTACTTGCCTCCCCGCAATCCACGGTTATCAATCCGCCATCCGAACCAGCCAGTCGCAACTGGTGCACAAGCCCTTCCCCAACCAGACTGGCGGTTGTACGATCGCAGACAACTGCATAAAAGGATCCGAACCCACTGGCGAAGATATCATCGACGACATGGGGTTGGAAATCATGGCCTATAATAATTTCGTAGCTATGACTTTCATTTCGCTCAAGAGATATTGTCAGCGATCGCGGCAAAAGCTTCATTCTTCGAATTCCACAATGTTGGACCGCCCTGTATCAGGGTTGAGAATCGTGGCAAGCTCGAAAGCAACCTCCACTGCCTGCTCGGCGTTGAGGCGAGGGTCGCAGTTAGTCTGATAATTCAGTTGCAGGTCCCCGTCGAGCAGCCACCGGCTGCCACCGGTGCATTCCGTAACATTGTCACCAGTCAACTCCAAATGAACACCCCCAGCTACGGTCCCCTCCGCCTCGTGAATTCGCCAGAAATTACTTGTTTCCTTGAGTATGTCTTCGTATTTTCTCGTTTTCTGCGACCGCTCGTTTGTATAGGTATTGCCATGCATCGGATCGCAACACCATACAATCTTAAACCCTTCACGTTTTATTTCCCTAAGGAGATGTGGCAAAAATACGTTGATCTTTTCACAACCGAAGCGAGAGATAAGGGTAAGGCGGCCTGGTTCGTTGTCCGGGTTAAGCCTCTGAACGAGACGCTTGATGTCGTCGATGTCGTGATCCGGTCCTATTTTCACACCGAGTGGATTGCAGACACCACGCAGAAACTCCACATGCGCTCCATCAGGTTGGCGCGTCCGATCACCGATCCAGAGCATATTTGCGCTGGTGTCGTACCAATCCCCGGTGGTCGTATCAATCCGCGTCATGGCCTCTTCGTATTCGAGCAGAAGGGCCTCGTGAGAAGTATACAGGGTGACCTGGTTCAACTGTGGGGCACTGCTGTCAATTCCGATGGCATTCATGAAGTTGATAGCCTTCTTGATCCCCTTGACGAGTTCTTCGTATTTCCGGTTCGTGGGAAACGCTTTGGAACTCGCTTCGCTCCATGCATGGGCTTGGTCCAGTGCCGCATATCCCCCGCGGGTAAATGCTCTGACAAGGTTGAGGGTTGCGGTCGCCCGGAAATACCCTTCCAAAATCCTGCACGGGTCCGGTTTCCTCGCCTCCAATGTCGGTTCTGGACTGTTCACCATGTCTCCGCGGTAGCTCGGGATCACCAAGCCGCCGATCGTCTCGGTGTCGGAGGAACGGGGTTTCGCGTACTGCCCGGCAATCCTGCCGATTTTTATGACCCTCTTCTCTCCGGCGTAGGTAAGAATTATCGACATCTGCAGAATGACCTTAAGGAGATCGTGGATACACGGTCCATGGCACCGGGAAAAATCTTCAGAGCATTCGCCGGCCTGCAGGACAAAGGCCTTTCCCTCCAAGACCTCAGCCAACTGCTGCTTCAACGACCGGCTCTCGCCGGCAAAAACTAGCGCCGGTAATTTGGAGAGCTTTTTCAGCGTATCTTCGCAGGCATGAGCATCAGGCCAAAGAGGCTGCTGCTGAGCCGGAAAAGAGCGCCAACTAAATTTGGTCCATTCATCGTGAATTCTCTCAGTCATTTGTGCAATCCGTCCTTATTAAGGCACAGGTCAGTTTTTCAACAGCATGGCAGACTATGCTTTTGGTATAAAGTACATGACCGTCTCATGTAAGCCCTCTGTGTAGTGGCGCAGGTATATGTCATAGTCATCCCGTATGGCAAGAATTTGGTCAGGTATCATCCAAAAATCGTCGAATTTATGATAACAGCATATGGCAAGCCTTGGATGGTCTTCCAGTATGTGCGCTCTCGCGCCCTGCAAGGCAATCCCCTCTGCGCCTTCGATATCCATTTTTATGATTGAGATTGGTTCGTCAATCAGGTTATCGATTGATTCCATCCGAATCTCTATATCACCCGTTTCGCACACTTTGCTCGCGGATCCTCCGCCAGAGCTAAATTTTAATGTTTTTTTGCTTTCAGCTAAACCCACCATATAAAAATAAACATTATGATGTATTGAAAGGTTGTTACGGGCAAGGGCAAGGTTATCGGGATCTGGCTCAAAAATATGTATCGATTTAAAATCAGGACATCTTTTGATAAATTCGATAGCCGTTTGCCCATCAAACCCCCCTGCGTCGACAAAAACTTCGTCAGGTTTCAAGTCAAGGAAGTCTTCAAAATATTGCAGATCCGGAGCATGTTCAAACCCAATCATATAATTAAGATCATAGGAAAACCGGAAGTTTAAAAGCCTATCAAGCACGTATTTAGACTTCTCATCTTCCAAGCGATCATATATCCATTGATACTTATCCCATTTTTTTTCAATATCTTCTTTGCCTTTACGCAAAAAATCAACTTCTTTAAGTACAAGCCCTGAATATTTGGAAAAGCTAAAGTAGTCCACACATGCAAGACCGTGGCTCTTCAGCCTTTCAAGAGCGGTTAACGGCACCACAAAGATAACCGCCGAGACAACCAAGCTTTGACTTGGAATTTCGGTCATTTTAAATATTGGTTTTCCTAAAAATTTGGTTTCACAAGTAAAGTCATCAATAAAGCCATTTACATCAACACACTTGGCAATACTGGCCGCATACTCGTTGCGACCCAGCACATAGCGGGGCCTTGCCTTTTCGCGTAAAAAAAGTTTACAGAATTCAACTGCATCAGAATATTGTTTTCCAGAGCATATTGTTAACACCGCTTCCCTCTCATCAGAATGTTCAAATATTTACAGAAGAAATGGTTTGCCAGCAATTATTTTTTGCAGACATAGAAATTGCCTCCAACATCTCCAGGCCCTCCTTCGCTTGTGTGGCTGAAAACATCCAGGGCGATGTATAGCGCCCCGTTTGTTTAAACTCAAGTAAACTATCAGCCAAATCATAATAGTGATTTGCGAAAGCCTCAATAAAGCCTGCGGGGTGTCCGGATTTAAACCGATTATAACGCAACTGATCCGCAATCTCTACACAGGAAGCTCTATCAATAATTTCACGCCTGCCATGAATATCATTGAAGATCAATTCCTCTGGTTGAAGCTGGAACCACTCCGCGCTGCCCTTATTTCCATATACTCTAACGCGCAAACCATTTCGATGTCCTAAAGCCATTTTGCTGTACCAAATCTGACTACGAAGATTACCTGTATAACGGGCCAAACAGATCACATTATCCACCACTTGGTTGAAAAAACCATAACTTGTTTGATCGGCCACGACTTGGAGAGGTTTTTCCATGGTCAAAAAATATATCATATGATGAAGATGAGCTCCGAGGTCAAGAGATATGATCGGTATTTCGCCATCTTTTAATCGCCAGGCCTGAGGTTTGGGCGGCTGACCTTGTTTATCCAACCAGGCATAACCTTCTTGCGGCATTTCTATTTGTATTAAATTCAGAACACCCAACTTTCCATCAATGATCATTTGCCTGAGTTCACGCAACATGGGGTAGCCTGTATAGTTATAGGTAACCGCAAAAAATTCCTTGTTTGCTTCGACAGCCTGACAAATCGCCGCAGCCTCTTTACTTGAGGTGGCCATAGTCTTTTCGCAAATCACGGCAAAACCATGATTCAAGGCTTCAATAGCCATTTCTGCGTGCATAGGAGTCGGTGTTAGTAAGCAAATCGCATCCAGTCTGCCCTTTTCATTGCTCAATAGAACGCGCCAATCATCATAGAGCCGTGATTGATCTAGACCGCATTGAGAGGCCGTCTCTCGATTTATTTTATCGTGTGTACTAAAGCAGCCTGCTTCTAATACCCAGCGGTGATCCATCTGAGATGCAATCCGATGGGTATTGCCAACAGCAGAATTTAGACCGCCACCAATAAAACCTATTTTGAGGAGTATTCTTACCATTGCGAATTCGTAGGCATTATTCCGTTACAACCCGGATTAAATCCTGCATACGCTCAGTCTTTTCCATCATTTCATCCTGTGACTGGAATCGGAGAAAAACAATTCCGAATTTGGACGTCATGACATCGGAAACCACATCGCCTTTTTGCCACCACATAAACCGATCAATGATGTGCTTTTCAATGTCGGCCTCAAAGACAATATCCTTGACCTTCCCCGGGGTGGCGCTCATAATGCAATGACGAGTAAAAAAACCTTTGGGTTCCGAATGAACCAATCCGGAACAATCCAGCCCAGCGGACGCTTTGACGATCCATGTCGGGTAATCGACTCCAGTGGCATGCTCAACGAACTTAATGTAAAGATCCCCTGGCGCACGACGGCAGATTTCAATAATAACGGGCTCTTCACCCCGAAGGATATACTGAATATGGAAGATGCCGGTCTTTAATGACAATAGGGATGCGATCTTCTCTGATTCAGCGCATAACTTCCGCTCCACGATCGGGGGAACGATGCTGGGCACGGAAGCCGCCGACACCAGGTAAGGGTTCAAAAAATAATGTTCATTGTCGGAAAAGAAAAAAACGACGCGTCCGTTAACCAAAAAAGCCGAAAAACCATGGCGGCTGCCAACGACAAATTCTTCAACAACAACGCGCTTCATCCGCGAAGTTGCGAAAGCCTTCTCAATTGCAGCCTCTGCCTCAACCATTTCGTTGATGGTGGACATGCCCTTCCCGCCAGTCAGGTCTACTGGTTTAACAATCGCAGGAAATGGAAATGAATTCATTCTACTTAATGCGTCTTTTTTATTGGTAAACCCCATTACCTTGGGTGTAGTAATCCCGTGAGTCAGAGCAAACTGCCGGTATTGGTCTTTGTAATGGATGATTTGTGCGACCCGGTATGGATCATGGCCGGGCAGACCCAACTGTTCGGCGGCATATGCGGCTGAAAGGGCAGAAAAATCGTTACAGCACGCACAGATCGCAGAAATCTTCAAGCGCTTTGCCAAATTAAGGATGGCCTCGGAATCGGAAAAATCAGAGAGTTGATATTCATCGGAATACCGATGTCCAAGCTCGTCAGGACGATTGCCACTTGTAATGACATAATAACCGAGTTTTTTTGCTGATAGGATGAGGGGTATATCGGCATAGCCGCCACCAGCAACAAGGAGTTTTTTTTTATTACTTTTCATTAATAATCCATAAAATAGCACCGAAATAGAATTTTACAAAGAATCATCTTTGACAGAAACTGGTGTTCGGTCTTTTACAACATAGAGCGGTCTTTCCTTCACTTGATTGAAAATTCGGCCGATGTAAATACCCAGAATGCCCATCCCGAAAAGGAGAATTCCGGATAAGAAGAATAACGAGACCATCACGCTGGTCCAACCGGCAGGCGTATAATCGAATAAAAAATAGCGTATAACGAGCCAAAATCCGTAGCAAAAAGCTATAAAAGTCATGAAGAATCCAAACTGGACACACATTTTCAACGGCTTGTTGGAATACGAAACAATGATGTCCGTAGCAAAAGACACCTTGCGACTGAGGTTATAGCTTGATTTGCCTTCGGTGCGCTTGCCATGCACAATATCAATGGGTGTTACCTCAAAGCCCGCCCATCGAACCAGCAGGGGGAAAACGCGAGGTTGCTCAGGCAATGCTTTGACTACATCAACGACCTTACGGGAGTAGATTCCAAAATTTGCCTGGGCTGCATCGCTTTCCTGGTCGGTCATATAGTCAAAAAGCCCGTGAAAGGCACGAGAAAACAGGCATTTTAATAGGCCATCCTGTCTTTCAACCCTCCGACCAACAACAACGTCACATCCCTCCTGTGCTTTAGTCCACAAACGCGGGATTTCTTCCGGCCGATCCTGTAGATCGCAGTCCATGATCACAAGCCAATTTCCACGCGCTATATCAACGCCCGCCATAATTGCGCTGTGTTGACCGAAGTTTCTTGATAGTTTTAAGCCGATAACTCTCGGGTCACGCTGGGCCATCTCATTGATCAACTGCCACGGGCGGCCTGGGCCGCAGTCATCAATGAAAATAAGCTCGAAACTGGCCGGAATCTGAGCCACAGCAGCCGCCACCCTTTCATAGAGTTTTACCAGAGTACAGTCAGACCCATATACAGGCACAACAATGGAAATGTCGGGTATATCAATCATGCAAAGCTCCATCAGGAATCCTTTCCATCAAACACGTAATGAACTATCCCGCCAACAAGGCGGGGCATTCTGCGGTTTATTTCTTATTTCGGTATTTCGCTATTTCGGGGTCGGACCTCTGAAAGTTATTGTGATCGCTTACTTTCATTCAAAAAAATGGCTCATTTTTACGCTTAGAGTCTCAATTTCGCCCCAAAATTGAGCCTATAAGACTTTTGTTCTTCCTTCAGATAATGGCCTTCACTATCCTTCTTTGTGTCCGGCCAGGACATGGTCGTTAGTTTGACGCCCCACCCAGAAAAGTCGCACTCATCAATATAATCTTTGGCCTCAGGGCCTGAAATGTATTCGCAGCCACCTGCTTGGGCGTACAAATCGGTTAGTCTCTCGGTCTTAACATCAATCAGTTGGTAATCCCAGGAGTTGCTGATTATGGTCTTTATATGTAACTTCAAGTACACCCATTCAATGAGCGTACGACTGAGTTGCGACAGGTGCGAATACTCGGTTTGGGGGTTAAGGGGCTCAAATTCCTGTGCTATTGCATTGAAATGATTTGCGCGTCGATAGTTTTGGCATAACGACTTCCAATGCGACTTAGCCCAATCCATGCTATCTATTTCCGTTTCGTGAATGATCTGGTGGTATTTGCCCCTCACCCTCACAGGAACGGTCAGCCATTGTAAAGCCTGCGGAGTCTTTATCTTGTTTTGGTTCCGCCAGTCATTTTTTGTGAACTGAACCGTGTCGTAAAAAATAAACTCATCCACCATGTTGATAAGGTCAAAATACCCTTTCCAGGGAATATAATTTGATTGAACAATGGCTATCTTTTTACCCACGAAAGAAAATCCAGTTTATATAATTCTCTAAATCACTTTTAACTTCGACAAAAACGCCTCTTACCTTACTACCGAACAACCCTATCTCCCCTTATTGTTCGCTTCAAAATACGCCAATACTTCGTTTCAACCAAAGGCGTAAAGTCTCTTTCCAGCACGTCACCATACCATACAAGCAGTTTTTTTGTTGTTGAAGGCTCGTCCGGGTATTTGGGGACCATTAGGTCTATTATATGAGATCAGAAATCGCTCCATACCTTACCTCTCTTATCGGTGGTTGTTGTAATATAGTGTATTTGGAGCAAAAAGTTTCTGTCCGTATCTTTAAGGCTATGATAAAATATCATTCAGTTAAAAATATATATTTGATGCTATTCCACCTTTTAAATAAACCATTTATGGAAAGTATAGTAGGAATGACTAGGCATAAATCCTAATCTTACCCAGACTCTCTGTACAGCGGTATTTGTGATTTGGGTTGACATCATGATCCACTCCGCACCCTTTCTCAAACACCAATGCATCGCATGAATCTTAAGTTCACGATAAATTCCTTTCTTTTGAAAATCAGGAGATACACACGATAGCTTTGTTTCACTTTCTCTTGGATTATTTAACCTTAGAGTCTGAAACCCGACTATTTTCTTGCCCATTTCAGCAACTAAGACTTCGTCTGCAAATTCTTTTGAAATACATGAATTATAGGCCCATGAAACGTATGCTTCATCGCATTCCTTGCGTGGCAATCTTTCGTCGGCGTGGTAGTGTCCCTGATAATCACGGAAAGCCTCTTCTCCAACTTTAGCAACGGCCTTCTCTTCACCGGACTTTATGCGACGAATATAAATCTTATTGATTTCATCTGGAATTGGATTATTTATTAGGTTTCCCTTGTAATAAATCAAGGTATCCATCAATCGGTATTTTTCCGCTTCCATCTTTTGTACTGCTTTTAAATTACCAGTATTACACCGAGCAATAAGCATTTCAACGTTGTTTGCCAAGCTAAATTTCTCAATCTCAAAAAGGTCTTCAACGAAATCTATTTTCGCTCGCGCAATTGTTATTCCAAATCTTAACGAATCTAATTTCGATATGTAAATCATCTCCGACCCCTATCACTCTTTATTTAATAAAACCTATTATTAAATTCATGTTTTATCCACGAAATTTATTTATATCCTTTCTTTTATAGCATAAATTGGTCTTTGGTTCAGACGAAAATGCATACGCGCCATGTACTCCCCAATAATTCCCAGCGCGAACAATTGGGCTCCAGAAAAAAGAGCAATGATAGATGCCAAAAAAGGAAATCCCGATACGTTACCACCCTGAATCAGGTAACGACCAAGTACGTAAACCAACACTCCTATTCCAAATAACGTAAACACGAATCCTACCAAACTTGCTATTTGGAGTGGCCACGTACTAAAACCCGTTGTAATATTTATTGCATGGGTAACCAGTTTGTAAAACGTATAGTTCGAAAGACCCGCTTGGCGGGGATCATGGTTCACGGAGACAAACGCAAATCGCGTAGTCCCCCAAGTCAGTAAAACATCGATAGAGACAAATGGGCTCTGATATTCAGAAAAAGCTTCTCGAATCTTAGTGTGAAAGGCTCGGAATGCACTGCTATGCTGTGCAGTTTCTTCATCCAGGACCTTATACAACGCCAACTTGGTAATCTTCGAGGCGATGTCGCGCCATAATCCGTGTTGTTTTATTTTTGGTGTGCCGTAAACAACCCCATGGCCTTCGGCCAGTTTAGTAAGTAGTTTAGGGATTTCTTCAGGCGGATTTTGCAAGTCGTCATCCATGGTAATAATGATCTCATGCTTTGCCTCTCGTATACCACAAAGTAATGCATTGTGCTGCCCATAATTGCGCATCAAGTTAATCCCTTTAATCCATACGCTATTTTCAGCTAACTGCCGAATAATTTGCCAGCTTTGGTCCTTGCTCCCATCGTTTACCAGAATAACTTCAAAACGTTCAGAAAGTTTTGGCAATACAGATTCAAGGCGTTTGACGAGTAACGGCAAGCTTTGTTCAGAATTATAAACTGGGATGACTATGGAGAGAGATGGTTTCATTGGTTCCCAACTATTTTTACGGTTTTTACGTTTTGTTTTGATGTAGATTTATTGATCATGTCTCAACTCCGTCGTTGTGTATGTTTCGACGTTTGACATCTTTCTGCGGAATTAGAGCCATTCATCCAAAAGGTTTCGGCCATCCTGTTGCACAGATAATCACCAGTAAATTTTCGACCTGCGTGGCGGATAGCTGACATGACCTTCGGAACAGAACCTCGAACGTCGAACAATTAATCCGCCGCCACAATTCTCTTACGATAAACAGTGGCACGATATCCTTCAGATTTATTATGAATTTTATCTGAAAGGTCTATATGCTTTATTAGCTCAAAATCAGCTCTATTCAGCCACCGAGGAAACATATCTGCATTGTCCAAGACTAGATAATGAAACCTTTTTGAGAGCTCGTTGCTTGGTGATTGGCCAGCTGCGAAATAACAGTAAAGTTGCCAACCGTTTTTCAAGCCAGCATAATATGGTGTCGCGCTGCCATAAATCACTGCCCCTCTCGGGATGACTGCTGTTAATTCTTCGGCATAACGATCATAATCACGGGTTTGCCATGCAGGTACTGTTATCCACAAACGTCCAATAACGGAATAAGCAACCATCAACAAGGTTACTGAACGCACCCAAACGGACATACTCCAATTAACCTTCTGCAAGCCTTCAACCATGGCTAAATAAATCCATGGAATTACATACACAAAACGAAACATATAGAGTGGAGGGATTGCTAAGCAAATCAATAGGCTACATGCAAAGGGCAACAGCACTTTTATAGTGGAGATTTGTTTACGATGAATACTCCATAATAAAACAAGGAAAAGAACCCAAGCTACTGGATTTGTTAATGTAAATTTCAGAAAGAATTTAACCTGTTCCCAACCAAAAACAAAGTTGCCAACACCTGGAGATTTCATGGCATTAAGGCTGGCTTTAAGCAAATCCCAGCCGAGAATCCAGATCGTCCCACTGAGTATTAATACAGTTAAACAAATTCCAACCGTAATAGTCATCCCCAGTACCCGCAAGAATTCGGTTCTTTTGTCACACCCGGAACGAAGGCAGAACGCAACATAACCACCGATAAAAATAAGGGCGGTAGCCCAGATGAATATCGCACTGACAGAAAAAATACCCGACAGTGTGGCATATAACAGGGGCTTTTCGGCCTGTAAGGCTTTAAGCCAAAAGGCTATTGCAAGAAACCCTGCCGCGCAGGCAACTGCATCAATTCGACATCCCCGAATTGATTTTGCAAGCATGGGATCACATATTAGCGCCAAACTTAACCATGCGGCCCAGCGTGGTGCCATTCCAAAGATTCGAAGCAAGTAAAAGAAACTTAAACCGAGAAGCAGCCCCGAAACAATGCTAATTGCACGTACAACCTCAAAAGAGAACCCGAATATACTCAGAAATGAATTCAAATAAGCGTAACCAATTAGATTAAGTGGTCTGTATGGTTTTCCATCTGCAAAAGAAGTCACTGCCCAATCGGAGGTTGGATTGAAAATTGTGCGGGAGTAGTCAACAATCTGCACCTCATCTTGCCAAACTATGGGCGATCTAAACATAAGGGACAAGTTCACACACAAAGTTAAAACAGCGATCATCAGAAACAACCAGTCTCGGCTCAGATTAACTTGCGATGCTGATTTCAAGATCATCATTTTCATATCTGGTATTGATTAATAAAAACCCTTAGATTTATAGCGAGATCATCTTGGAGCAGAATAATCTGATGATCGTGGGTATGTTTTTTAAGACTTCCAGCCAAGAAATGGGGTCAGACCGCGAAATCATTCCACTCCCGTACTGAAAAAGCAAAATATAATTCCAGATGGTTAAAAGACCTCCAGCCAGAAAAAGTGGCCAAAGAGGGATAGATTTTTTTAGCCGGTCAACAAGGGCGGCCAACCCTATTGCGAATATCATTCCGCAAGAGATGAACATTCTCCCTCCGAAGGCCGCTCCTTGGAACCAATAATCCCAACTTGCCACTATATATAATTGTACCAAGAATAAAATGGAGAAGGCAATGGTTAACATTAGATCCCTTTTCCTCAATAAAATCAAGCCTATTAATCCAATCCCAATAACAGGGGTCCAACTAATCAGGCCATGATGGGCAGAAAATAAAGTTTCAAAAAGTTTAGGGTTGGTCCAATGGAAATGAGCCCCCTCGCTTTGATAGTGGACATTCACTAAAAAATGCCCATAGATTATTTTCCAAACGATCATTTGAGGCAGGAAAGCCACAAAGCTGGTAGCTCCAAAAATCAGAAGAGGAAGAATCTGCCTTTTAATTTCCACCTTCCGTTGAGATGCCGATTTAAAGGTCAGCTTCCACAAGATCTCAAAAGGAATGATTAATCCAAAAAACACATCTTGATAGCGAATCATGGTAGTTAAACCGATCATGGCTCCCATAGCCACCCAGGTATGCAGGGAGCGATAATCTCTGCTCCTCTGCCAGAGGTATAGGAACAAAGATACAGTAAAAAGGGAACAAGAATGGGACATAGAAGTAATAAAATACATATATGCCGTCACGGAACTGGCAAACCAGAGTAGCAGTATAGACAAGGTGCTTACTGCCCGGGAAAAATAAGTCCGGCATATTTTGTAGATGATCACTAGACCGATAAAGGCATAACAGGACGACCCAAAAGCGATCGCCAAGTGATAGGGGAGAGAATAACCATCTGCTGGTGCTCCAAAGATTGAGGCTAAAAAATGGGCTATTAAAAAAAAAGGGGTCCAGAGAATGGCGGGACCAATCGGCCAGGGATTATATATCAGACCGCTCTTGGCTGAAGGACCTAAGAGATACTGAGTCGTTTTAGGTCGTTCTTTGTCCGGCAGAATGGATTCAAAGTAACTAAATTCATTTCGAAAATCAAGATCATGATCAAAATAAAGAGACCGCAAGTAGGCATAGTACCCTACGCCATCCCCACGTATAATCATCTTGGACTGGGACAAGGGGAGAAACACCTGAACCAGGCTAAGGATAAAAATCCCGACCAGAATCAGCATCTCCCCCTTTCCTCCGAATCTATTTTGTTTTAATAAGGTGGCAGATCCCATAGTCTCTCGGCTTAATACCCTACCTTTCTACAACCCCCTCCTGTAATATTAAAGAATTATATCACCCAGGATCCTACTGGGTGATAGGTCTTTCGTTAGAAATAGTCGTTTTCCCCAGAAGGGTAAGTTCCTCAGCTTCGGGGGGTTAACCAATTCCAAATTTCTATCAGCTCGAACAAAGGAATTTTTTTGACCAAGTCTTGTCGTTTTAAAATTCGATCGATTGTACTATCCGGTGGAAACGAGATGCCGAGTTTCTTGCCCTCCCAGCGAATAGCGGAAGCGCCGATTTAGTCGTAAGAATCGTCCAGGTCTTTTCTGCCTGTTTATTGTTGTTTCCTTTTTGACTTCACTGTAATCGAAATTAAATGGATTGACAATAAAAAAAATCCCTTTTATATCAATAACTACGAGCTGTTTTTATCCTTATAAAATCTTAGAGATAATTGATTGAAAAAAATTTCACGGTATTAACATTTTACTTATTTTTTATTGAATTTTATTATATAGTAGGGCATCTGGGCATTAATTCGGATAGAAGAGGGACTCCTCATTTTTATGGGCGCCAAGGCTATCTTGGCTTTGAATTCGGGGGAACGTTGTCGTCTTTTATCGCTCACGATTAGCTCCTTTCTTTGGGCTAACTCAGAGCTTAACACATTGTCCAATTTTTGGGACCACCTCACTTTTCGACCAAGGGCACAAATCCCGGCAGAACATAGAAGCCCAAGTCGATGAACTGTATCGCAGATCGGAAAGCTTCAGGTGGAACACGATTTTTTAGCCGAAAAGCTCAGTCTATAAGCCACTGACAGCGAAAGCAAATGATCGATTTTCAATATCCGATGGTCAGCGTCTCCCAGCAATCCCGTATATTAAAACTCAGCCGGTCGTCGGTGTATTATCAACCGGCCGAAATAGCGCCTCCCGAGCTTTTCCTGATGCGTTTGATCGACGAGCAATACCTGAGGAGACGCCTTTCTAAGGATCTCGTTCTATGACCCGAAATTTGCAGAGACTGGGCTATCGGGTTAACCAGAAACATGTTCATCGGCTAATGAGCTCGATGGGCTAAGAGGCCATTTATCCTAAATCGACCTGCTTCGGGATATGAACTTTGACCGCCCCAAACATGCCTGGGAGGCGGACATCACTTAAATTCCCATGACCCGGGGCCTTATGGTTCTGGTGGAGATCATGGAATGGTATAACCGCAAAGTCTTGTCCTTTAAACTATCCAATACGTTGATACGGATTTCTACATGGGGACAGTTGAAGAAGCCCTTCGAATTTACGGGAAATCCCGTTTTCCCAAGGTCTATAACGGAATATAGAAAATCGGGAGAACGCACATTAAGATGAGAAATAAGATTATCATGGTCTATCCTCTTCACGGGTTTTCGGGAACATTTGTGAAGCATGCTCCCCTGAGCCTGCTCTATGCATCGATTGAACTAATAAAGAACGGCATTGAGGTTGTAATTTTGGACAACCGTCTATATCCGACCACGTGGAAATCCCGTTTGATTGAGCTTTTGACCCCTGATGTTCTGGCAGTCGGCGTAAGCGTTATGTCAGGGAGGCCTATTTTAAACGCGGTCGAAATCGGGAGGCTGGTAAAATCTGTAGACCTGGAAATTGCAGTCGTTTGGGGCGGCCCTCATGCTACCTTTTTCCCTCAAAGTATTTTGGAACAAGAATGGTCATGTGATTACGTGGTGAGCGGATATGCGGTTCAGTCTTTCTATAATTTAGTCTGCAGCCTCATGAATAAAACAGACCCTTCTTCGATCAAGGGCATCTCATACCGGAAGGGGGAGTCCATAGTAAATATACCCCGTGATGACACCAAATTTGAATATATTAATTTCAGGGAAATACCTTATGAGCTCATTAAGGATTATTCTGCCTACGGGCAGCTTGGCCAGAACAAAATAATATTTTCTCTTTATAGTTCTTTGGGTTGTCCCTATAAGTGCTCATTTTGCAGCGCCCCCGCAGAATATTCTAATATCTCTGGCAAACGATGGGTTCCCCTCGACGTCAGTGAAGTTGTCGATCACATCGAATATGTTATAAAACGGTATAACGCAACTTACATTTATTTCATCGATAATGACTCATTTGTCGACTTGCAGCATGTTGAAAATATAATGGATGAAATCAGCCGCCGTCACATAAATATAAAATTAGGGTTTCGCGGCGCCAGAATAAATGAAATCAAACAAATGAATGATGCATTCCTGGATAAACTCGCATCTGCAGGGATGGACATTCTTCATATCGGCGCTGAAAGCGGGAGTAACAGAATTCTGCAGTTGGTCAAAAAAAATTGTACTGTTGAAGATATCATAGAGTGTAATATTAAACTATCTAGGCACCCTGAGATATTAGCTGCCTATAATTTTATTGTCGGTCTCCCCACCGAGACACTTGATGACATAAAAGCGACCAGAGATTTAATGCTCCGCTTGGTTAAAGATAACCCACGATGCATTATTTTCCAGCCAAATAAATTCAGGCCGATCCCGGGAACAGAGCTTTTTGAATTCGCCCGGGAGCACTGGCAATTTGATTTTCCAAAGTCCACAGACGAATGGGGGAACATTGAAGTGGAAGGCGATCTCTCGGCACCGTGGTATCCCCGGCGTATGAAACAATTCTGCGATCTCCTTCTTGTATCATCTTATTTCATCGATAATAAGATAAACAAAATTCCTTCCGCCAACACTGTTTTTTACAAGCTACTTCGCGTTCTGAATGCTGTCTATGGACCTGTTGCGCGTTTTCGATTGAAACATGGCATATATCAGGGTCTTGTGGAGTATAATCTTTATAAAATCATCACCAGACACTTAAGGAATACCAGTTTAGACACACATTCCTCTAATCCATTATAATAAACTAACCATCACTGTTTAACGGGAGATCAATAATCATGATCAGTAACCAGGGAATTTCATACATAGTCCCAGTGTATAATGAAGAACAGGGCATTACATCCACCCTTCAACGATTATTTAATACGCTCAGGATGCTGGATCTTCCCTGGGAAATTATCGTGGTTAACGACGGTTCACTTGACAAGTCCAAAGAAAAAGCTGAACAGTTTGAACACATTAAAATCGTGAATCATCCGATCAATATCGGTTATGGTAATGCTTTGAAATCAGGAATAATGTCTTCCTCGTATAATTGGATCGGCATTGTTGATGCCGATGGAAGCTACCCGATTGAAGATATCCCGAAGCTGATTCAAGAAATGCAAAACGGTTTTGATATGGTTATCGGTTCGAGGAAAAACACTTTTAAAATAGATAAGTCTTTTAAGAAGTTCTCCCGCTGGATATTCAAAACGATCATAAGGCTTGCTATTAAAGGTAATATTGAAGACGCGAATAGCGGATTCCGTATATTCGAGCGAGACCTTGCCACGAATTTATTTCCGTTTTTATGCGGGACATTTTCATTTACTACGAGTCTAACTATTCTTGCGATAGGCAAGTCATATTTTATAAAGTATATACCGATCCAATACAACCAAAGAAAAGGAAAAAGTAAAGTGGGTCATATTCGTGATTCAATACGGGCACTTCAATACATCATACAAGGCATTACTTTTTTTAACCCGATAAAATTTTTTATGATTCTATCTGTTTTAATGATATTCATAGTCTGTATTCCGGCCATGTTTTTTGCTCTTTTTAGGATGTATACGCTCTCCCTTTATTACATGATATTTGGCACGACCGTTACACTTCTGATAGCGATAGGGGTGCTGGCGGATGTCATTCGTATTTCCACGAGTCGGAAAGACTAGATCAAGGATTTTTATCATCTCAATTTGGAGTAAAGTAAGGCAAAAAGAATTCATGATAAAAGTACCTAATGACCATCGGTACATTTAATGTGGCGAGTGACTTAAGTTGCTGACTGATAATCCATCTTTTTTTAAATAAATCGATCCTTGAGATTTGATTCGAGCCTCAATTTCCTATAGCTTCAAGAAATTCGTGATGTTGTGACTTTGCCAACAAATGGAAAAGAGTCATAAAAGAACTGATCATATTCTGGACATAATAGGGAAAAGGCCTATACAAAAGTTGGCTTATTTAGTCCAATTTATTATCTGTTTATTGTTATCCGGAGCTGTTTTTTAAAACAGAGATATATTGATGGCGAAGAAGCAATTATTCGAGGTTTTAAAGTTTAATCTCTCCCAATGAAATAACCATGGATGATTTTATTGAAAAACTGATTTGTCCGATATGCAGATCAATGACCCTAAACAAAAATTTCGATCATTCGATTCAATGCCTAAATTGTTTACACGAATTTCCACTGATCAACGGGATCTATGCACTTGTTCCGCCAAATACTGATTACAATTTCAGTGAGATTCCTGAAAAAAATAGGGATGACTTTGTAAGAATGAAGGAAATGGCCTACTTCAAAAAATCCCCCATAAAAAAATTATATACGCATTATCATCGTTATGCAATGAAGCAGAGAATGATATTTAGTAAAAGTGCATCAACCCTTGACATCGGTTTTGGCATGGGAGAACATTTTGAATTTATAACTCCGAACGAAAGAGAACATAAGCTATTTATGGGTATGGATTTGGATAGGTTTAAGCTGGAATTCTTTCATCGCGATCATCCTGAAATTCCCGTAAGGACTGAGAGTATTAAAAAAAGGGGGCATTTTAATAGCCTTTTATCCAGCTGAAAAGAGTTTTTATTAAAAGCAGGCCAAATGATTATGCATGCATTCCTAAAAAGAAAAACTGGTTTCGATATTGAAAAAGGACCAGTACATCAACATCTGTCAAGTGCTTCTGAAATCAGAAAGATACTTAATGCCAACAATGAAATAGAATGCATAAATAGCTATTTTTACCCGTTCTTGATGCCATTTATCCATGTTTCACTTTTTATCAATGAAGTATATAGGAAATAAATATGTGTGGGATAATGGGCATATTTTCTTATGCAGATCCGCAAAAAATATGGCCACAGGATGGAATTGTTTTCATGCTTAATCGAATAGCTCGAAGGGGACCGGACGATAAGGGGATCCATATCGAACCCGGGCTTTTCCTTGGTCATACGCGGCTTGCCGTCATTGATTTGTCACCATCCGGTCATCAGCCCATGTTTACTGAAGATAAAAGATTCGTTATCAGTTACAACGGCGAGATTTATAATTACCGCGAAATTCGCGATGAACTTTCGAACGTTGGACATCGGTTCAGATCGCAATCGGACACCGAAGTCTTACTCAAGTCATGGCAGGAATGGGGAGCGGGATGTCTCGAAAAGTTAGATGGTATTTTTGCCTTTGCTTTGTACGACAGGAATGAAAAAACTTTATTCCTCGTCCGCGATCACCTCGGGATCAAACCGTTATTCTATATGATGTATGACGATCAGGTAGTATTTGCTTCCGAACTCATGTCTTTGTTTGGGCCATTGAATCCATGCCCCGAAGTTAATGAAGAAGATTTAGATGTATATTTTACCTTTAATTATCTTCCGGCTCCCCGCACTGGTTTAAAAGGGGTGTATCAGCTTCCCCCGGGCAGCATATTAACGGTGACCGGCAATGGCGGTAAGGTCCGGAGGTACTGGAGACCGTCCTATAATACAGACATTGAGCCGTGGTCTCACGAGAGGATAGACCAGTTTGAGGAATTACTTTTTACAGCGGTTAGACGTCAGTTGGTGTCCGATGCTCCGCTGGGCATTTTCCTCTCCGGGGGGTTGGATTCTTTTGCTGTCGCTCTCTCAGCGGTTAAGGCCGGGCAGCACCCTACTGCGTTCACGCTTGGTTTTTCAGACGCAAACTTTGATGAAGTGCCGGCAGCGTCTAGTTATGCCCAACACCTCAGAATACCGAGTGAGACTTCGACATTCTCCTGGAATGAAACTACGATCAACGAGACGCTTGGCTTCATGGGTGAGCTTCTGGCCGATCCTTCCTGTTTTCCGATATACCAATTATCAAAGTTTTCCCGTAAGCGTGTTACCGTCATCCTTGCTGGTGATGGAGGAGATGAGCTCCTTGCCGGTTACGACACCTATAAAGCTGGAGAAATCACCCCGTTTATCAGAATGATACCTGATTTTCTACGAAGGGCATTCAGAGGGATAGCGGGTTATATCCCTTCCGACAACCGCAGATATGGATTGAGAATGGTTATGGAGCGTCTTATAGATGCTGCAGGCGAAGGTCACAAAAGGGACCATGCTTCGTTCCGGCGTATTTTTTCTTCGGCCATGAAAAAGCGTCTTTATACTCACGATTTTTTTTGCGCTACCGAACAGGGCGATCCTATTGATGAATACGTAAAACTGATGGGAGAGGTTCCTGCTGAGAGGTCATATCTAACTTCACGCCAACATGCTGACCTGATGTTCCATCTCCCGAGCATTTTGGCAAAAGTTGACCGGATGAGCATGGCAAATGGCTTGGAAGTGCGGGTACCTCTTCTGAGCAAAGAAATGGTCGAGTTTTGCCTAAACCTTCCCGACGACGCAAAAAGATATCGGGGTAAAGGTAAACGGATACTGCGGGAGACAATCGCCGGGAAAGCACCGAAGGGAGCATTGTCACGACCTAAAGCTGGATTTCTGCCACCCGTAGATAAATGGTTCAGAGAAACGGGGCCTTTGACTGATGTATTTTGTGAACTCCTTAGTAAGGCGAAAACATCGATGGATTGGCTGAACTGGAACGAAGTTGAAAAGCTATGGTCTGAGCACAGGCGAAATCATGATGAGGTAGGTTTTGTTCTCCTTGGAATTCTGCAGTTCATTAATTGGAGTCAGCAGTGCAAAGACAGCAGATAAGCAAAAGTACTTTCTATGATGGGCAGTATGTTAGTTGAGAAAAGATCCAAACAAAATAACGATAAACATCTATGATTATATGTTATGACGGAGCACTAAAAGAACATTTAATAGGGGGGATATCCTTCAACCATGAATGAACCTCGTCAGGTTTTAAAACAACTTAACTTGGGATGCGGGGAGTTCAAAAAAGATGGGTACATCAATGTTGATATCCGTCACCTTTTGGAACCTCAAGTGATCCATGATCTAAATAAATTCCCCTATCCTTTTCAGGACAATAAATTTGATCTTATTGAGGCATCCCATATTATGGAACATTCTGAAGATATATTTAATATTATTAGTTGGTTACATAGAATGCTAAATCCTGGAGGAAAATTAATAAGTAAGATCCCTCATTTCAGCAGAGGTTTTACTCATACGGAACGCAAAAGAGTAGTTCGTCCAAATCTTGGCAATCTGCCTCTTCTTTTCCCTTTATCTCCCTCTTCTTGAAAAGTCCTACTCTCCACAGTCCAGTTTTATTCAGAAGACCTCCTCTTTCCCCTCGCCTCCCGCCATGTTTTTCCCTTGACTGTGTATTTTTCGCTCCTTATACTCTTCAGATCAAAAAGCAAGTTCTTATCAAAACTATCTGAATTCCTTATCATTTTTAGTTAAAAACCAGTTGCCAAGTGAAAAAAGCCAATTTTCCGAAAAAACATCTGAAAATTAATAAAACTATCGTCCTTAGGTTGTACGATATTAATTCAAATGCAGCAAATTGTTTTCGAATAAACCTTCATTTGAAAAGAAATTTATATGCTGCGTTATAGAATCGCACCTTTTGCACAAAAAAACGCTGCCCCTGCCCTGGTGAAACAGCTTATTTCTTATTTCAAAGAACAGCTTGTTATTCCAGACATCTAAGATTTTTTCTTTAGTTAGATCTCCTAAAGTAAATTGAGCTAAGGCGTCATTACAGCACAAACTAATTTTTCCGTCGGACCTGACAATGAACTGGATAAAAGGCAATATGCAAGAGACCCGAGTCGTACGTCTCACTTTTTTATTTGGAGCATTCCCGCCTCTCGAAGTAAGAACTGCATTTTTATCTCTAAGGTAAATTATGACCTTGCCTTCATAAAAATTCTTCGCCCTACAATACCGATTAATTTCCTTTATGTGCTCAGTGAATTCCAGCGTTTCGACATAGTCATTGATAATAAGTCTGTCTAAATGAGGCATCAATCTGTCAAGGAGTTGCGTAGTTAGTAGTGTTCCATTGGTAATAAGGAATAACTTAACGGTTGGCAGCTCTTTTCGCGCTTTTCCCAGAAAAAATTCTATTCTATCATCCAACAACGGCTCATTATTCGAAAATAAGGATAGAAATCCGCAGAAACTCAGCTCTTTAAGTTGTTTCAAAATGGAATCAAATAGCGCCTCATCCATTCGTCTAAATGGTCTGGGATCAATATGTCTATTTACGGGACAAAAAGAGCAAGTCCCATTGCACTTATTCTGTGTTTCTATTTCTATAAAATTAAATAAAGGGAAAAACGACGACGGTTGAAGTAGTCGATGCTGAACAATTTTTATTTTCTTTTTTTCCGTCCTGCGCCATCTCCAACGATGGTAGTTTTTGTAAGCGGAGTAAAAACGAGACAATAATTTGGACTTCGGTATCAAGTGTAATTTAGTAAAGTCCTTGAGAGATCGCAATATAGGTTTAACGCAGATCTTGTTTTGATCTTTTTTATTTACCATGAACATGAGCGGTTCCTTCGATATGGAAAAATCAAAATATAGTTACATTGTGTCCCCGAAAAAATCCGTCTAAATTTTGGAAGTCTGCCCCTATGTTTTCATTTTTGACTTTTGTTCGTTCACAAGGTCCCTCTCTCCCCCAGGTAATCGGCCTAAACCTTCCTAATTCCCTTAGCCACCCCTGTTTTTTCTTCCTTTTTTCTCCTTAGTCCTTGACCGCTTTTTAATATTCTTTTATACTATTACCATTCAAAAGTAAAGTCTTATCAGATCCAAGGTCCTTACCCTGCTTCTCTCTAAAGGCAAAATCACTCCCGATCATATTCATCTGCTGAAATCCTGGAAACATTCCGGCTTTCAGGTCTTTTGCGGACCCCGCATCCTTCCCAGATAATAATAGGCCATGGAAAATCTGGCCCGCTATATCATCCGAGCCTCTTTCTCTCAGGAACGAATGACCTATCTCCCAGAAGAGTCCCGGATCATCTACCGCTCTAAGGACAACCGGCAAGAAAAAAGCTTCGATGCCTTGGATTGGCTGGCGGCCATGACTTCCCATATCCCCGACCAGAGGGAGCAAATGGTTCGCTATTATGGTTTCTATAGTAACGCCTCCCGGGGTCTTCGTCAAAAGGAAAATCAAGATGCCCTCATTCCCTGTATCATAGAACCGGCTGAAAATGCAAAACCCAACCGTAATTGTGCTCGCTTGATTCAGAAAATATATGAAGTTGATCCTTTGACCTGCCCCAAATGCCAGGGGCTGATGCGGATTATCAGTATTATAGAGGATCAGGAAGTGGTCAACAAGATTTTAGGGCACCTGGGTTTATGGCAAACTAATCAGGGACCCCACCTAAACCCAAAGCTCTCGAATTTCAGATTGATTATTCAGACTCCCAGCTTCCTTTCTATGAGGAAGCCTTTGATCGGGGTTTTGAGGTTTCTGCAGATTACCCCACCGTTTAAGGGAAATTCGGGAAGCAGAGGGAGTAGTTCGTCCAAATCTTGGCAATCTGCCTCTTCTTTTCCCTTTATCTCCCTCTTCTTGAAAAGTCCTACTCTCCACAGTCCAGTTTTCTTCAGAAGACCCCCTCTTTCCCCTCGCCTCCCGCCATGTTTTTCCCTTGACTGTGTATTTTTCGCTCCTTATACTCTTCACATCAAAAAGCAAGTTCTATCAAATCAAATGAAAAGCTATGGTCTGAGCACAGGCGATATCATAATGAGGTAGGGTTTGTTCTCCTTGGAATTCTGCAGTTCATTAATTGGAGTCAGCAGTGCAAAGACAGCAGATAAGCAAAAGTACTTTCTATGATGGGCATTAGGTTAGTTGAGAAAAAGGTAATTTATTATGACAAAACGTGATTTACCCCTTGTTACATTTCTTATAAATGATTTATCCCTGGCCGGAGAGCCCCACGGAGTTATGCAGTTGGCTGCGTATGCAAAGTTAAATGATTGGTCTTTTTCTATCATAACTCTAAAAGAAGATTATATCAAAGCTTTAAGTAACTCACAACCTCAGCTGATTGCGGCTTCGATTATGTCTTCAAACGTCAAAGATTTCAAGAAATCATTAAAGGAGATTAAGGGTAATTTTTCTAAAATTCCTGTGGTTGTTGGCGGTCCGCACGCGACATTTGTGCCGGAATCAATACGAGAACTGGATGCCGATATGCTTGTGGTTGGGGAAGGCGATTATGCATTCAGCGAAATCCTGAAAAGGATATCCGGAAGAAAGGATTTTGAGAATATTGATAATGTAGCCCTTAAGAATAATACTTATAATTTAGGACAATTAGTTTCTAATCTTGATGCTTTGCCGGACATAGAAAGAAGCTTTGTCTACGATCACTATGGCCGGCTTTTAGGTAATTTTAAGCTAAAATCTTTTTTTACTTCAAGAGGTTGTCCTTATAAGTGCACATATTGTTTTAACCATGCTTATAATAAATTATATACAGGAAAAGGGAAACTTTTGCGAAAAAGATCAGTAGATAGAATCATAGATGAAGTACTTCGGGTAAAAAAAGAATATCCAATGGAGTATATACGTTTCTCTGATGACGTTTTTGTATTGCATGCCGATGATTGGCTTGATGAATTCCGCAGAAAATTTAAAAAACAAGTCGGCATTTCTTTTTATTGCTTAGTAAGAGCTAATGATGTTAATGAAGATATGGTTAAATCTCTCAAGGAAGCCGGATGTAAATCTGCCTGCATGAGTATTGAATCAGGAGAGGAAAATATAAGAATGCATATTTTAGGCAGGCATATGTCTGACGAAAAGATAATAAAGGCTTTTGATTTGTTTAACGGTTATGGTATTAACATGTATACGAATTCTATGATAGGAATCCCCGGGACCACTATAAATGACGATTTTAAATCTCTCGCGCTGGCAACGCGATGCAGGACGCGATATAGCGGGTTTACCATTATTACCCCTTATCCCGGAACTAGTTTTTATAAATTTTGCGAAAGCCAGAATTTTTTACCAAAAGGGATGGGCATGGAAGAATTGATGTCCCCGACCACGGGTAGCAAATCTGTTTTGACTTGTTTTAACGAGAAAGAGAAAAAAAAGCAGATTAAGTTTATAAAATTAGCCCCTATGGCGGCATCCTTTACGTTCTTGAGAAAATTTACTGTTTTCGCGATATGCTATATACCGGATAATCCATTATTTGATTTGATTTACTGGTTTACGAAAAACTATATATTCAGTAAATATATCGTCCCGGTAAAATTTTCATTCTTTGATTATATCCGATTAGCGAGGCGCACTCTCAAAGAAGAAATGCATCAAATAAACAAGAACTAACAGCCGTTTTTTTAGCTTTATTTTTTACTTTTTTGAAATATAATGTGGGATATGCATTTGATTTAACCAACCGTAGCGGTTGGCATGGCGGTGGAGCATTGTCCTTCCGCAATTTGATAGGAAGTTGCTTTTTGATGGAAAGAGTATAAAACAAGGAAAAGACAGGATCAAGGAGAAAAATTGGGCCAAAGGCAATGGGACAGAGGGGGTCTTCTGGAGAAAAAGGGATCTTGCCTGGCTGGATTTTACAAATAGAAAGCAATAAGGGGATGTTTCTTTCCCTTATTATTGTTTAACGTCTTTTTTTGGAATATATACAAAGGCATTTCCCCAAAAATAATCATCAATCTTTTTAATAAATAGTATTTGATAATTTTGATTTAAATAAAAATTGAAGTCCTTCCAAAATATCGGCTCAGTTCCTGTCGATAATTTTTCTCGAAAAGGATATATTTTTTTGTCTACATCGGTAATTATTACTATGGATGCAGATTTTGTTTGAAGCCATTCTTTGATTTTTTGAAAGTTAAAAACATGATACCTTTTTATTTCATCTGAATTCCAGTTTGGAGAATATGCTGAATAACCGGTTTCCAAACCCGACAACACGCTTCGGCCTGCATAAACAGCAAATATTGGATTAAAAGTAAATATTTTATCATTGGGATTTGTCATTTTTTTTATTTCTGCACTCAACATCTTAATCTGTTTTGTAGAAGAATAATGGTATTCTTTTTTCATTGTCCGAATTGCAACAAACAAATTCATAGGACTGGAAAAATATGAGACAAAAATAGAAATGGCTATTAACAGAATAGTCAACCGTCGTATTTCTTTAGGACTATATAAACCTGTTGTTAAATAAGACTTATAATACCAAGCAATAAGTATCGCCATTAAAGGAAAATAAAATAAAATATGTCCACTAGAGGTATAAGGTACAAATATTATTTCAAATGACGCTAATAAAATCAATAATAAAGACACTAAGGCAATACACCATTTTTCTTTATTTTCACTTTTCGTTAATACAGCAAAATTAAACATATTCTTCTTTTTATCAAACCACGAAAACAATACCATTGATATCATACCGATAAATAGTACCGGGTATTCACTCATATTATAAAAAAAGTGAAAAATCTGTCTAGGTAGATTAAAACTTATCCCCCATGACGGATAAACTTTAATTCTATAAGAACTAAGTCCTATTATCAATTCATTAGGTGCTGATACGAGGAAAAAACCATAAACAAGAGAACTAAATATGACAATACTCAAGGAATAAGATAATAATTTTTTAATCAGCTTCTTTTTTGTTGATAGAAGAAATATTCCATATCCAACTATACATATCATTGAGGTCGATCTAATACTAAAACTAAGGAATAAAGCACCTGTGATTAAAAATATTTTAAAATAACCGTCTTTAAGATAAATTTGTAAAACCAAAGAAGCAAGCAAGAAAAAGTTAGTCATCGAGATAAAGTAAATGGCGCTTAAATATCCATTATGAAAGGTGGTGGCCGATAAGGTTAGTGCGATTATACTACCCATGTGACCACCAAGGCGATAAGAAATAAAACCTAATAAAATCATTCCTGATAAGCCAAATGCAAAAGATAATAATCTTAAAGGAATCAAATCCAATTTGAAAATATAAGCTATCAGGCTATTTAAATATAGAAAGCCTGGTGTGTGATACCAGTAAAAATCTCGATAAGGCAATTTCCCGTCCAAAACCATTCTAATGGCTCCCATATATATCGAGTCGTCCCACCCTATTGACCAAAATATTGTAAAAAGGTTCGGTATTAAAAAGAGAATCCCGATAATTATATAAATGATTACTAATCGCTTTTTGGATATCTTTAACTCTAATGTACCAATTTCCATGGACCTGGAAGGCCCAGCTTGCAGTGAATTAGCTTTCTCCATGACCATCTCCTGATTATTGATTTCTCAGACAGCTTTATTTCCAATAAAAAGTATAGCTGGGAATAAATACGGACTCAGCCCAGCTTGATCAAGTTTATTAATCCCGGCAAAACACACGATGTCACGGCCCTCGATAATTTAGTGTTGGAACCCGGGACGACTGGGTTTTCTTATAAACCATTTCCAGCCAAGTAAACAATAAAGCTGCATCGTTGCCACCACTATCCAATCGAGAATATTTAGATGATAATGATTGGGACGAAGACCATATAAGAACAACATCTACTTATCAATAGTAAACCCGATCGATATTTATGTGGCGAAACAAAATAAAGATGTGCCACCATTACAAAAAAGATTGCAAAATGAATGGGATTAAATAACATGAACTAAGGGCATCTTTTATCAATTAATTTAATATTAGAATACGGCCTTTCCAACATGCGGATCAATACCTGGTATAGGAACAGGGCCACAATAATGATTAAAAGAAAATCGAAAGGAATGCGAAAACGAATCCGAGTAAAAAAAATAGCCTGGTAAAAAGCATTTAAAAAATAAAGCAGGATTAAATATATTTCAAAAGGTGTAAAAGGAAACCGTTTATAAAGCAACAAACGAATGGTAAAAAGAATGAGGAGAGGTCCATAGGTCAGGATTCCGATCAGATCTTTCAGCCAGGAGGATTCATTTTGCGTCTTCAGTTCGTTTCGAAAATTGAAGTGGTTAAACCACTTAAGCACATACAATTTCAAGGAATGAAGTTTATGAGTCCGAATGAATTCCATGGCCCGGGTTCGAAAATAGGCATCCTTTTTGACTTCATCCATTTTGATAACCTTTTCCTCATATTCGGAGATGTCCGTACTAACCCCTGAATTGGCAGTGGTATTCTCTGAGTTCCCCACCAAAAGATTAATGCCCGAGTTTGTTGAAATAAAAAAGAGAGAATTAAAAACCCTATAATTCCTTGCTGACCAACAACCGATTACCAGGCAAGTCATGATTAAAATTAGGGCCGGAGTTTTAAAACCACGTTGAAAAATGAACAACCAAAGCACAGTAAAAAACAGAGGAATAATAAAATTGGGGATAGTAAGGATTAAATAACCAAAAAGAAGACCTGTGAATAGGTCGGCCTTAATGGAGCGTCCTTTTATTCTCGATAGCAGGAAAATAATGGAAAGGAAAAGGAAAGAACTGATCGATTGGGGGTATAAGGTTCCTGCCGAATAAAATAAAATAGGATAACAAACGACCAAAAGGACCCCGATGAAACCAGCTAAGGAGTAACCTTGGTTTCTTAGGATTTGATAAAGCAAAAAAAGAGACCCCCCCAAGGCCAAGAAATTTATCATCCTTAGATGAATAATAGTAGCGCCGAAAACCATGAATAGGGAAAGCAGAAAAGGATATCCGGGGGGACGATAGGCGGTCGGGGTTTGTCCATTGAGGCTATAAAATCCTTGGGAAACGAGATTGTGGGCCAGGCGAAAATAGATCTCTTCGTCCCTGTATCGGAAGGTGTTCCCAAGGGAAATGGAATATAATATCCCGGTCAAAATCACTAAGATGACTACCCCCAAGGTCAAGAGCTGGCCCCACTTTTCTGCCCATAACATCCATTGTTGAACCCCTTTTTTCATTTTTAGGCCTTCATCTCCATTTTCCTCTGTCGGTCCCTCCTTTATCCGTTCTTGTTCTTAGACGATTTATCGACGCACCTCGATCCTCACAATTTTCGACCAAATGAAAAAAATCCACAAACACACTATAGGGGTTAAAGGCAGAAATTGACGACTATAGGCGCTCAATAGGGAACTTCCCCCAAAAGCAATCAGGACGAATCCTAGAAGAGAAAACAACTCGTAAGGAATAGTTCTGTAGGCCTTGATGGCTGGATAGACCAAAAGTGCAAAAAACACTATCAGGAACATATTGGGAAGCATGAAGGCATAAGTTGATAATTTCTGGGTTGTATATGAATAGGGATAGTTAAAGAGCAAACGACCCACATTAGCCAGCCAATTAAGAGCAAACTTACTCGGATGCTCGATGATGTTCTGAATGGCCTTTTTTTTTAAAGCCTCGTCTTTATCCACCGCCGGAAGTTTGGAAATCTGGGTGAAGAAGTCTTGATGATTTTTGGCCAGCAATGGATTATTTCCAAATTTTTTATCGTCGAACCAATCGCCCGATTCGCCAGCAAAGGGGGTTGACATACAATAGAGACTGAGTCCGCCCGAGTTAGACCAATAAAGGATCCTACCGGTTAGAAGATAAGTATAAGTCAAGTAAGGAAGGCATAGAAAGAAAGCCACAGAATAAACGACCGCCGTTTTTTTCCACGGATTCGTCCGCTTCCAGAACCAAAGGGCCAGAGAGATGCCGAGGCCGATCATCAGGACAAAACCAAAAAAAACCTTAGTCAAGGCCAAGTAAGCCAAGAAAAATCCGGAGAGGAAGACAGCGTATTTTCCGGACCGGCGATAGCCCTTACAATAAAAGAAGATAAATCCGCCGATCAATAACAGAATAAAGCTTTCCGTATAGAGTGCAGGAACGAGCCCCCATAGAGGTGGATACAAGCCGATCAAATAGGCAAAACAGAAAGAAGGACGCTCCGCCAAATAGAGTCGGAGGGTCTGGTAGAAGAAAAGAACAAACCCGAATAAAAAAAAGGCATTGAGTAGCTTGGCATAAATCAGAGGGATCTGAAAAAGAACAAAAGGGGTTAGGACCAAAGGATAACCCGGGCCGTTCCAAAGGTTGATGTTGGGTCGCGGAGAATAATAACCGTGGATTAAATTATCGGCAAACATTAAATAGCGGAGTTCATCATATACCGGTTGCACCTTAGCAAAAATCAGGACAATAGCCAGGTATCCAAGAAGCAGGGGCAAGAATTTCCATTTTCCGTTCAGCATAGGACTCCATCTCAAAAAAGTGTGAGATTGTTATCCATCGAGAAAGCTCTATGAATAAACTATTTTCTCCCGATGAAAAAAATCGCCGGGAAAAGATATCTTCCCAATCCGGACCGATATAGAAACCTGACCAGGGTGCTGTTTCGATCATATTGCTCCAGATAATAATCCAGAGTGACTTCCTCGGTTTGAGAAAAAACCTTTTGAAGCTCATCTCGCAATTCCTGAGGCAAAAAACCAGCATGGGCACCAAACTCGTTTTTGAATTTCCCCCTCACCCGAGCCCTCCAATCGTTCCAGTTCCATTTGATTTTTTGCCGCCAGTTGACATTATCACTGCCCAGATAACCGACCCATCGGGCGCGGTTGGGAACACCGATGAAAAAACCTCCCTGAGCTTTTAAGACACGGGCCATTTCAGCCAAGGCCACAGTAAATCGAGGGATGTGTTCCAGAACATGAAAAGAAAAAACAAGATCGAAGGCATGATCGGCGAAATCCAAACAGGTGGCATCCCCGATTCGAAGATCAACCTCTTCGGCGACCGGGGGATCGAAAGCCAATTCATCCGTATCAATGCCTATGACCTTGGCTTTAAATTCCCTTGCCAGTACCACAGCCTCCAGTCCGGTACCGCAGCCAACGACCAGAATTTTTTCAAAATGGCTGCCTATCTTTTGCCTTATCAGACGGGCCGTTACACTGGTCTTTTTTCGAGTCAGCGGTTTTGACCGGCTATCCGTATTCATTGATTAACCGTGGCCAGTTTGGCTCTGTCAGAGGCCCTGATCCCATGTTTGTCCAAAACGTAAGGGCTGACCACCACTTCCCAAGGGGATTGTTTTTTTGCAATTCCTGGTGGCGGCGACCCTTCGGTTTGGACGGAAATCAACCAGATAAAATCCGATTGAAGCCGGTCCCTCCAGCGGAAAGCCGCGTCCGGAATCCCCTGCCTTTCCAAGTAGTAGCGAACCATATGAGGGTTATAATAATCCCTTCCTGTAGGATTTTTTTGAAGACGGCTCTTTTCTACCCGGATTTCAATTGCCTGGCCTTTAGACCACTCCCTGGACACCAGTTGAGCGAAATGGGAAATCTCTTTGTGACCAGGTCCATAATCGAGCACTTGCGGCAGAACCCAAGCCGCATAAGCGATGGATAACAGGCCTACGATAAGGCCGGACCTTTTGTATAACCCTTTTGACATTGACAAAAAGATTTGTAACCCTTGATCAACCATCATAGCCACCAATGGCAGGACGAAGAGCCAAATCCTCACCGGAGGTGTGGCTGAAAAGACATTGGTCACCAATAAGATCGAAAGGAAATGTCCAACAATGATCCAACGCCAAGCCAAAGGAGCCTTAATGACCCCCACCGCCCAAGGAAGAATAATGAGTAACAGGCCTCCTGGCCAACCGAGTGAAAGGGAAACTATGTCCCGAAGATACTGAAATCTTAGCAAAACTGGATTTATATGAATACCGGAGGACACAGGATTGGCTTCCGGGCTGGCCAGGATAGAGGTCAGTCCGGACACCACCAGTACGGGACTCCACAAAAGAAAACTCAGGATCCCGGCAGAGATGAAATAAAGGAGTAGATCGGTCCCCCTGACCCGTCCATGGAGAACACCCCCCAATAGGGCGCAAGAGACTCCTACAAAGAGATAAAGAGAGGTGACATTGGTCCAAAGGACCAGAGCGGTGGTTGCCCCCAGGACTAAAAGGAGATCTTTTCTCCCCTGATAGATCTGAACAACCAGCACCCACATCAATAACCCGAGGAATATCTGTAGGGTATACCCGCGGGCATTGGCCGAATATTCACAGAAAAGGGGATAAGCCGTTACGATCGCAGCCGAAAGCCAACCCATGGAAAAAGATCGGCCTTTTCCGATGGACCTGGCGACAAAAAAAATGGTAGGGATCAGAAGGATTCCAAAAAAGAAATCCACGGAGCGAATTGACCAATAGGAGTCTCCCAACAAACGAGTGATTAGGGATACAAGCAAAGTATGAAAAACGTGGTTACTCGCATCGGGGATATAGACCGAAATGGCCACCCACGGGGATCGGGCATATTGGAGATAACTGAGGGATTCATCCCATTTCATTATCCCCTGCATACTGACCAGTCGAAAGACAATACCCACAAGGACCAATAGAAGAAGCCAGCAGGCCTCAAAACGGGAAAGGGCTAAGGAGTTTTTCAGGTTTGCCCAACTCTCCTTTTTGGGCAGGTTCTCCGCCAACCAATTTTCTAATTTCCTTCGGAACATGGCAAGAGAAACGATCAAGAGGACCAGAAGGGGAATCATCCACAAAGTCTGATCTTTGATTTTCCGGAACAGGACCGGGGTGAAACGATGGGCATTGCCGGAGAGACTTATTTGGTCGGCCCATGATTTGGCCGTTGCATAGGACATCAGGGAGACCATCACCCCTCCCAGAGTCATAATCACCAAAATGATACCTGCGGATAACCACAAGGCCCGCGCGATCTTTAGGCGCACTGCAGTTCATTCCCCTTATCCGCCGAATAGCTTCCTGCGGATAGCTTAGGATAAAAATTTTAACTTGAGTTGAGATATACCATGTCCTTAATATTTGTCAAGAAAATCCAATCCCACGATAATCTCAAATTCATTTATGGATAAGGATCAAGGATTGAATGTATCGCCTATTTTGTTATTCATTTCAATGATTGGCCGGGACAATAGAAGTCCCCACCTCTCTTTCTGAACTTAATAAGACTACACTAAAATCCGAGTTTACTTAAATCCCTAAAGCCCATATTCCCCCTAATCTTCTCGGCGAACGAGAACGATTCAGGAAAACATAGCCCAATAGTCCATCCATGGAAGTAATCGGGTCTCCAACCGTATCCAAAATCTAAAGGACCCGCCAAGCATAAAGCTTCGCATACCTACCCCCTTGAGAGCAGGTAGCAGAAGAGTATACAGGGAGGATGGTCTCGATCTGCCATTGCGGGAAATCCCTTTCAAATCGTACCCTATCCCGCTGAAAAATAATCCAGGCTAAGGCACTATTGACACAGGATAACCGACCATCTGTTTAAAATTCCCAATCGCGGGCTTTAGGGTTAACGGGTCGTGGTGAAAATGTTCATAGACCAGACAGGATCGGCGGGAAACCCAGGGTTTAAACATGGGTATCACCCCACCAGATCGCATACAGGGGGCCGCTTCGGCGAAAATTCCGTGGTCGGGTTTTGCAATAATCGGCTTTGCCTCGATCTTTTTTTTAAAAGAGTATGTAACTACTACCCCGATTCTTGGGTTTATTCTCTTAATCCTTGAAATCTGTTTCGTTGCTCGTTAAACGAAAACCAGACTGGGTATTGATATTACCTATTTCTGAGACTTTATATTACTGAGAGGTTGAAATTCATGAAGGGTGATTTATTTAATCCATTCCCAATCGGGACACTAAGGCACGCCCCACCAACTTACTGTAAAGTACGGCTCCGCCGTGGTTAAGGTGATCCTCATCCTTGAAGAGGAACACCTCACGCAGTTCAGGATAGACCTGCTCGTCGATCCGAAGCAGCACCACGCCTTCTTTGCGGCTTAGGCTAATCAACTCTTCCATCAAAGGATCGGGCCTGTTCGGTCTTGGGGGGTAGTAAGGTCCAGTCACTAGTACGACCTCAATCCCTTTGGATTGAGCCTCACGTATGAAATCGCGCAGGTAACGCTCCGCCCGCGGTTCCATCTGTGTTCGAAAAATCGGCCTCGGTGTAAGGTCTGATTTTTTGAGTCGGCCCATGAGAGGTGAGAAACCTCCACCGATGGCCGGTCCAGGGAAAAAGTTGTGTAATACTAACGAGGTGGCCAACCCTTCGAAACGATAGCTGCGAGATAGGAGCTTAATCCCGGCGAGAGGTCTGGCCTGCCGAATCTCCATAGCTATTAGCGGTAATTCATCCATGAACGGAAGCAGTCGTCGGGCGCGATCCAAGTCGAATTCACTAAGAATGTAGTGATCGATTTCTAATACGAACACCTTGGCCATCGAACCGCGCTGAAGCATGAGACGGCTCAACAGCCGGGCATACTCCATATGACAACCATCTACGCCCGCGTTGAAAACTGAGCGATGGATGATCGGCTCAATCACCCCTGGATCCAGATGATGAACAGCTCGCGAGTTTCCGAAGATCACTACATCCGCCTTGGTTCCCAGTGCACAGTTGACTCTCCCCACTAACTCACCAGTCATGACCCGGACGTGCAACGCCATAAGCGCTCGTCCGATACCCTGATCTACGAATATCGCGATCACAAAGAAGACTAGAATGCTCAAGATATTTAGAAATCGTTTAAATATGATTCGACTCGAGAGCAATGCTCATGACTCCTAAAATTGAAAGTAGATAAACTGACTCTTGCCGTCCACACCCAATAGAATTATCGAAAAGATTAGTAGAAACCACAGGCTCCAACGTATTAGTGTCGGCCAGGTTCGGATCCGTTCTATAGAAAGCTTGAAAAATGCCTGGCTCACCTCAACGATAATCAATATGAGCATCCCACAAAGCGCGTTAACCATCATGGGGTTGATAAAAGGCGCGTAATACGGTCCAATGGCCAAGCCCTTTATGAGACTTATGGCATCAGATAAATGACGAGCCCGGAAAAATATCCATCCCAGGCATACTAAATGGAATGTTAGTACAACTTGGATGATCGTCCAATTAGATTCTCCACGGAGCAGGCTCCAAGTTTTCGATTTAATCAATGGCCGGATTTCCATAGGGGATTTTATTAGATACCAAGGTCGCCTGGTGGCTCCAAACCAGCGGTGGATGGACAAGAACACTCCGTGAAGCCCTCCCCATATAATAAAGTTCCAGTTCGCACCATGCCATAACCCACATAGCAGCATGGTCAGCAACAGGTTACGGTAAGTCTGGCGGGGGCCATTTCGATTCCCGCCGAGCGGGATATAGAGATAGTCCCGTAGCCACTGTGAAAGTGAAATGTGCCAGCGTCGCCAGAACTCGGAAATGTCGCCCGCAAAGTACGGGAGCTTGAAGTTCTGGACCAGATCATACCCCAGGATCCGCGCCGATCCACGGGCAATATCTGTATAACCCGAAAAATCACAGTAGATTTGCAAGGCGAAAAAGTAGGTAGCAATGAGATAGCTGGTGGAGTTATGATTATTAAGATGTTCGTAAACCGCGTACACGTAATGCGCCGACTGATCAGCGATTACTACCTTCTTGAAGAGGCCCCACAGAGCGAGCTGCATGCCCGAGGTGATGCGTGGCCAATCAAAAATCGCTTCTTTTCGAACCTGGGGCAAAAAGTGAGCCGCCCGTTCGATGGGACCTGCCATCAGTTGAGGAAAAAAAGCAACATACAGCGCAAAATACCCAAGGTGGCCCTCGGCCTTGAGCTCGCCACGGTAGACATCAACCAAGTAGCTGATCATACGTAAAGTATTAAACGAGATCGCAACAGGGAGGATGAGGTCCACTTGGGGGATCGTCAAGTTCAATGCAAACCAAGAGAAAAGCTCATTAAAGTTGCTGCTGACGAAGTTGATGTACTTGAACACCAGCAAAATACTAAGGTTGATAAAGATGCCCGAGAATAGCAACGTCTTCCGACGTTGGGATGTAGCGGAGTCCATCCAACGAGCCGTCCAGAAGTTTAAGCCTGTCGAGAAGATCAAGAGTAGTATAAACTTTACGTTCCAACAGGCGTAGAAGAAGTAGCTGGCAGGCAGCGCCCATAGCCAGCGCAGTCGTGGAGGAAGCAGATAGTAGACCAGGGCCACTATAGGAAGAAAAAGGATATAGGAGATTGAGTTAAAAAGCATGCGTCAAATTTATTTCAATGAGTGGTACGCGGTACATTAATCTGGCTGTAGAAAAAAAAGATATTACGGAAACGATCACTTCGCAAAGGAGCATAACCGAAATAGCGATCCCTACGGTTATCCATATGGCCCGAGCTATCTTAAGGCGCACGATGAGTCTCTCCTAGCCAACCTATTGAGAGCTTTGAATTTATGGGTTATGGTGGTCTTATTTCAAAAAGGACGATTTTTTTAAAAATTCCAATTTACACTGCTTTTTCAAGTTATTTCAATTCGATATTTTATTTTTTCGCTACTTTTCTCGGCTCTCTTTCATACTTTTGGGACTTTCTTTTTCTCCTCTTTCCCCAATTTTGGCACGGTTCTGCAAAGGTCTCCTATTAGATTCTGTTAAAAACATCAGAAAAATAGATTGGCGAAAATATAGCATAACCTCCTGTGTTGTCAAGAGTTTCCAATTCCGTTGAAGATTATAGCATGGGGTCAATTATCTTCTTAAAACGGACCATTGTTATACATAACCTTAATCCAGCGATAAACTTATAAATGAAAGAATCATTGTTATAAACGTGGATGAGAGCATTTGATCCCGTAAGGAAAAATTATAAGAAGGCTTTGAATCATCTTTGGTACGATCAAACGGGACCATCTCTTGCTGTTTTAGACCCAAGGACCGATTTTCAGAACACACCTCTCCGGCAGCAAACTGTTCTCCAAAACCATAAGAGATTCTACCGTTCATCCAGTCGAAGATGGAACCGGGGACAAGGAAGGAATCCTCTGCCAAGCATAGACAAAATCCTTCCACCAGCGATGAAGCACCGAGATTTTCAAATGAACCTGTCGGCCTCCTTCCGTTATCTTAGCAGCCACCAGACCGATACAACGGCGAATTCGTTTGACATGTTTTTTACGAAACGAGGGCGGAAGAACCAGGTCCCTGATCCAAAGAGACAGGTTATAAGCCAGTTGGGAACACAAAAGATAGGCCCAGTTGGTCATAAAAGTTCCCAGGGGCAGATGAGACAAAAACTCGTGGGTAAACCAGAACGTTGCATAAAAGAATGGTCTTTTGAGATAGGATCAGCTAAGCCGCAATCTTGAAGGCTTCCAAAAAATCAAGGAAATCCTTTTGAACGGCCTTATTGGCACTCATGGTCAGGGTCAATTTTCCTTTGGGGGCCGTTAATCGCCCTGCTCTTTGAATAATGAGATGCCGCAAGGTCTTTAGCTCCTCAAAGGCCCAGAGGGTTGATCTTTTTTCGGTGGTTCCTCGATCCCGGAGACGGGCCACCATCTGGATTTCCCGGGTCAAATTATGAGCCAGAATTGCCGCCAAGTTGTAGAACTGGTTGCCGCCTAAGCGCCGAACGGGGATGTAATCCATTTGAGCTTGGGATTTTAGTTCACCGAAGACGCCTTCCTGGTCAGCGCGACCGTTGTGGAACATTAAAACTTTTTTGGCCTTGATCTGCTTGTTGGTAACAATGACTTTAAAATCATAGCCCTCTTTGTGGGGCTCGAATAGATCCAATTGGATGGGGCCGCGGGTAATCAGGGGAACACGCTGCCGAATCAGCAGAAACCGGAATCGGGTATCCCATTTTTTGGGTTTCCAAAAGGTTTCAAACCAGGACCACCGGGTATCCAGCCGTTTCCAGCGTTTTCGTTCCTAGATCATTTGCTTTAATTCGGCAAAGCGTTCAAACGGCACCGAAAGGCTGAACTCAACCCCCTGGGTTTCCAACAAGTTCACGATTTCGTCGCTAAAGAAGGCGCTATCCATTCGAGCTTCCAGAGTTACGCTTGGCAAAGCCTCCTTAAGGACCTGGAGACAATGAGTGATAAACTCTTTAGCCCCATTGGAGTCATGCACATTGCCGGGTCGGAACAAGACGTCCAACACCTGGCCGGTTTGGGCGATGGTGCAGAACAAAGGATAGTAGCTGCGAGCCCCTTTTTTCTGTTTGTTGAAGCCTACGGCAGTCCCTTCTGCCCGGCGCTGGGTGGTCCAGATTACGGAACCGTCGAAATCCAGTGTCAAGCGGGCCAGAGATACTTTTTTAAGCCGTTGGATCACCAGATCCTGAACGAGGTCGCGTACCTTATCAACGGCCTTTTGATCCACGGTCCGTAACGCCCGGGACACGGTGGAAACATCCGGCAGACGCTGGAGTCCCAGCAACCTTTTGACCAAGGGATCATCCTGGTAATAATCCAGGTCACGAAGTTTGCGATAGCCCATGATTAGGTGCAGGACCAACAACAGCATAATGACCGGGTGACCAAAGATCTCGGAAACCTTCAAATGAGTAAAACATTTTTTTAGCCGTTCTTTAAGTTGCAATTGCTGCAAGACCGGTTGATACAAGACGAGTCCGGCAAAGGAGGTCAGTCGTTGGTCTTCAAATTTGATATCAGGAATTTTAAACACTCGACTGAAAATATGCTTTTTGCTAAACTTCACCTGAGGTGGCCTCCTGATTTGGGTTTTGTAAGACCTGGAAATCTCACAATAGCCAATAGGGACGCCACCTTCAACTGTTTTTAGACCCAACTTGACCATTTTTTATGCAATTACGAGGTAAACTGGCCGATTCGTTTTTCCATGGTTCCCCTACGGGCATGGGTCTTCATCAGCTCTCGAATAGCCCCTTCTTTATTGGTCACCACCACATAAAACGAATACGTTTTGAACAGAAGACTCTGGCCGGATTTGTCTTTTTTCTCCTCCCGACGAATCAAAAATCGATAAGGTTTGGGCCATTTCACCGGCTGATACTGAACTTCGCTATAAGCTTTACCGGGATCTTCAGGGTCGGATTGCCATTCGGTTAGCCCATCAATCTGCCTCATCAAGGGGCCGGTTTGGTCCGCCGTAATGGTAAACGTCCATCCCCGTTTTTCACAGAAGACCACTACATCTTTATTGAACAACGCCGAGTCACTTCGAAGATAGAGGGTCTTAATTTCTTTTGGAATCTTTCTTTCCAGTCTGCGAAGAAAAGCTACCCCTTTGGCTCCGGGATGGGTATTCCCAGAACGGAGTTCGGCCTGAATCAGTTCATCGGTTTCATGGATAAAACCATACATGGGTTGAAGGGAATAAATCCCGTTGTAACTCTTAGCCGCCCCTTCTTTCTTCTGTCCGTAGACCTCATGGACTTTGGCATCAACATCCAAGGTCCAGTCAGTAATCGGTCCCCTTCGCCTATAGACTTCCTGGTAAATAGCTCCAAAGGCCTTGTTCATCTGGAAGATATGGCCCAAAGAAAATCTTCTACAAAAATCTCCGGCAGTAGTCGGATCGGGAATATCGGTACGCCCAATCGCTTTCTGGATAGCCATATCCTCCCTCAGCGCCTCCAGATCATCCAAATAGTCGTCTCCCAGAAAGGCATTGGTCGCCAAGGCCAAAATATGTTCCGATTCCGGATATCCCCGTTCCCGTTTTTTGACTTTAACCTGATCATCCAAAATCTTTGGTATGCCCAAAGCCTCAGCCATGGCATAAAACAGCGAAAGGCCTGTTTGAACAGTCAGAGGTTCCTGGGTCACTTCCAATCGAACGGTGTGCCCTTTTCGTATAGTCAGCGGTATCCCTCTTCGAAGTCTTTCCGATACCTCTGTTGCCACTTGTTTCATGAAATGGCCTCCTGTTTATCAACATCATTTTACCCAATGTTTATAGGCCATTCGTGTGGTTTTTTTCAATAAATATTACGTTTTATCGCTGGATTAAGGCATAACATAAATAACTTAAAAGAATGGAATACATCTCAATACCGTTCATCAAATCTCCCTTAATTGAATCGCATGCTGAAAGTTTTTTTTCATACCCTTAAACTGGAACAGATTAGGGATACGATTTATCAGACCAGAGAAGAAGCCCGACGAGCGGCCATTGATTATATCGAAATGTTTTATAACAGCCACCGTCTTCATTCGTCTTTGGGCTATATTGCCCCCAATGATTATGAACTGAACTTTGCTTTGAAAAAAGTTGCTTAACCCGGTGTCCCTTTTTACTTGACCAGATCAGTCATATCCCAACCACTGGCGGACATGGGTCCAGTTTTTTTGTTCGACGTGGGCATTATCGTCTTTATGATAGGCACGGCTACGGGTAAATTGGACAGGCTTTTTTCTTTCGGTGAAGTGCCTCAAGAGATGGTAGTTTAAGAATTCGGAGCCATTATCGGAATCGAAGCCCAATAAAGGGAAAGGCAAGGATTGTTCGATATGATGGAGTTGCTCCAGAACACCGGTTTCGCCTTTTCCCCAGACGGCCCGTTGTTCGTTCCAACCAGTGGCGATATTTACGCAGTCTACGGTAAAGGCAAACATACCAGCCATGGAGTCTCTGCAATGGGCCACGGTATCGGCTTCCAAAAATCCTGGCCGGGTTTCATCCCATTGATTGGTTTTCAGGGGGATTTGTTTTCGCAGAAGAGTGCCGGGTTTGGTAGTAGCGCGACCTCTTTTTTTATATTGGATGCGGACGGGTTTCAACAGCCGTCCTATGGTGGTGGCAGAAATCCTTTCCAGGTCCTTTAGAACCTGAGGGGATAGTTCTCCGAAGGAGGGGCCATAACTGGGGAGCCATAAAGGCAACGAGTCTTTTAACCGGATGGAACAGGGCTGATTGGCTGCCAGCCAAATTTTTTTTAGGGCTTTTAAGAGATCAGGAGAGTCGTAGACGGGCTTGGGACCCCGGGGCTTAGGATGGGGCTTGGTGAACCGTTTAAAGCCCCTGAGCAGGCGAATGGCGTGCTTTCGATGATAACCGGTAGCAGCGCAGAATTCATCCAAAATGACGTGCTTTTCGGATCTGGGTGCATTCTTATAGCGTTTTAAAATGGCCTCCAGATATTTTTTCTTGGACTTGGGACTCATAATTTATTACCTCCTACCGAGAAACTTCCTCAGTAACATTAATTATGCGTCAGCGATCCCTTCATTTTAACCCCTTCGGTAACATTTAATATGATTCAATTCGATATCTTTAAATAATAATGACTTTTTATTAGATTTATAGTATGTTATACCTAGTGCATTAAGCAAGACATGAGGTTGCTAAGACTTTGCCCATATCATCTATTGTCTTTTCTATCATCCTAATATGGAGAGCGAAAAAAGAGGGGCAGGAGAAGTCTCCTGTTCCTCTTTACCTCAAGGAAGAGGCCGACCTTCTCAATATTCGAAAGAGGAATTATATCATTGGACTTACATGATATGGACTTATCAATCATTGTTCCTTGTTACAATGAAGAGGAAGCCCTATCGTCGTTTCTTCCCTCTCTTGTTCGGTTTTGTACGGAGCGAAAGTGGAAGGCCATTATTGTAAACGATGGCTCCCAGGACAATTCAAAGCAAATACTCGAATCATTTCTTAATGAACCTTGTTTAACTATTATCCATCATAAGGTAAACCGTGGATATGGCGGGGCTATTAAAACCGGGATAATTCAGGCACAAACTGAATATATCATTACCATTGATGCTGATCTCCAACATTACTTTGAAGATATTGAAAAGTTAGCCCGGGTTTTATTGGCAACCGATGCCGATATGGTGGTTGGTTCAAGAAGAGAACAGAAAGAGACTTCATGGTTCAGGGGATTGGGGAAAAAGCTGATCAGGGGGGTGGCAAGAATGCTTATGCCCCTTGAATTGTACGATATTAATTCCGGGATGAAGCTGTACCGCACAGCACTTGCAAAAAAATTCATTCATCTTTGTCCGGACAGTATGTCATTCAGCGATATTATAACTCTGGTTTTCATTAATAATAAATATTTAGTGATAGAAGAACCCATTAAGATAAAAGAACGCACATCGGGAAAAAGTACCATAAAGGTTTCTACCGCCTTTCAAACACTCTATGAAATACTTAATATTATAGTTTTATTTAATCCGGTAAAAATATTTCTCTCCATTTCGCTCTTTTTTTTCTTGTCAGGCTTATTCTGGGGCATTCCCATAGTGATAAAAGGCCATGGAATTAGTACAGGTTCTTTGCTGGCCATTATTTCAGGCATATTATTTTTTATCATGGGTTTGATTGCAGAGCAGCTTTCCAAGATTCGAAAAACCTTAAAAAGTGATTAAGCCTTATAATTGCAGAAATTGTGGATTTCTTGATGCACCTCAATTTTTATTTATAAAGTGGGGATATAATATATATCGTTGTATCCATTGTGGCACGGGTTTTACTGAAATTGGTACTGATTTTAACCCCAAAAACTTCTATGATGAAGAATATTTTCAGGGAGGTCAGAAAGATGGTTATGCCGATTATGCAGGCTCCCAAAAAATTTTAAGAAAGGAATTTAATAAATTAGTATCCAAATTATTAGAATATTCATTGCCTGGTGGAAAGTTATTGGAAATAGGTTGTGCTTATGGCTTTTTTTTGTCTGAAGCATCAGCCTTTTATGATTGTATTGGTGTAGAGGTTTCTAAAGAAGCAGCCAAATATGCTGTTGATATCGGGTCAAAGGTGTATAATCAATGCATTGACGAAAACTTAATAAAAAAAATTGGTCCGTTTGATGTTGTTGTAATGTTGGACGTCATTGAACATCTTGTTAATCCGGTTGCTATAATCCAATTAATCAGTGAAAATATTAAACAAAATGGAATCCTGCTTATAACCACTGGTGACTTTAGTTCATTATACTCAAAAATTTCGGGAAAAAGATGGCGGTTAATGACCCCTCCGCAGCACTTACATTTTTTTACAAAGAAAGGGCTTATTAGTCTAATTGAACGCAACAGATTTAAACTCGTAAGTGCCAAATATCAATGGAAATATGTCCCAGGAGGACTAATCTTATATCAAATCACCAGACGTATGGGTTGGAGATTAAAATGGATTAGAAGATTCCATGCCTTTGGTATCCCTGTAAACCTTTTCGATACGTTAACTATTATTGCAAAAAAAGTTTCCTAAGACCTTATACTCCTTCCCATTTAATCGAACATTGTGAACGGTGGGAGGAAAATAAAATTCTTTTTCAAAGTACTCTCCTCTCTTTTTGAGCATCAGGGTTAGATAGTCAAGAGTAATCGAACGGAAGTGAGTTTCAAAAAATCTAACCACCCGTAGATAGAGGTAGAGGGAAACCAACAATTCCTCGTTCGTCTATGGCCTATAGCGTCTGAAAACTAATGGAAAAAATAACTCTACGTAAGTTTCCTTACCCCTTTAAAGCAGCCCTTGCTATTTGCAGCGATATCGATGGGACCGACACCGCCGAAGAATTTCTGGCCATCCAAACCTTTCTAAATACGAACCGTCTGACTTCTTGGGGCCCGGGGATCGGTCTGGAAATCGGGAACAGCTTTATGCCTTTAAGGGCCAACAACCGATTTGCCTATTTTTCCAGACGGCCGAACGACCGGGCCGTTATTAAAAAGTTCATTAAGGCCGGCTATATCGACTGCATCCATTCCTATGGAGAAACGGCCTACACCCGCCAAGATGTTTTACAGATCCTTGAAGCCCTGGATCACGATGGGTGCAAGGTTAAGGTCTGGATTGATCATGCCACGGTTCCTTCAAATCTGGGTCCTGATAATTCTCAAGGTCTGGGAGATGTTAAGGGATCGCCCATATATCATGCAGACCTGTCTTTATCTTATGGCATTCAATTTGCCTGGATGGGTCGAGGTACCGACCTGATTGGACAAGAAGTCCCGGTTACTTGGAAGGCCTTGGCCCGGATTTTCGACCCCACCTATCCAAGGGCTTCTATAAAAAATCTCTCTCGCCAAATAGGCAAAATCCTTTTGGCTCAGACAGGGCTGAACCGTGTGGCCATTCACCGCTGCAACCGTCTGCTCCAGCCCACCCCCTTACGCGACGGAAACCAAATTTATGAATTCATTCGTTGCAATAACCATTGGCATAAACCGAGACCCTCGAGCATCAAATTGGCTTATATGCTTCGCCCCCAGGCCCTTGAAGCCTTTTTAGCCTCAGGGGGTTATACGATACTTTATACTCATTTTGGGTTCTACGAATCGCCTGAACTAATTTCCCCCCAAACTCAAGCTGCCTTGCGTCATCTGGCCGAGGAGTATCGAGCCGGAAAAATATTTATTACAACCACCTCGCGGTTACTGACTTATTGTCTTACCCATCGATATCTGAATTGGGATTGTAGCCTTTCCCCTCATGAGGGGGTTCATATAACGATTAAACAAATTGATGACCCGATCACCGGCCCTCGACTACCCGTCTTGGAAGAACTGCAAGGCCTTACTTTTTATGTCCCCGACCGTCATAAGGCCTCTTTGGCCCTCGGCGAAAAACCTGTGCAAATGGTAAAACGCAATTCAAAAGACCATCTGGGATTAGAAAGCATTACAATCCCCTGGATCACCCTGACCTATCCTCTTTAAAACTTCTTTATGGGCTTTGGGCTTCCAAAGCCAAGTTTGAATCCATTCTGTTCCTTTAATTTGTTTCTCTCCAAGGAGAGTAATGGTGGGGCTTTTTTCCCCAAAGGCCGGGGAAAACCAACCTAAGACAGGATCTTCTTCCCCACAATGTAGAGAATAAGTTAAATGGGGATCGAGTTTAAGATATAAAACCGGGGCGTCAACAGAAACTTGGAAAATCCCATCCTCAATAAACGCGATTTTACAGTGCGGGTTAAAATGAAAAGTTTGTCTCATGAGGTGGGATTTTTTACAGTCAAGAAGATCCTTCAATAACCAAAGGTCTTCTTTTTTATCAAAAACAACAGACCGTTCGTGCCGTACCGGGTCAGGGAGGCGTTCATATCCGGTATGATAGGCCCGGACATAATCTTGATCTGAATTCAAAACAACTTTAGTAATTGAAACTTCGTGCTTGGACAGCCACATAAAGGGACCCCCGGAAAGACCTTGATCAAGACCGTCAATCTCAATCGTATTATGGGCCCGAGTCCCCCTGAAATAATCACGCCACTTACCCCCATCATGATAGAGGTAAGTTCCCGGATCAATCAGAACCGGTTTTCCGCCCAAACTCAAGCTAAAAGAAAGAGCATCGGCATGGGCATGGGCGGCTATAGAAAGGTAGCCGAAAGGACCGGCATCAAGAGACAGAACCTCTTCCTCCGTCCCTTTTCCCTTCCTTAAGACAATCTGTCCACCTTCGGGGAAAACCTTTGATTTTATTTCACCAGGGTCTTCCTGGAGTTTTTCATACAAGACTAAATCTTCTTTACTAAAAACCCAAAAATTCCGTTCATCCAACCTTTCGCCATGGTATTTAAAATCCCCTCGTTTAAACCAAATAGCCCCGGTAGTTAAAAGAGATCGATAAGGATGCAGGTAACTTGTCTGTAATTTACAGGCTTTTCCATCGGAAGAGTCTCCCAGTTCAGGAAGATTGCCTCCCGCGTCCATCTGAGCCATGATATATTCACAAATCTTTTCTAAGCGATCCCAGAGCTCATGAGGGATGGTTAGATTTTGTTTGTTAGCTAAAAGGATTGCCAGGGTATAAAGATCAAAAAGAAAAAAGAGATAGCCGCTGCTTTGTTCCCGGGGAACGCCATCGGGAAAAACCTGTTTTTCAATTTCCCGGCAAAGGATGGTCCATCCTTTCTTCTTCCATTTTTCTGCACGAGGAAGGGCTGGGAGCAGAGATCCTACCCAAAAGAGACCTAAAGCTTCCCCGATAAGGTGATTGTTGGCTGAGGAATATTTGGAAAGATTCTTTTCGATATAATAGGTCTGCCAGTACATGGAGGTTAAAATCTTCTGCTGTTTGTCAGCGGTTATTAAAATCGACGGGTTTGAGGATGGACCGGCAGTCTCTGAAATAAAGAATAATCCCCAAAGCCAGCTGATCAGTCGAAGTCCGTTTTCCATTGGGCTATACCAGTTAATGCCGATCCCCGTGGGGTTTTGATCGATCCAGGATTCGAGGTGGGAGATAAGGGTTTGAGCAAACCGATTCTCTTTGGTTAAAGAATAAGCTTTGCCTAAATCGTAGAAATAAAAATGACGGTTTAATTCCCAAACATTGATCAGACGGCCGTATCGAAGATCATTATGATTTAATTGAGCAAAAAAGACCTTCGGCCAGGAAATAGGACTTAAAACATCCCGGTGCCAATCAGGCTCACCCCCATTAGTATCATATGTCCACTCAAAGACCGGGATTTTACCCTTTATCAGATTCTCTCCCGCCCTTTTAACCTCTTCTGACGAGAAGTATCGCTCATAACGTTCCCGCAAATTTTGATCCAACTGTATAGGGAAATAGTTTTTTAGTTCGATTAGCCAATCGCTTGGTGATTCAGAATGGATTTTTGAGGAAACCAAGGGCCTTCGCATGGCCAAAGGGAGAACCCACTTCCATACCTTGACCCGAATCTTTCGGTAGAGTCGAATTCCGATTTCAGGTATTGTCATTAAACGAAGTCGGTTTAGATACCAAGAAAGCATTCGCTTATTTCGGTTTTTTGATTGCGGACTGCGGAATTTTATGTTTTCTCACCATGGGAATATTCGGTGAACAGGGATCGATAGGCCGCCACCAGGTTTTGTTTTTGTACCCCCCAGTGAAGGAATTCATGGACCCTATTTTTCCCTATCAAGCCCATCTTTCCGGCCTCCTCGGGGTGATCTAATAAATACAAAATCTTTTCAGCAAAGTCTCTGCTGTTATTAGGCTGGGCATACAAGGAGGCCTCCTGGGCGGTATAACGGCCCTCTATGACCTCGGTTTGGACTATTGGTTTTCCAAGGGCCATATACTCCATAATCTTTCGCATGGTTGATCTATTGGAGGCCTCATTAAATAAGTCAGGATTGACACAGATATCGCAATTTCCCAAGCAGCGGAAAAGGAAATCATCGGAAACCCGTCCGGTAAAATGGAAATATTCCTCCAATCCCTCTTCTTTTACCAATTCTCGGATAAAGGGGACCTGGGTCCCGCCGCCGACTATCATAAACAGGATATCCTTCCGCTGGAAACCTTGTACGATCTCCTTCACTATTTGAATCAGATAATCCAATCCTTCCTGCTTTTCGATAACTCCGACATAACCGACCATAAAGCGTTTCCCTTTCTTAAGGGAATCGTCTTTCTTAATATCCGAAGGGATCCGTGATAAATCCGGGCCGGTCCGGACAACGACAATTTTTTTGGAGTCGACCCCTCCTCTCTGTATGGCCAAATCCCGATAAGACTCATTAGTAGCAATAATCAGATCTGAGGTCCAATAACTTAATCTTTCCAAGAAAACCAGGATCTTAAAAAGAAGCCCTTTTCGTCCGAACTTGGCTTCCAGGACTTCCGGGCAGATATCGTGTTGATCAAAAATAAATCGAACCCCTCTCCATTTATAAAGCAAGCCGATTAAAAAAAGGAGATCCGGGGGATTGGCTACATGAATGACCTCGAATCGTATCCGACGAAAAAGCTTCAGGCTGTAAACAAGTTCCCAAAAAAGGGCCAGCCCATATTCCAACAGATATTCTATGGCCCTTCCTGCCTCTATGGGAAAAGGGTGGCGATAGATATGGATACCTTTTAGCCATTCATAAGGAGCTTCATAACCTTTCCCTCTTGGGCAGAGAACGGCCACTTCCAGGCCCACTTCTTTGAGGGCCTGGGCTTCCAGCCAGGGACGCGTATCGAATGGAACCGGCAAATTCTCGACGATGAATAAGACCCGTCGACCTTCCAGGCCGGGGTTTGGAGTTCGGGGTTCGGAGTTCGGAGTATTCATGCTTTTTTTCTAAATCAAATATATTTTCAACGTTTTCATTTGAATTTGCATTTTGTTTCGGATTTCGTCCTTCGGATTTCGAGTTTATAAACAAAGACCGAATAATGGGGTTGCCCTATATTTACTCCCCCGGATCTCCAGTCCCTGTTGGTGTATCTATGAGTTTGGTCTTTTCCCGCCATTCCTTCCGAGACCTGAATTTCAAATAATGAAAAATTCGGGCATAAGGGGTATTATTAATGATCATCAACTGATAGTGCTTTCGGCCCAGATTGGTCCATCGCCATTTATATTCATGCCCCCCCTGAAGAAGGTCGTATTCTTTTATTCCTTGATCAACGGAATCCTGGATAAGCCGGTACATGATACCCGTTCCCGGGGCAAAGGTAGCATAGGTCTGGTCATAGGAACCTGAATAAGCAAAGTTTTTTTCTTTATAGCGAAAATGATATTCATAGGCGATGGGGACTTCATTCAACTCGAGGGTGGCGAAATCGAGCCATTTCCTTTGGGAGAAAGCCTTTGCCGCGTCCTTTAAGAATTCCCGGGTTATTGGGTTGGTAAAAAGGGTCTTACCCTCCTGATACTTATGACTTCTTTCATCCACATTGGCCGCCGTTTCAATCAACTCATCTATATTCTCATGGGAAATCGAACGGGAAAAAGTTATCTTTCCCATATCTTGAAGTCTACGGGCCGATTTCCGGATTTCTTGTCTAAAGGATCCACCCCGTTTCTCCATCATCCGGCCCAATTCTTGATTGAGAACAATATACGGGCAGACGGTCTGCTCCCAACATTCGAACAACAACCCTCTTTTCCGGGCACAATGACGCAACATCCCAATGGAATCCGATTTTTCGGGAATTTGCTCCAGATGAATCACGTCCCAATTACGAAAATCCTCAGCGAAAAATTCTACTAAAGCATCGACGACTTTCCCTCTGTCCTTTCCCACAATAAGATCCGCCCGATCGGAATATCCTCTGCCCACAAAAGAAATTTTCCTCAACGGATAGAATTTTACGGTTTCATGATAGGCCATCAAGGGAATGACCCCCGTTAGTTGGGTTTCGTCTTTAAATACCAACCCCATGAGCTTCTTGTCTTTCTGAAAATGTTTCCAACAGGTTGAAAGCCATTCATACGTCAAAAAAGGAGAATCCGAGGGTAACCCATTCAGCAATTTCTCCCACTCCTCTTGATAACTTTCAAAGTCTTTAAAATCTTCCAAGATATTTTTGATCATTGTTTCACTCCCAAGATTTCCCGGTAAAGGCTTTTTAATTTTTCGACATAGATAGGTATATCATATTGTTCTTTGATTTTTTGAATATTTTTTTTGGCCATCTCGTCCCGACGGACCGGATCGGCCAGCAAGCAAGACAGGGCATCTAAAAGAGCCTTTCGGTCTCCAGGATTGATCAACACCCCGTTCACACCTTCTTCTATCAACTCCGGGACACCTCCAACCTTGGTGCTGACAATCGGAAGACCACAGGCCATGGCCTCCAATATAACCATCGGCAACCCTTCATAATAGGACGGGAGCACAAAAAGATGCGCCTGATGGTATAATTCTATTAATTTTTCCGGTTGCACCCAACCCAAGAGTTGAACAGGCCCCTCAATGTCAGAATTCCGCAGTAATAAACGTATCTTTTTAACATCTCCGGTACCAGCCAAAAGGATCTTAATGGAGGGTACCCTATTAACCAGTTCAGGAACAATGGCAATGAGATCAAAAATACCTTTATTCTCAGTCAACAGACCGGCAAAAAGAATAGTAGGTTCCGATGACTTGGAAAATTTAACCCCTATTGATTGATAGTTCGCCAAGGGGACGGCATTCTCCAGGACCTTCAACTTAGAGGTGGGTATAAACTGGGCGAAAAAGAGGTTCCAATGGGGAGAGAGGACTACTATTCGATCAGACAACGAAAGGACCCAGCGAATCAAAAATTTTTGCCAATCCCTTCCTTGATAATAAAATTGATCAAATTTTCCACTATGGCAATGAAAAATGATTCTTTTTCTCCAGACCTTAGCTAAGCAAATGAATATCATTTTACGATAAAAACTGGCCTCCTTTGAGCCATGAACATGCACCAGGAGGGAATGGGAAAAAGACAAGTTAAATAAAAAAATAAATAAGGCCCGAATAGCCACCCCTAATTTCAGTAGCCGGGAGCCATCGACCATGGTAGCTATGTAAAGGATACGGTATTCTTGGCCGATATCAGAGGAGAGGATGTTTCGCACGCAGGCGGATACCCCTCCTTTTACTCGAAAGGGATGGGCCCCTAACATGAGAATCGGGATGGGAGGATTCGACACTTATTGAACTCCTTTTTCGGACAACAAAGAGAAAAAGAGCTGCTCAATCTCTCGCACACTGGTCTCCAAGGTAAAGGAAGTTCGAATCCTGTCCAATCCTGCTTGGCCCTGGTCTTTTGCCCGCTTGGGTTGGGAAATGAGATGCATAAGATGAGAAGCCATGGCCTCGGCGTCTCCAGGAGAGAAAAGCATTCCATGAATTCCATCGGTAACCAGCTCGGAGATTCCTCCCACGCAGGGAGCCACCACCGGTTTACCCAAAGCCATATATTCCAGAACGGCATTGGGGAAGGTCTCTACATAAGCATACGAGCTCAAGGTCCCTATATCTATCATATTGACCAGATCGGGGACGTCCTTACGATCTCCCAAAAACCGGACTATTTTCCCCAGTCCGAGACGTTTGCTTTCTTCCTTTAAACCCTCCCGCTCGGGTCCATCTCCTATGAGCAGAATCACTACCTCGACTCCTTGTTTTTGGATGTACTGGGCGGCCGAAAAGAGCACCCGATGCCCTTTCTCGGGCCGTAATTTGGCCACTTGCCCTATCACTGAAATCCCTTCAGGTATGCCCAATGAATGCCTGACCTCCTCTGGACTCCTTTCCGGTTTAAAACTATTCAAATCAATCCGGTTATAAATGACCACTATCTTTTGGGGCGGAAGGCTCTCTTCCTCTATTAAAAATCGCTTCTGAAGTTCTGAAACGGCAATGAAGCGGTCTGTAATAGGGGTCAAAGCTTTATTTAAAGGGCCGAGAATGCTTTTTTGCCCTTCTTGTTTGCCCATGGAATGGATGGAGGCCAGAATCAAGGGAACCCCAGCCAATTTTCCCGCTAATCTTCCCCAGAACATTTTATCCCCGATACTCCGGGTCCATAAGATATGAATCTTTTTTTTCTTTATAAGGGAAATCAAACGGGGGAGTACCCGAATATCATATTTATTAGTCAACAATCGACTGTATACGGGGATATGGAGATCCGAAAGCCCCTCAGCCAAAACCCCGGGTTCTTTGAGACAAACCACCACCGGCTGAAAATCCGTTCTGGAGAAACGTCTCAATAATTGCACCAATTGCCTTTCCGCCCCTCCGATCCCCAGAGAAGTCAGCAGGAACATTACGTTATAGGGCATTTAGACTCTCCCTGTATTAACTCTTCATAAAGGGCTTGCCATTGAAGAACATTACCCTCTAAAGAATAATGTCGGCTCACCCTCTCTTGGGCCCTTTTCCCTAAGGCCGCTCGTTGTACAGGATTTTCAATTAACGTTTTCAAGGCCTGTCCCAGGTCCGCCGCATTATCCGAAGTGACCAATAAACCAGATCCTTCTTCCAGAACTTCTATGGTTCCCGGTACCGCAGTGGCCACTACCGGTTTTCCGGCAGCCATAGCCTCCAGGATGGAAAGAGGCAATCCCTCCCAGAGGGAGGTACTGACAAAAATATCGGTTTCCGATAGAATTTCTGGAATATCCTTCCGTTGCCCCAAAAGATGGCAATGGCCTTTGAGACCCAATTCTTCCTGCAAGGTTAGGAGTTCTTGCTTTAGCGGCCCATCACCTACTATGACAAGACGCAACTTAGGACAAATGGGTACTAATTGGGCGACTGCTTTTAAAAGCATGGCTTGATTTTTGACCCTGCTCAGAGTGCCAACCGTTGTGATCAACTGGTCTTCTGGACCTATCCCCAACTCTTGTTTTAGTCTTTTCTCGAGATTATCCATTTTAAAGCGGGCCACGTCTATACCATTAGGAATAATTCGAATAAAATCGGTCCGGTCGGGAACCACTTCTAATAATTTTTCATGTATAGCCCGAGACACGGCCACGATGACCTGCACCTGCCGACAGAGGATCTGGGTGAGTTTTACCCGAAGCCAGGTCCGAAAACTTTTCCCCCGTCTCATCGGAAAAAATGTGCTGCTATGAAAAGTATAAACGATATGAAAAATACCGGCCAACTGGCTAGCCACAACGCCAAAATAGGCACTGGCTGGTAAATGAGTGTGGACGATATCCGGCCTTTCCTTTTTAAAAAAAACGAATAATTCATAAAGGGTAATGAAGACATCCCAGCAAAACACCGGAAAGAGCAGTATGGATCGCCGAGGTCTATTCAGAACTCTAACCTGGATACCCTGACGTATCAAATCCTGTTCATACGGTCCGCCGGCCTGCGTGCAGAGCACTATGGGTAAAAATCGTTCTCGATCCAAATTTTGGACCAAAAGCCGTACACAATTTTCAGCTCCTCCCATCCGTAACGTATTAATAACATGTATCACTTTGATCAATGGAACCATTCCCTTTTTACTCCGGATACCAGGGCAAAAAATTTTCCGATGGATATCACCCCTTCCGGGGAAATGCGGGGTAAACGAAAAAGGTCCTGAGGCCCGGGATAGACCGCTTGTTTACCCGTGGCCAAGGCCCCTTGATATCCGGATCGGGCAACATAGTCCCGCACCGCCTGGGACACCTTTCCGGCCGGATAGGAGAAAAAAGGAACCTCTACGCCAAGGAGGGCTTCCAATTCCGCTTTAGGCTCTTGTATTTCATGTCCCCATTCTCTTTCCGGAAGAAGGGGAAGATAGGGATGAGAGGCGGTATGAGCACCTATTTCGAGACCGGCCTTGAGACATTCCCTGATTTCCTCCTGGTTTAAGTACAAATCAGCCGTTTTTCGGATGATCGGTTCAGCGATGGGGGCAAAGAGTTGGTTAAAGGCCTTTAGTTGGTCCATTCCCCCAAGGCCTAACCAGCGTTGGTTCATTTCCCGGACAAAAGATTCCTTTTCCTTCCTGGTCCGTAAGTGATGCTTCTCCTGGTCAGAACCGGTGGCGATATGGTCCCGGCCGTCAGTCTGGACGGCCCGAGTCAGCAAATCCCAGAGAAGGGGAATTCGTCTAATCAAGGGATCAGTGCAGACGAAGAGGGCCGGAATAATTTGAAGGTCTTTTAATATGGGCCAGGCCAATTCCCAAACATCCCGGTATCCATCGTCAAAGGAAATCACAACGGCCGGACCTGCCTCAGAAGCAGGAGAAGATTTTTTTAACTGTTCAAAAAATTCTCCCAGGGAGGGAACGGGAAATTTTTTTTTTATCAGGGCCATTTGCCTGCGAAAAAGGGAAAGGGAAATAGTCACTCCGACCGGATCCCAACCCGGACAGGGATGAACCCGGTGATAATAAAAAATGACCCCCCCATGACTGGGTGCGGCCCTTATCCGTTGAAGGAAGGTGATGAAACCGGAAAGATAGGCTAGGTTCCAGATGATCCCTTTTAACCGCTTAGATAGGATATTCTGTTCATTAAAAATCGTGGCCATCTGGGTTCTCTAATCTACACGGCCCTTTTCTCTCCGGTTAGTCTGAGTCCTCTTGCAACACAACTCTTCGTTGGTATAGCCCCACGATGATGCCGGACCATAAAAAAAAGATGACGTTAGCAACGAGAAAATATTGGGTTTGAATAAAAGAAGCGCTGATCAGATAGGTAAGGAAGACAGCCCAAAAAGTAATGACCAGATCCTTATTAATAAAACCTTCTTCTCCCAGATATCGAAACAAAGAGATACTATAACGTACGCCATATAAGATAATGATGATAAAAGGAATAAGACCCAGGAGCCCGACTTCGGATAAAATACTGAAAAAAATATTATGCTGGGAAGGGGTTCCGATGGAAGCCCCGCGCGCCACTTCAGGACCATAGCTAAGAGCCGCCCGTCTAAATCGTCCGAACCCAATGCCAAAGAGCGGATTCTCCCTAAAAACGGCTTTAGTGATATTAAAAAGTTTGATTCTATCTTCCACCTCTTCTATTTGCATCACCCCGCCGGCTTCCCGCTCTTTCGTCCCCAATTTTTCCCAATTGGCCGCCCCAATTAAAATCAATATAATAATGGGAAAAAAGATAAATTTACGTTGCAATAATAACTTCTTGGAAAAAGAAAGAACGATTAAAGCACTCAGAAAGGAGAGCCAGACCGCCCGGGTATAGGTATAAAAAACGGCTAAGGGGCATAAAAAAAGGCCCAAGGCAATAAAAACCCGGGCCAGGATTGATTCGACTTGGGTTCGCAGAAAAAGAGTCAGAGCAAAGAGGGTGACAAAGACCCAACCATTTACGGCTGCATTTAAAAATGGGCCGCGTGCCCGGCCAAAATGATACCCTGCAAGGGGATTGGCGATATAACCTGGATAAATGAACTGATCTAATCTAAAATGTTCCAGATAGGCCGTGAGGACAAAATAGAGATAAAGAAAAAAAGAGGTCCAAAGCAACGTCCTTAATCTTTCTTCGGTATAAAAAATATTTTTCCCAAAGAGATAAAAGCTGAAGGGGAAGAAGAATCCCGCCAAAAAAACCCGTGAGGGATGCTCTTCGAACGGAAGTTCGGCAAAGAATCCGGTCCGCCACATAGAAATCAAAAGAATAAACAAAAGGATAATCCAAAGGAAATCCAGTCGCGCCAAAGGGATAAAATCTTCTTGGCCGACGGCGATCTTAACCAGGAACAAAAAGAAAAGAAGGACAAAAATGATCCGTTCCAAATAGATATCCGGAACTCCAGGCAAGGAAATGGCAAACACCATGGGCGTAACAAAGACTCCCGCAATCAGCCAAATAATCATTCCATACTTTATGTCTCTCATATATACGGCAATAAAAAAGATTAAAATAACTACAAAAAGTCCCAGCACAAATAAAATCGGGTTTCCAGTCAGTAGTTCCATAATTAGGTTCTCACTTACCTCTTAGGAAACAAAAGTTAAATCCAACGTCCTTCCTGACCTGTAAAACACACTGATAAACCATAACCCATCGGCAATATTGTCACTAAACCCGTTTTAAATAAATCCAAATGGGGTTGTCTCCGTGTGATCGCATAGATCCGCTTATCTCAAAGGAGCTCTTTCTCCTTACTCCGAAGAATTTCCTCCCAGAGGGATAAAAGGTTCACAGAAACCCTTTCCTGAAATTCCATATTCGAGACCCCTCATGAATAAATGAACCTCAGTTTCCCTAGTAAGCCGGAGATGAGTTGCGTGGTCATTTTGTCTTTCATGCTTATGCGTCATCTTGATCTTTTCAAGGCCTGAATAACCCAATGACGGCCATCTTTTTTTTACATTTCCACAGAAACGGCGCATTGAGAATAGTCAATCCAATCACTTTCATAAGAACATCCCCGAACTCTTTTTTCAACAAACCGCTTACCGGCCAAAAATAATCGGCCAGAACAAGAAAAAAAACTACCAGCAAAAAAGGGGAAAAAAACCCAATGAGAACGGTAATCTTTTTTTTTAAGCTTCGGAAAAAACGATTCAAGATAAAACCTAAAAAAAAACACCCAACCAAAACATTCACGATAACACTCCCTAAAGCTACGCCTTCGATTCCCAGGTCTTTTTTAATTAAAAAAGTGTTTAATCCAAAACTGCATACAGATCCAACACCGACTGCCCAGACAATTAAATTTTGACGATTAATGGCTACAATAAACGAGTAACTCCCTTCCAAAAAAATATAAAAAAATGAGCCTACGATCAGAATATGCATACAGGTTAAAGAAGGGAGATAGTGGGGAAGAAACAAGTAAATCAAGTAGGGAGAACCGATATAGGTTAACCCCATAATAAAAGGGTAAAAAAGGGTTAAGGCTTCCATAGGATCTAAAACAATCGGTTTCAGGGCTTGCACCTCTTCCTTCTCCCCGAATAACTGATAAACCTTTGGTTCTAAAATTCCAAAGGACCCCCCCTGAATAATCAGGAGAAATTTCGACAGAGCCAAAGCTAAGGCATAATAGCCCAATTGCTTACTGTTCAAGTACTTAATGATAACCATCTGATCCACACTTCGGAATAAAGCAAAAAGGACAACGCCTACAATAATGGGGAAGCCAATAGCAATGAGTCGCTTTAATTCTTGATAATCCCACTCCCAGGCTAAGCGGTAGTCAGTCTTATTATAAATGTATCCTCCTTTTAAAAGGGTAGACAAAATGGCAGAGGCGATTACTCCGTATAATCGCCAGAACCAGATCATAACCAGCATCAGGATAAAACCAAAAATAGACTTAAAAATTTCAGCTTTGCTTAAAATATCAAATCGATTATCCGTTCTTAATAGGGTTTCCCAAAAGGCATCCACCAAGGCTTGAACAAGAATATACAAACCAATCAACCAAAGACAATAAATGATTACCGCCGAATAATGATTTTTCAGAAAAAATGTAAGAAAAAATAACAGTAAAACAGCGATGACAGTCGTTCCCATATATTGAGTAAAAACGATGTTTCGGATTTTTTGGGCTTGGGAAAAATCTCCTTTACCGTAGCAGAAGGGTATCTCCCGTTTTAAAGCGTTTAAGGATCCTAAATGAAAATGAATTAAAAAATCGGGAACAATAAACAGACCGTTATAAATCCCATATTCAACGGGACCAAGAAATTTCGGTATAATAAATCCCCGGATAGATAAAAGGAATCTAGAAAGGAAGAGGCTGGTAGAAAATAAGGTCGCTTCTTGAAGTAAATTCTTTTTTTTCAAATTTTATTTTATCCTTAAAGATATTTCCCCGCCCTTTTCTCATTTTTTTTATTTTTTTTAAACAATCCCCAAGAATGAAAAAATTCTCATTTATTTTTAAAAGTCCATTTTTTATTGACGAGGAATCGAACCCAAAACCGACATATTCAGATATTTTTCAACCTCCTCAACCGATTTTAAGGTGTGATCAAAATAATCCAAAACAAAGGCCAACCCCAACCCTAAAAGGAGCCCTATGATAGCGCCAATCAAGGTATTTAAAATAATATTGGGGCTTACCGGACTTCTGGGGACTTTGGCCCGGTCAATAACTTCAATATTGGCCAATTTGTAGGTATCCATAGCTTCAGTGATACGGGCCTGTTGAATGTCTCGAAGAAGACTCATATGACCTTCTTCCAATACCTCATAATTTCGATAAAGTTTTGAATAATCGAGTTGTTTTTGAGCTAAACTGGAGTATAGGTCAACTACCTCTTTGTAACTTTTAAGCCGCGCATCGAGGGCAATCATATCCACAGACCGACCATCTATATCGGCCTTTATTTCCCGGTTAAAAAGCTGTTTGTTTCTTTCAATCTCCTTCATGATCATAATATTTTTTGGGTAGACGTCTGTATACTGAGAGCGAAGGGTGGCCAACTGGTTTTCCAGCTTCACCATGTTGTCTTTTATGGCTGCCAATACCGGATTTTCTCTTACCATCTTCTGGGGAATATTTCCTTTTTGGACCAGATTCCGAAGTTGCGTTAAATAGGACTCGGTTTCTGTAAGGGCCACCTTAGCATTGAGATAGTTGTTGTTATAATTGATTAACTCGGCACTGGCCCCTTTGGTCCTTACCGTGGCAATAAGAAAGGCCAATTCAGGACCCGATTTACCTTCATAATTTTTAATTTGTTCTTCGGCCTGTTTCATTTTTTCAAGTTGGGTCCGAGATTGCTTTTCTAAAAATTCCACGGTTTGTTTGGCCGTTTTGCCTTTAAGTTCATAGGTATAATTGATATATTCATCGGTCAAAAGGTTGGCCTCTTCGGCGGCCCTTACCGGATTGCTCTCTGTTACTTGAATAAAGATGATATCTGAACTGGTGATGTCATACCCCTTAGGGGATAATACTTTGATGCTTTCCTGAAAAGACTTGACCTGCTTCGGAGCAAGCTCCTTTTTGGCCGAATATAATTTCGTAAGGACCCTCCGGGCTACTTCATCGCTCTGAATAATTTCCGTCTGGGACTGGAGGAAGGCCACCCGATCGGTTCGATAATCGTAATATAATTTGGATTGAACAGGAGACTCCATCTTTCGTTCTTTGGCCATTATCTTGGTGGCGGCTTCATATTTCGGCGGGACAATCAGACTGACCACCACGGCGAGGAGGATTACTCCCAGAAAGGCAGAAAGAATTATTGATTTCCCAGAGAAAATTATTCGCAAAAAATCCCGAAATGAAGGGCCTTTTAACTCAGTTTTAGCCAATGGTAGTCACTCCTTTTTAGTTTAGAAACCATAAGTTCGTTTATCGAGATGTCTAACGGTATCCAAGTCAATGATAAAATCCAGGGTTGAACTCGCCGGGAATAGGGAGTAAAGACCTCGAGTAAACCACTGTTCAATAAAATCACCCGTTTTAGAGATAAATGTCTTAGGCAGAAAAATCACGTCGTTCTTTTGAATCAGGATATCCTGACTCATATCCCCTGAATCCAGTACTTTCTTAAAATCAACCTGAAAAGCCTTAGGAGGTTGGCCCTCTACCCTTCTCAAGATCATTATACTATTCAGAGCAGCCGTCACTCTAAATCCATTGGCCATAGAGATGGCTTGAGCCAAAGTCAAAGGTTCCTCGGGAAATATAGGATATACCCCGGGGAAATTGACCTCCCCGCAGACAAAGAACCGACTCCTGGCAGATCGAGGCACATAGACCATATCATCTTCGGTCAACAAAACGTCTTTGCTGATATCACCCCTAAGCAACACCGCATTCAAGTCGGTCCTGAACACCACGGGCTTACTAACCCCAAAGCGTCTGATGACCATTACACTTTTTCCATCGGCTGTTGGGGTTAATCCTTTCGCCCGGCTAATGACCTGGGACAGATACAACGGACCGGTAATGCTTAAATCCCCGGGACCATTCACCTCGCCGCTGACGTAGATGGTTGGATTAACTACCCGCTCTATAACGACGGTAATTTCCAAATTGCGTACGTAATACCGGTATTTTTCGTTTATGATTCTGCGGACTTCTTCAACAGTAAGCCCGGCCACTTTAATATCCCCGATAAATGGGAAAGAAGTCCGACCATCGGGCCGGACCGGGGAGATTTTACTTTGCCCTCTTGGTGCCGTGGTGATGGCCTTTTTAAGTTCGTCGATTTTAACATTAAACCGTTCCAGATAAATGGTGATAATTGGATCTATGAGATATCTTTTATATCCGTTGGTCAACTCTTTTTCAACTTGAGCGGTAGTCAAACCTGAAGCCGAAATATCCCCGATCAAAGGCATGGTTATCTTACCATCGGACCGTATACTTACCGTTCGACTTAATTCCGGCTGATTGAAAAATTCTATTTTTACGGCATCCTGAACCTCCAAGAGATATTCAGCCGGGTTTTCTTCATACATCATATGATAGATAATTTCTATGACATCTCCCGATCGAATTTTATATTCCGGCGGATCTTTCTTAAACAAGGCTTCGTTTTGGGCTACATCTACATCCAATTTCTTTTTAAGGGTTACCACATTTTCCTTTAGCTCTGTTACGGCTCTCTCCAGTTCGTTGCCAATTCTCTCTTTTTCACTGGCCCCTTTTCGATCCTCTCTGCGCATTGGACCGGATTCCAGTGGCCGTTCAGCGGGCGAGACGGTTACTTTTTTTTGCGGTTCGTCCTTAGCTGCCGCTCCCCTGACTTCCTTTTCCCCTTGGACCATCGGGGTAGTGCAACCGGAAAAACAAAGCAGCAAGAAGAATACCGCTCCCATGCAAACCACCAGAAATCTCTTCTTGGACATTCTGGAATCCTTAATCCCAAATTTTAGAATTGTTCGCTTATTCATGGTCTTATTTGAGCCTCTTATACAAGTACTGGGGAATGACAAATTCTTGCCAATTAAAGACGGCGCCTAAAAACTTTTTATGGGGGATCATCCGTTCGACCGCCCGCATAATCACTTCCCTCCGGGTGACTTGGGCCTTGATGACTAAAACCAAGGCCTCTACCCAAGGAGCAAGCATCTCCGCTACGGCACTTCCTAAAATAGGTGGAGTATCTAAACAAATAAAATCAAAATCCGTCTTGAGTGCATTCAATAACTTTTCCATCCCTTCTGAGACCAAGCGAGACATGGGTTCCTGAAGAGATTGACCCAAAGGAAGGACAAAAAAGTTCTTAAGACTGCTTTTCCTGATGGCTTCTTCCCAATTTATTCTCCCCAACAAGATATCGATTAACCCTGGAGAGGATCCGGTATTAAATAGCCTGTGGATTTCCGGATTTTGAACATTACAATCCATCAGTAATACATTACCGGAACAGACCTTAGCCAAGGCCCGGGACACGTTAGAACAAACGGTTGTCGTTCCCTCTCCGGACACGGAAGAAGTAAATAAGACTGCCCCTTTTTTTGATTTAATATTTACCGCTATGGATTCCATCTCTTTATGCCACAAAATAGAATGGGCCGATTCTTTCGGATGAATTTCATCCTCAGAGGCTTTCCGTTCCTGGTAACGTCCTGCGTTAGTTTCAATGAAACGAGAAGAGGGTCCTTCTTCTGTTTTAGTTATTCCGCCCAGGGCCTTTCTTACGGCCTCTTCAACCACTTGCTGCAGATCATCTCCACGTACCCTAATCTCTTCCTTTAATTCCATGGCTTTTTTTAAGGCTTCTTCCTTAGTACTCAATTAAGTGCTCCTGAGGATTGAATTTTTATTCATGTGATTCATGGGTCATCTTACTGAGTCTTTTTTCAGGTAAAGACAAATTCGATCGAAAATCTCCTCTGGGTTCAGACAGCGGAATTTTGATCCGATAGGCCGGGGAAGATATCGCTTTCGGGCTCCCATTCACCTGATTCATTTCCCAGAAAATTAAAGAACCCAGGCCTCCGAGAGTTAATACCAAGGCAACGGCGACAGCCATTTTTTTCCCCAATGATTTTTTATCCGGAAAAAGAAAATTTTCCTCCCCTGGAGATGGAGTCTCTTCCAAACTCATATCCTCCAACCGTATTTCGGGAGCCTTAAATGGCCTGGAAACAATTGCCGCCTCCGGCTCATTACTTTTTTGCATTCCCTTAATCTTATTTTGGAACCTTTGGGCTTTGTCTTCTGCTTTGGTTTCTAAAGCTTGAGATCCCTCCAAATCATTGTAAGCTTTCTGCACCAGCAGCTGGTCAACCGTCCAGGTGTCTGCCACATAAGCTTCCATCAAACTAAAGTCGCACAGAAAATTTATCAATCGCGGGATACCACCGCTTAACTGGTAAATCAGACCCAAGGCTTCTGGTGTAAACCGTATCACCGGCCTGGATAGGACACGGCCCAGGCGGAAAAGAATATATTCTTGTGTCTCTTTCTCGGACAGAGGTCCCAAATAAAAACTTCCGGCAATCCTTTGTTTTAACTGGAGCATATCCGCTTTCCGAATACGGTCCATAAGCCCCGGTTGACCCACAAAAACGATTTGAATCAATTTCTCCTGCGGTGTTTCCAGGTTGGAAAGCATCCGGATTCCTTCCAAGACCGAAGGAGCCAGGTTTTGGGCTTCATCGACAATCAGGACCACTTTTCGATTTTGCCCATAGGCTTCAATTAAATATTGATTTAAAGCCTTCAGAAGATCCCATTTTTGTTGCCCCGGAGAAGAAATCCCCAGTTCTTCGACTACTTCCCGTAAAAACTCATGGAAATCCAAATTGGTATGAATGATATGGACCACGGTTGCTTTTTCGTGAGTCAAACGATCCATAAGCGCCCTACAAAGCGTAGTCTTTCCGGTCCCCACTTCTCCGACAAGGACCGTAAAACCCTTCCCATCCAAAATATTATATTCCAAATGGGCCAACCCTTCCCTATGCTTGGCCGAAAGAAAAAAGAACTTGGGATTGGGGGTTTCATTAAAGGGTTTTTCTGCCAATCCGAAGTACTCTTGATACATTTTTTCTCCTATGTCTCCGAAGTCTATTTTACAAAAAGGATTATCTCGGTCCGTCGATTCGATTGTCTGCCTTCTTGAGTTTTATTACTGGACACGGATCGGGTATCTGCAAATCCAGCCGTTGTCATTCGATCCTTGGAAATGGGTCCGGCCTCAAGAAAATATCGGTACACCGCCTGGGCCCGGGCCTGAGACAATTCCCAATTGGTAGGGAATTGTTTTTTCAATCTCCCACGAATCGGCATGGAGTCTGTATGCCCCTCAATGCGAACGAAATAATTCGGATTCTCTCTCAAAATTCCCACAATCTCACCGAGAACCGTCCGTCCCTCTTCCCTCAAATCCGCCTTACCGGTATCAAAAAGAACTCGGTCCAAGCTAAAGACACAATCCCCATTGGGACGTTCCAGAACCTTGATCTCCAGGTTCGGGAATTTACCCTTTAATACGCCGGACAATCCCGCACAATCTATCTTTTCCTTTTTTACAGGCGCCGGAGGGGGGGGGGACGGGGCAACAAACAATTCCACCTTTTCCTCTTTTTTGGCCATAGGCTGGACACAAGTTCTGGCCCAATTAAAGAAGTTTACCCAGAAAACATCGCTATCGTAGACAATGGGGTCCAACCAATCCTTCTCGGTTTCAAAAAACAGCCAGCCGAAACCGTCAAAAATAATGCGACCGGCCCCAAAATTTTGTCCTCCGAAGACGATATACCCCTCCTTGTTTTTCAGGACGGGAATGATATTCCCCTCAAAATAATAATAGGCGGGCATTACATTCGGGGTCCCAAGCTGCAGAACTTCTACCCCTTCAGTCAGTCCGCGGACAGGCAAAATCAAGCCATCTTTTTTGGTAATTATGTTTGCCTGCGAAGAAACAAAAGCCCTTAGGCCAAAATAAGCAGCCCAGTCTTGATTGCCCGGAATATTGGCCCGCAGTGGATTAAAAAGAATCCAAAGAATATTGCCCTGAGCCACCCATTCTTTCAAAATTTCCAATTGCCGGCTTTCCATGAAACCTGGGTAACAGGCACTCTCCAGTTGGATGAGGAAGGGCTTCTTCTGATTAGGGAGATCCCAGATAAAGTGGGTGTTTTCAACGGAAAGCTTAATCCATTTAGGACAATGGCTTAAAGCAATTTTTAACCTTTCGGGCATAGCCGAAAAAGAATAAGAGGTAAAAATAAGCCCGACAAAAATCAGCAAAAAGACAAACCCCGCCGTTCTTTTAAAATTCATCGCCTCACCGGGAAATATATTTTTTAATTTCTTTTTCCTGCTCCAAGACACTTTTGGACAAAAAACTAAAAATTGCCGCCCGAACGATATCTGCCTTGGATCTTTTTAGATTTTTAGCCATTGTATTTAAACCGCTCAACTGACTCTCCGTGAGGGTCGTTGTAAAAGGTCTCAAATGAGACAGTTCCATTTTATCAAAAGAAGTTATTATTAGAAGTTCTTGGTTTTTTTCATCCTGGAGCATAAAAAGATTCAATGAGGTGCGAATCCAATCCGCCTTATTACGATGAAGGGCGGTCACGGCTTTCTGAAGGAATGCCTTAAGACTTTTCGGTAAAGAAGTCGAATACATTACTTTCTTTTCCTTCATCTTGGGCTTATCCTCTTCCAGGTATATTTTCATTGGTAATTGTCGATAAGCTATTTCTTCCAACACTTTGATATTACATGCTTTCTAAATAACGTTGGCCATAACATACCAAAGAAATAATAGGTTGTCAAGAAAAAAATTAATGTCATTAAATTTTTTTTCTTGATATTTACTTTCATTTGATTATAATTAATGATAATACTTTATTGACACTACCCACTATGTAATTTATAACTTATTTAATTTTAACAATTATTTCAACGGTGAGGTAAACGATTATGATAACCATAGGCTATTTAAGGAGGGGAAAATGATCAAAAATAAAATTAAACTGTATTTTTCCATAGGATTGATGACGGCGGTAATTTTTACCATCTCGATTCCGGTGATGAGTCAAGAGGCAAGAATTCAGAAACGGCCCATAGTGTCAGGCGTCCCTCTGGGTTCTCAACGATCGGAAATAACCAGGCTGTTTGCGGAAAAAAGCATCTCGCCTCTGCAACGAACGGTTCCTATGGACATATTTCCCAGGCTTATCGGGGAAATCTCCTATATCAAAAAAGCCAATTTATTTTATACCAAAGACAGACTGAGCAAACTCCAGATCGTCTTCAACCTGCCCTACGATCCCAAAACCTCAACCGGGGAACCCCTTTTTGAGTTTTATAAGGAACTTCGTAAAAATCTGGTCCGTAGTTATGGCCAACCGACCAATACCATGTCTTACGTCCACCCGAATTTTTCCTATGAATTAATTGCCTTGGAAACTGGAAACGCCTATTTTTTTGATTATTGGGAAAATGTGGATGACATGAAGATCCTTCTTTCCCTTAAAGGCAAAGAGGGAGAAATCGATTTTACCCTCACCTATCAATATCTCCCTCTTTTTGAAGAAAAATAATATGGGGAATCGATTTCGAAGCGGTAGGTTTTTAACAATAATGAATTTCAGGAGATTTCGGCAATAATCAGTTCCAAAAGGGAATGAATGACTTGGGGATTAAAATGCTCGTCCAAATTGGGAATGATCTTTTGTTCATGCAGTTTCCCCTCGATTTCTTTCTTTAACACATTTAAAAAAGCCTTTACAATCCGCCTTTCGAACTGAACATTGACGTTTTTTTGTATTTCCTTCAATGTTCCCTCAAAACTGAGGCGCTGGCGATAAGGGCGATCGCTGGTCATAGCATCAAAGGCATCAGCCAGACAGATAATCTTCGCCCCGATAAAAATTTGATCCCCTTTTAAACCATCTGGATAACCTCTGCCGTCTAATTTCTCGTGATGAGACTTGGCCATGATCGGCACCTCGGACCAAGGAAAACGGATTGTTGACAAGATCTGATAGCCCGCCTTGGTATGTTCCATGATCTCCGAGAATTCTTTGGAAGTGAGGTGTTTTTTCTTATGAATAATGTCTCGATCAACAATAATTTTCCCGACATCGTGTAACAGGCCGGCCACATAATATCCTTCCAGGACATCATCCCCATAACCCAATTCTTTGCCGATAGCTACCGCGTATAAAGCCACTCGATTGGAATGTCCACGGGTATAGGAATCTTTGGCATCAATCGCCGCCGCAAAGGCCCGGATGGTGTCATCATAGATATAACGCAGGTTTTCAACCATTTTCTGGTTTTCTTTCACTTGGTGATTCAAGGCCTCGATCAGACGTTGGCTGTAAAGGGCATTGGCGATATGGTGTCCCAACAAGGTAAGGACGCTTTTATCCATTGGGGTAAAAGGGGCTTCATCCAATTTGGGGCCCAGACAAATGAGTCCTATCCATTCTCCTTTGACCTGTAAGGGCACCCCCAATACGGCTTTTAATCGGGAAAAAATCGGCATGTTGGACTCATAAAAATTCCGGATTTTTGTTTTTCCGCCTTGGAAGGAAAAAATTCCGCTCTGGCCAAGGAATGCTTCGGTTCCCGGAGGCAGGATCAAGTGAGAGGGGTCTTCTTTCTTAAGCCCTTTATGGGCCAGAAGAGCGAGTTGATTCTTTGTTTCCTGACGGGCAAAAATGGCCCCCCGTGCTATGGAGAGGGTCCCTAAAATCATGTGCAGGGAAGCCCGGATGGTAAGCTGAAAATTCCGGGCCGAAGTAACTTCCTCTCCTAATTCGGAAAGGGTCGAAAAAATATAGAAAAGGTTTTTATAGTCCATCTTAGGCGTTTCTCAAGAATTCCATGGCCTCTCGGTTGGAATCGAAGGTTGCGGCATATTTTATCAGGCCCACCATCTCAAAAAGTTCTTTATTAATCTTGGATAAAGAGGTAAAACAAACTTTAAGCTTCTTTTCCCGGGTGGCCTCCATAATACCTACCAAAAAAGAGACTCCAATACTATTAATATAAGCGATCTTACCAAAATCGATAACAAATTTCCTCTGGCCCTCTTTAACCGACTTCTTAAACAATTTTTCAATTTCCTCTCCACCCAAATCGTTCAGATAGCCTTGGACTTTTAAAAGGACCACATCCCCGGGGTGTTCCTGGGTCACCTTAAAATTTTTCATCGTTTGTCACACTCTCTCGTTGGATTTTTTTAACCATATAAAGCCGGGTCCCGATCTCGGCTTTTTCGAAACGGACTTCATCCATCATTTCCTTGATTAATGCCAAACCCCTGCCTCTCTTCTGGGAAAGTGGATCGGCTTCTCGAACGATCCTAGCCTGAACTTCTACCGGATCAAAGGCCTGTCCACGATCTTCAACTAGTATCTCAATGGCTTCCGGTTGGACTGTAAAATAAACTCGAATCTTTTTTTCAAAGCTTTGACTATGTTCGCTGGCGTTGATGCAGGCTTCAATAAGGGCCAGCTTTACCTTCTCAACACTCGCCGCATCCAAATCGGTATAAGTGGCCATCTGCTCCAGAGCACGAACGGCCACCAGCTCGGATTCCGAGTCTGTGGGCAAGACCAAACTAAAATGCAACGTCTTTTCATCCGTTGGGAACGGCTCTTTCTCTTTTTCTTTTAATGTTGTAAGTTCTCTTTCAATCCCCTTGCCTAAACGTTTGATGATTTGGCCCAGGTCCTCCTGATAGAGGTGTTTCCTTACCAGCACTTCCACCCAATCCCGAGTGACCCGGCCATTCTCCAAAGCAATATTCCCAAAATGTTCCCTAATAACGCCGGCCCGTTCCAATAATCTTACTAAGGATTGAACCGTTTTAGAAGCCAGTCCCATGGTCTTCTGTAAATCGATTAAGGGAAGAGGGCCTTCCGATTTTAAAAGTTGATTTAAAATCCTGAGAAGGAAGTGCCCATTGATGGGATCCATCCCTTTATGACCATAAAGCCGATTTTCAAATAGCCGCCCTAATTCCCCTTGGCAAAGGGATTTCAGATAGATCTCAATAAATCTTTGATGGCTTTCCAATCCGGAGACCTCCAAGCGGGCATCCCGCAATAAGGGAGTTAAAAATCCGGGTTTGCGCTCCAAATAATAAAACCAGGGTTTGCTCAAATCTCTGGCAACCTTAACCTGAAAGTATTTTTCCAGAAGAAGGCCCAGTTCTTCCCCTTCTTCGGCAGGCAGAGGGGCCAATTCCCTAACTGAAATATCTGGGGGCCCAAAAAAAGGAAGAAGGTTTTTTAGTAAATACCCTGGGGGCTCACCTGAAAAAAGATGAGGGGCCCAAGAGGAGGCAATCGCTTCTCGCCATAAACCAGTGACTCCTTTCCCTGTTAGAGTAAAATCCTCAATGACTTGGATGTGATCAACCATCATCCATACGGGTCGGCAGGTAGCCTGGGCAATACGTCTCGGGGCTGACAGGGCATTGAAAAATCCTTTTCGATCGTCTTTGATTCTGCAATTCCTTTGGTGGGTTAAAATAACCTCTCCAATAATACCTTTCCCCTGCTTCTCCGCTTCCCTTTGAAGGCCGGAGAAAGAAAATGATGCCTGTTTGTTGGTAGCCATCTGCTCTTTATGATCGAATAAAAGTATTTGACTAAGTAATGAGACCAGATATTCTTCAGCAAAATCCAAAAGGTCAATATAGTCTCGCGAAAAAGAAAAATAAACAGGGACTACCCCCTCTTGCCCCCAAAACAGGATTTCCTTCAGCTCCTTTAACAGGGCTGTTTTCCCCATTCCCAAGGGAGAAATTAAAAACAAATCTTCTCCCTTACCCTTGGCGATTTCCTCTGCCGTTTGTTTGAAATAGGCGAGTTCGGACAGCCGATTGATAAAAGGACCTTCTTCTATTTTCAATCTCTAATCTCCGATTTATTCTCCAATTCTAAAATTCTCAAGATAACCTCGTTGGAACATTTGTTTGTTTTTTCTTTAAATTTATTTAATATTTCGATGGCCTGGTTTATTTCCCCCCTTTTTTCATAAATGACCGAGGCCAAGAGAAAACCCTTTTCAAAGCCTGGATTTTTGTCCATGGCGGAAGAAAGAACATTTATGGCTGAATCCCAATTTCCTTCCTCCATATAAATCTTAGCCAGATCCAAACAGAGATCCGGGAATTGAATGCCTTCCTTCAATAAGAGTTCCAGTTCATTTTTGGCTTTCTCCTGCATTTCAACCTTTAGAAAAATTTGATACCGATGGATTCTGGCCTTACTAAAATGGGGATTGATTTCCAGGGCCTTAGAAAAGGCGACAATAGCCTTATCCCAGGCGTCCATTTGATCATAAACCTTTCCCAGTTGATAATATAAATCCGCATAATAGGGTGTTTTAGCGATCTCTTCTTCATAAAGCTGGACCAGGGTAGTAAGCAGTGGACGATCCCATTTGGACCCGAACTTCTCCAGTATTTCAATATAATCGGGAATGATCGAAAGATGTTGAGGAAAGACCTGTAACATGGCTTCCAGATATTCTTCTTGAAGAGGATTCAGTTGGGAAAGAGCGGACTCATTATCTTCCGTCGGTTTTATTCTCTTTCTTCTTTCCAAATACTCCAATAAATTATTTGCAAAGACTTGGTTCATTTCCTCCAAATCGAGATCCAGGGCCGTTTGAATTTCTTGCTCCGAAGCTTCATGATCATTATTTCTCAGGCATAATATCCCCAAAATAAAATGGGCATTTCCATAGTTCGGATTTAATTCCAGGGCTTTGTTAATATTGTCCCATGCCCCCTCCCACTCTTTTTGAGCCGCCCGGATCACCCCGACATTATAATAAAGATCAGGATAGGTTGGTTTCTCTCGGATAATTTCATTTAATTGCTGAACCGCCACTTCATGGTGGCCCTGGGTGGCCAAAATGAGGGATAACTGCGTTTTGGCTTGAAAATAATAGGGATTCAAATCAAGGGCCTTTGAAAACGCTTGCCGGGCCTCTTCAAATCTACTCTGATGGGCATAAATCACTCCCAAATGATAATGAAAATCGGCAAATGTTGGATTTAATTCGGCCAGATGCTGTATTTCTTCCAGGGATTCATTGTACTTTTTTAAATTATAGAGGACTATAGCCACCTTATAACGCAACGAAAGGAGTTCGGGAGCCAATTCCAGAACCCTTGAAAAAGCGGACATGGCCTTTTGATATTTTTTCCAGTTGTTGTAAGCAATTCCCAAATAATTATAAATTTCGTAATGCGTCGGATTAAATTCCAGGGCCATGTTAAAATGGGCTATGGCTTCCGGATAATCCCCTTTATGCAAAAAAAGTAATCCAAGATTTCGGTGGATTAATCCGCTGTAAAAGGCGGCCAAATTGTAATGCAAACTGGTCTCACTCTGGCCGGTTATGGTTATTTGTTTAAATTTTTCCAGGGCCTCTGGGAATAAACCCTGATTGTAAAGATGGATCCCTTCTTCATAAAGGGAATGCTTTCCCAAGGTTATTATTTTCTTAATGGTTTTTTTCAGTTCCATA
>Ga0209777_10000371_pt1 | contig 75292 bp, 66 predicted proteins | sample FrelakmetHBP12HB_FD_187147 | JGI IMG/M metagenome (GOLD analysis project Ga0209777, IMG submission 187147) | Freshwater lake sediment microbial communities from the University of Notre Dame, USA, for methane emissions studies -HBP12 HB (SPAdes)... | ecosystem: Environmental > Aquatic >...
CCGACGGTACGTACTCCTCAAGCGGCGGCAGGAGCACCATCCGTTGCTGTCTGTTATCTTTCTTTGTCTGCATGACCCAAATCAATCTTCCTCATACATCCATCAAAAGGACTTTTTCAACAGTCCCGAAAGCGGGAATCCAGTATTGACATTAGCCTGGATCCCTGCCTTCGCAGGGATGACGGATTAGGGGACTACTGCCGTAAAGAAGCGTTAGGGACACCACACTAGAGTCTCAATTAGCCTAAGAAAGTGGTACCAACCGGGCGCATTTTGCTTAAATTACGAAACCATAAGATATGTCCTCGACCGACGTATCTGTGGTGGGAGTGATTATGCCTGAAGGTGCTTCGCCATATTCCAAGAAAGTGATGGATCATTTCACCAATCCCCGCAACATGGGAGAGATTGTCGACGCGACCGTCGTGGCGGATGTTGGTAACCCTGCTTGCGGCGACATGATGCGTTTATACCTCAAGATCGAAAGCGGCATTATTGTCGACGCGAAATTCAAAACCTTTGGCTGTGGCGCCGCCATTGCTACTTCCTCAATGCTGACCGAAATGCTCAAAGGCAAGTCGTTGGAGGAAGCCAAGTCGATATCGAATCAGGCGGTCGCCGAGGCGCTTGACGGTCTGCCTCCGGTCAAGATGCACTGTTCCGTGATGGCCGAAGAGGCGCTGATCAAAGCGTTGGAGCAATATTACCAATCTCGGGAACAGAAGCCCGAAAGTTTCGAAGTATAGTCCGATGGAGATATGACATGCCCAACCCCAAACATGAAATCGCGGAAATAATCAAGTTCGGCATCAAGACCGAAATCGAGGGACAGAATTTCTATTCAACGCTGGCGCAGAAAATCGTGCGTCCTGACGCGCGCAAAAAAATCGAGCAACTGGCAAATGACGAAATGAATCACGAGCGCCGACTGCGTGCTCTTTACGCTAAGTGTGTCGGCGGTGAAGTTACAAACTTGCCGTCCCAGGGACTCGGTGTTTTCAAGGACGCTTTCGGTGATAAGCCGCTGGCAGAGAAAGACACGTTTCGGCTCATTGAGTTGGCTATGGAAGCAGAGCGGTTGTCCGCCAAGCATTACAAATCCGGTGAGGACAAGGCCACCGACAAGGACATTAGAGCTGTCTTCGCCGAGTTGGTCGCCGAAGAAGATAGTCATTATGAACTGCTTGCCGCCGAGCGTGAATCTCTACGAGGTCATACCGATTGGTTCAGCTATGACGGCTCAGCGATGATGGAGGAATAGAGGTGCCGGATGGCGTCCATGCTTGCTCAGGGAATGACGGAGGTAATCGATAATGCCAACAAGAGTTTATGACATCACGATTGTCGGCGGTGGACCGGCGGGATTGTTCGGGTCCTTCTATGCCGGTCTGCGCGATGCCAAAACCAAGGTTATCGAGGCGACCAAGGTCCTCGGTGGCGCATTGGTGCATGAATATCCAAACGAAGTGTTGCGTGACGTCGCCGGTTTTGTGCTGATTACCGCCGAAAAACTGGCGGAAAGATTTATCGAGCAGGCGGCAGCGTATGACCATTCGATCTGCAAAGGCGAGAAAGTTACCGCGCTGGCCTTTGACAATGCGAAGAAGGTCTGGAAGATCACGACTGACAAGAACGATCATTTCTCCACAGCCGTGGTGTTGGCAATCGGTACCTTGCAGAATCTTCAGAAGAAGCACAACGTCTTACTCGACTCGTTCAAGAAGATTGGCCTGAAAGTGAACGAACTTGGCGTGGTCGTCGATGCCAACATGCAAACCAACCTTGCGGGTTTGTTTGCCTGTGGTGATATCATAGCCAAACCGAAAGAGATGAATTTTATCACCAGCGCCAGTGCTGAAGCCGCGACCGCAATCAACAACGCCAAGAAATACTGCAATCCCGAAGCGAGCACATTCCCCGGCTATTCGACCGACATCCGCAAAGGGAAGTAGTTATGGACTTCGCCGCTACGCTTTCAATTCCGAAGTGCAGGCCGGGCACCGGACCGCCTTGATCGGAATCGTAGAATAGCAATAAACACATTCTTTTGTAGCCGGCGCTGTCGCGGGCTTGACTTCCGGACGTTTCAGTTTGTTGATCGCGCGAATCAGCATGAAGACCGCAAACGCCACTATCAGGAAACTGATTATCGCGTTGATGAACAGTCCATAGTTGAGAGTCACAGCGCCGGCGGCCTTGGCCTGTGCCACCGACGAATACGGTCCCGATACCGCTCCACTCTTCAGGGTGACGAAGAGATTGGAGAAATCAACGTTACCGAGGAGCAACCCGATCGGCGGCATGATCACGTCGGCAACGAGCGAAGTGACAATCGCGCCGAATGCCGCGCCGATAATGATACCGACCGCCATATCTACGACGTTGCCACGCATCGCAAACTCTTTGAACTCCTTCAGCATCGAACCTCCTCTGTTCGCAGGTTAGTGTATCTATGTTACGATGGTTATTCTCGACTTTTTGGATGGGTCGGAGTTGCCGAGATGGAAGAGGAGAAAACAACATCGAATCGTTCCGACAGACGCGTAGGGGCTTGGTTCCCAAGCCCATGGTATCTCAGAACTTGTTTGTAATCGGCCAGCGACGGTCCTTGCCGAAAGCGCGAGGCGTGATTTTGACGCCCGGCGCTGACTGCCGACGCTTGTATTCGGCCGCTCCAACCATCCGGATAACACGTTCCACCGTCTTCCCGTCAAAACCGGCGGCGATGATCTCCCGATCATTCCAGTCAAGCTCGACGTACAACCTCAGGATTTCATCAAGAACCTCGTACGGTGGCAATGAGTCGCTGTCCAACTGATTGTCCTTAAGCTCCGCCGTGGGAGGGCGATCAATGATTTCCTGCGCGATGATTTCTCGTCCCCGGGAGCGATTTAGATGCTCGCAGATCTTGTACACCAGCGTCTTCGGAATATCCTTCAACACCGAAAAACCACCAACCATATCGCCGTAGAGAGTTGTGTAGCCCACCGCCGCCTCCGATTTGTTGCTCGTGCTCAGTACCAGATATCCAAGCTTGTTGGAAAACGCCATTAAGATGCTACCCCGAATGCGCGCTTGCAGGTTCTCCTCGGTCAAACCGGACCTGGAGTCGCGAAAGTGCGGCGCCAGCGTTTCCACATACTCCTCAAAAAGATCGTCAATCGACACTGTGTCCATTCTGATTCCCAGCAGTTGCGCCTGCCGCTTGGCAGCGACACGGGATAGTTCGGAGCTATAACGTGAAGGCAAAAACAACGTAAACACATTTTCTTTGCCGATCGCATCCACCGCAATCGCGGCGGTAAGCGCCGAGTCGATACCACCGGATAGACCGATAATCGCCCGTCCAAAACCGTTCTTACGCATATAGTCGCGCACGCCCAGGGTAACCGCCTGATACACTTCCTCTGCCTCGGTCAGTCGTTGAGCGCACGGGGACTTGCGAGCACGGCGCGATTTGCCGATAAACGGTGCTTTCAGTTCCACTTGTCTGACGGTAAAGCCTTGCGCAGTAGCATTATCATCGCCACCACGAGGCTTCTGTCGACCGCGATGATGTTCCTTGATCTCCGGTATGTCGACGACCAGCAGTTCCTCTGCGAACTGAGCCGCTCTGGCAATCAATTTGCCGGTTGGGTCGATCACCAGTGAGGCGCCGTCAAACACCAGTTCGTCCTGTCCGCCGACGGAGTTGATGTAGCCGACGTAGCATCGGTTGCTTCGGGCGCGATCCTGCAACATTTCAATCCGCTCCTCCGCCTTGTGCTTGTGGTATGGCGATGAGGAGATATTGAGTATCAAGTGGGCTCCACGCGCGGTCTGCTGTTCGGTAACCCCGGGACAGACCCAAATATCCTCGCAGATATTGATCCCAATCAGTGTTTTGCCGAGACTCAGCAGCGGAACTTCGTTGCCGGTGGTGAAATAACGCTTTTCATCGAACACCCCGTAGTTGGGTAGCGCAATCTTGTTGTAAGACAGCAGCACAGTACCACCGCCAATCACCGCGGCCGAATTGTACACGTTATCCCCCCGCGAACCAGCGTACCCGCAGATGACGTTGATCCCCGTACAAACGGTCGCGAGTTTGCGCAAGTACCGGCGGTTTGCGCCGACAAACGCCCTTTTGAGCAGCAAATCCTCCGGCGGATAGCCACAGAGCGCCAGTTCCGGGAAGAGCACGAGGTCGCATTGCCGGTTTTTTGCCTCCGCAATAAAACCGGCGATCTTCTGTGAGTTTCCGTCAAAGTCGCCAACGGTAGGATTGATTTGACCGAGTCCGATCCGGATCATATTCTCCCCGACAGGTTGGTGTCAATTAAGCGATTGTCGGGCAATATGCAACTGGATTGTTCCGAACGAACGGCCGGCGACGGTAGCATAATCGACCGACATTGTATATTTGTCTATCTTCCGATACCGGACCGGCTAGTTTTTTTCATCCTTTGCCCAGAAATCCATTTACATTGTTAGAAAATCTGTCTATAATTATGTAGTTATGAGTAAAAGAAGACCGTTGACGATTAAGTTGGCAACCCTGCGGCCAAGGGAATCTGTGGAAACTTATTCAGCTTTCGGTCGTCTAATAGATAACATAGCGAACTAAGTTTACGAAGGAGTGAACCGAGCATGAAGATTTCCCGCAAAGCCGACTATGCGCTGCGAGCAGTGTTGTACATTTCCAAGCAGCCGACGGACATACGCAATTCGATCAACGCTATCGCCGAAGCCGAATCCGTGCCGCGTGACTTTCTGGCGAAGATTCTCAAAGAGCTCACCCGCGCCGAGATTCTCAAGTCATATCAGGGAGTGCACGGCGGCTACCAGATGGCCAAGTCACCCAATCAGGTCAGTGTTCTTGATGTCATCGAATCGATGGATGGTCCATTGGGGATCAACCTCTGTGTTCGCGGCGAAGACGGTTGCGACTGCGATAAATCAGGGCGCTGCTCCATGTTCCCGTTCTGGGACAAGCTACAGAAGCAGCTCAAAACCATTCTCAAGGCTGAGACCATGGTGAAGCTTCGCGGCGCCAAGAAGTAGATTTTTGCGTTCTTACGCAAACGGGTGGCTGTCCCTGCGATAGCCACCCTTTTTTGTCTTATCGCCGGCGCCCAATGGGACGGTTGAAAATGCGGTTCGAAAGCGCCGGCAGGAGTCCTGAGGCCGTCCCACAAGTTTCTTTCCCTCACCCCTACACCCCTCTCCCAGTGGGAGAGGGGAAGGGGGTGAGGGTGTAAGGTGTTGCAACGCCATGATCTCGTCAACACTCTCGACCATCGCGATCGCTGTTCATAACTATACTCTAACTTATGGGACAACCTCAGAATTCCTGACAACACCTGAAGAAGAGGGCTTTTCAACGGCCCCCAATCAGCAGACCTAATCACGGGGAGATAGAGCATTCGGCGGCGATAATATTGTCTCTGCGGGAATGATGCTTTACATTGCGCCGATTCCGCGTTTCCGGAAAGGGATTTCTTGAGCCGCAACCTGTTCATCCTCGCCTTTGCCACAATCGCCGCCAGTTGGGCTGCCCCTCTTATCCGTCTGTGCCATTCCGATCCGTTAGTGATCGCTGCCTATCGGATGATCTTCGCGTCGCTGATATTGTTGCCCGTATATCTGTCGCGGCGGGAGCGAATTGTCCTGCCGCGCGGACGTGAACGCTGGCTGGTCGCCTTGGCGGGAGCATTGCTGGCCGGACACTTTGCCGTCTGGATCACCGCACTGACGTTGACCTCCGTATCGAGCGCCACGGTACTGGTGGCGATCCAGCCGCTGTTCCTGACGATTCTGGCGCACCTGATTCTGAAAGAGCGAGTCGACAAATGGGGCTATCTCGCGATCGTACTGGCATTGACTGGTGCGGCGCTGATCGGCTGGGGAGATTTTCGATTATCGAAAGGACATCTGGTCGGCGACCTGCTGGCGCTGTCAGGTGCGGTCTTGGCCGCATTCTATCTCCTGATCGGGCGCACACTGGTGGGCAAGCTCGGCACGATCAACTACACCATGCCGCTTTATGCGTCTTCAGCGCTGCTGTTGACAGTCATGATGTTCATATTTGGCAAGACGTACCTGCCCGGAGTGACACACGATTACCTTTGGCTTGGCCTGCTGGCGGTCGTTCCCACCCTGCTCGGGCACTCGCTGTACAATTACTCGCTCAAGCATTTCAGAGCACATTTGGTAGGGACTATGAATCTCGGCGAACCGATCATGGCGAGTGTCTGGGCGCTGATGTTGTTCGGCGAGTCGCCGACACTGATGACCGTGCTGGGAGCCGCGCTAATCTTCGCAGCAATCACGTCTTCTTTCGGTCACGCGCGGAAAGTTTCGCCTTGACGAAACCCGGCCGAAGCGTATCTTGATATTGCCACATGCGCCAATCCGGCAAGTGTTTGCCTGATCGGATGTCGCAAGTATGGGGCAGTAGCTCAGTTGGGAGAGCGGTACGTTCGCAACGTACAGGTCGGCGGTTCGATCCCGCTCTGCTCCATTTTGATTCCCGCCGTCTTTATGTGCAGGTCAAAACCCCTATGCTCTTGACGCTGCGCCGACAGCACAGACCGACAAGTTAGTATCTTAGGGCTTTTGACCTATGAAACTCCGGGGATGATGCGCCGACTCTCTTTTCTTTCTTCAAACCAACGCTCACGCCCCTGCCACGGACGCCACCATCGGCTATGATACCTGACGACTCTCGGCGGCTGTTCGCGTAAGGAAAACAACAGCCAAATTTATTGAACCCATCCGACGCTGCGCGTTGAAAGAACTACCGAACCTCACGCAGCAGCAAATGCCTCTTTTATATTGACGTAGCGCTTATGATCCCCCATACTCGCATCAGCGCTGAGTGGAGTCAGCAGCTTATCACCGACAGCGACGAGGAGGTGCTCATGATTCGATTGCTTGCGCCATTGTTGATAATTCTCTTTGCCCCCATTTCCTTTGCCGCCCAACTCGAAAAGCCGATTGAAGTGTTCATTGCTACCGGAGGCGGATTCCCAACCAGCGATTTCAACCTTCGCTACAACTTTGGGTTCAACGGTTCGGTCGGGCTTGGATTCAGAGTTCTCCCTAAATTCAGGATCGTTACTAAGCTCGAATATCAGGCCTTTGCTCTTGATGACAACGACTTCACGGATTCAGTTAGTGGCGGCAATTATGGGGTCTTCATGGCCGGCGTTGCCCTCCGTTTCGTTCACAAGTTCCCTCACTGGCCCGTCGATCCTCTCTTGCTTGTTGGCGGAGGAGTATCTTATTCCTCCGAGTCACAGGTGACGATTGGGTCCGATGTCTTCGACGCTCAGACGGAGACTAAGCCATATCTGAATGCAGGTATTGGTGTGGCTCTGCCGGTCTCGAAACAGATCAGCGCTTTTGTGGTCGGTCGATACGTGCGGATCTCTTCTGGGGGTACAAAGACAGAATTTTTCCCTATCACCTTCGGCATTAGATTTCCATCTTGACTTGTGTATGCCAAAACCCCTTGACTTCGGCGAACTCCCTTCGGGTCTGAGCCTCAGGGTCGAAGACAGTCGAGTCGCGATTTCGACACGTTCTCCTGACGACATCTCAGAAAAACCAGCGAGCAAACCGTTGCCGTGCAAAACACCCTTGACTTTCATCATAGCGGGTGGGCTACCGGTGTGGGGCGGAACCAGCGGGGTTCGGACTTACGAGGCTGCTCACCCGCAAATGCCCTTGCGTGAACACGACGATCTTGCCATAATGCCGGCGTGAATCTCAAAGACAGAACCGTTCTCGTCACCATCGCCGGTGGGTTTAGAGGTTGGGCGGCTGGTTTCCAACAATTCGCCGGCCCAACAAGTATTACTGTGGCGACCTGTAGCGCCATTCAAGCAGGGTCTGCGAGCTTTGGATGGGCGAAATGAGCGGCGTCAAGGCAAACAGTGCTTCTGACGATACCTAAACGAAAGCGATTTGTGGGTTTAGGACAGAATAGACAGGACATGGAAATATGAAATACTTAGTCACAGGGGGCGCCGGTTTTATCGGCTCTAATCTCGTCAAGGAACTGGTGAATCGCGGCGAGCAGGTACGCATCCTAGACAACTTCTCGACGGGTCGGCGTCAGAATATCAGGGATTTTGAATCCGACATCGAGATCGTCGAAGGCGACATCCGCGACTTCTGGGTGACGCTGGACGCCTGCAAGGGGGTCGACTTCGTGTTGCATCAAGCGGCGTTGCCGTCGGTCAATCGTTCGGTCGAAAACCCGCTGACCTCCAATGATGTCAATATCACCGGCACGTTAACCGTGCTTGAATGCGCGCGTCGTCAGGGAGTTGCGAAGCTGCTGTTTGCATCGTCCTCGTCCGTCTATGGCGACACACCGACTCTGCCGAAACGCGAGGACATGATTCCCAATCCACTTTCGCCCTACGCCGTCTCCAAGGTGACCGGCGAATACTATTGCCGTGTTTACGCGAGTCTCTACAGCATGTCGGCAATCTCCATGCGCTATTTCAATGTCTTTGGGCCGAATCAGAATCCGGACAGCCAGTACGCGGCGGTTATTCCCAAGTTTATCACTTCGATTCTTAATGACGAAGCGCCGACTTTTTTTGGCGACGGTCTACAGTCTCGCGATTTTACTTACATTGACAACGTGGTTGAAGCGGTGCTCACTGCCTGCAAAGCGGAGAAGGTCAGACAGGGGGAATTCAATGCGGCGTGTGGCTCGCAATACACGTTGCGCGATCTGGTGAATCAACTGAATGCATTGATCGGGAAGAATATCAAGCCGAAAATCGCACCTACTCGTCCCGGTGACATCAGGCACTCTTTTGCCGACGTATCCAAGCTTCAGAAGGAGTTTGGCATCAGACCGATCGTCGACTTCAGCGAAGGGCTGGAGAAGACAATTGGATTCTTCAAACGTGAGGCGATGCTAACCAGCCGTGTCTGATCAGAGCCCGAACAGCACCGCTGGCAACAACGCGCCTTCGGAAAGTACGCCTGCGATTCCGCTTTGGCAGATACTCGTTCTCGTCGCGGCGTTTCTGATTCTCTACCTGCCGATTCTGGTAGATCTGGTTTCCGACTGGTATCACGATCCCAACTACGGCCACGGCTTCTTGATTATCCCGGTTTCGGCTTGGTTGATCTGGAAGAAGCGCGCGGTTCTGAAGACCATTCCGTTGGAGACCGGCAAATGGGGCCTGCCCGTAACGATTGTATCGCTGGCTTTGTTTATTTTGGGCACGGCCGGTGCCGAATTCTTTACGACTCGGGTTTCGATGGTGGGATTGCTCTTCGGCATCACGCTGTACTTAGTGGGACCCCGTTTTATGCGCGAAATCTGGTTCGCCTTCTTTTTCCTGCTCTTTATGATTCCGGTGCCATATATCATTTACTACGCCGCGACCTTTCCCCTGCAACTACTCGGCTCGAAAATCGCCGCCGGTGTGCTCGGCGTCGTCGGGATTCCGCATTTGCGGCAGGGAAACATCATCCATCTGTCGAACAACTACTCTCTGGAAGTGGCGGAGGCCTGTTCCGGTCTGCGATCGCTCATAACTCTGCTGGCACTTGGCGCGTTACTATCATATCTCACGTTGAAGACGAAATGGAAGGCGATTACACTGTTCCTGGCGACCGTCCCGATTGCCATCGCCGCCAATATCTTCCGGATCACGGTCACCGCAATCGGCGCCTATGGCATCTCGCGCCAGATCGCCGAAGATTTCCTGCATGAGCTATCGGGCACGATCGTGTTCATGTTCAGTCTCATTTGCTTGCTGATCTTGAGTTCGATTCTGCGGGTGGGAGAGAAATGAGGAAATTCGTTACTCTGCTCGCGCTCTTGATTCCGTTTGGACTATTGGCGATTACTCTGCGCAACATGGTCGTCGAACCGAAGCAGCCATCGAATCTGGCGTCAATGCCGCTACAGATTGGCGACTGGAAGGGTCAAGACATCCCCGTCAGCCAAGCGACCGCCTCCGTGTTGCAGGCGACCGAAGTGCTGTTGCGTGACTTCATCAATGCTGACGGCGAATATGTTGGTTTGTTTATTGCCTATTTCCGCGACCAAAAATATGGCTCGCAAATTCATTCTCCGCGGCATTGCGTTCCCGGAGGAGGCTGGGTTGTCGAGGGTCTCGAGCGGGTGCCATTTGATTTAGGCGTAAGACAAATCACCGTCAACCGGATGACGATCACCCACAAGACCGAGATCGATCAGATGTTCTACTGGTTCCACACGCGCTCAGGAGACTTGGCCTCCGAATATGCTCTCAAGTTCGACCTCGTCCGAAATTCGCTCTTGTTCTCCCCGACCGACGCCGTTATCATTCGGTTGACCGTTTCGCAGCGGGGCAAAACCCCGGCGGAATGTCAGAAGTTGGCCGAGAGATTTATGCAGGATATCCTGGGTGATGTTCGCAAGTCGCTCCCGTTTGCCACGATCTAAGCAGCCCGCAACCACCCTTAGGAGTTGACCATGTCACTGCGTTCTGTCATTGCTCTGCTAAGACCCAACCAATGGATCAAGAACATCGTCATCTTTGGCGCGCTGATTTTCGCGAGGGAGTTTACTGATTGGGTCAAGGTCAGCAGAGCGTTTTATGCTTTTGTCATCTTCTGTCTGCTCTCATCGACCATATATGTCATCAATGACATCATCGACCGCGACTCCGACCGCTCTCATCCGCTCAAGAAAGGCCGTCCGCTGGCAGCGGGGGCTATATCGCCGCCTGTCGCGTGGGTAATGGCCGCCGTCATCGGTACGATCGGGCTGGCAATGACGTCCGCAATGCCAAGGCCTTTCATCTGCACGGCGCTTGTGTTTCTGGCTTTCAATATTCTCTATTCTTTGGTTCTCAAGAAGATCGTAATCATTGACGTTATGGCGGTCGCCGTGTCGTTTGTAATCCGCGCGGTTGCCGGTTCGTTTGCGATCGCCGTCCCCAACTCGTCGTGGTTGGTTGCCTGCACCTTCCTGCTGGCGCTCTTTATCGGTTTTGGCAAGCGGCGCCACGAAACGGTCACACTCGGCGAGGACGCCGGCAGTCACCGCGTGTCGCTTAAGAAATACTCGCCTTATTTCCTCGATCAACTGATCGGCGTCGTGACCGCCTCAACCGTGGTGGCCTACACGTTCTATACGCTGTCGCCGGAGATCAAACAGAAGCTTGGCGTTAGTCATCTGGAACTGACCATTCCTTTCGTGCTCTACGGCGTTTTCCGTTACCTCTACCTGATCCATCAGGAGGAAAAGGGTGGTTCGCCGACCGAGGTGCTGCTTTCCGATATCCCTATCCTCATCAATATTGTCTTGTGGTTTCTTTCAGTGATGGCGATATTCATGTTTTCCGGGAACTGAAGGCGGGCTGTTGCATAACATCACTGAAGGGAGATAACCGACTCCCTGACAGTGCGTACTTGAAAGTTTGATCGGTGTTTTTAACTGAGGACTGATCCATGAAATTTGCAGCATTAGGATACGAGATCGTCACTTTGGCTTTGCTGTTTCTTATCTCTTGCAGCAGCCAAGAACCTAAGACCTCCGATGATACCACGGGTGGTTTGTTACCCGGCCAAAGCGAGCTATCCGGGTATGTCCGGACAGCAGCACCTGTCTCTTACAATCGCGACAAGGCCTGGGATCATCTTGGCGCCAACGCTGACAAGATGCTGTACAACGGCTTCCAGCAAGCGACAACGGCGACGTATGCCTCCAATGACAAAGCTCGCACTCTGACTCTCGAAATCATGCGGTTCAAGGACCCGGTGCGCGCCTTCGCGATCTTTGGCTTCCTGCGTCAACCGGGAGCCCGCCCGGTCGAATTGCAGCCTCAGGGATATATCAACCGTGACACGCTGGTTTTCGTCAAGGGTGCTCACGTCGGTCGCGTGATCGGTTCGAATCCCAAAGCCGAGACCGACCTGATACAGGCGGCAAAAGCGATGCTCGGCAGGTTGTCGGACAGTGTGCTGTTGCCCGCGCAATTGCAGATGCTCCCACGTGAAGGCATGGTGCCCAATACGGAGGCCGTGACCCTTGACGACATTGAGGGCCAGAACCGACGCAGCAATCTCTTTAGCGCGAAATATCTTCTTGGAGCCGACACGGTGCAGTTGTTTCTGCAACTCGACCCCGACGGTGGTCTCGCAGTTGCTGTAAGCGAGTTCATCGGCGATAAGGGTCAGATCAAGAACTACCTTATGGATTGCGGTTACCAGGCGTTGACCGGCCAAGACAAACAAGGACAGACGATCTTCTGCGCCCTCGACAAGAATGTGCTCTGTACGGTCGTCGGCTGGAAGGACGAGAAAGCTGCACGGGACGTGGTAAACAAGGCTTTCGCCTTGGCCGCCAGGACGCCTCAGATGTAGACCGGTATCACGGCTGCTCTACAACGTCATCTTTTTCTTTGGGTGAGTTCTTGTCCGACAACCGCCGGATTTAGCCTGACACAGAGCAAGTCCTCACACTACTATTGTCTTGCCGCGCTTTCGCAACCGGCGTATCTTGCCGCCGTATAACAGCAGAGGAATTGGAACAGGCAATGTCGTTTACTTCAATTATAACCAAGATCTTCGGCAGCAAGTTCGACCGCGATGTCAAGGCGATTACACCGCTGGTCGCCGAAATTAATAGCATTTTTGAGACACTCAAAGATTGGCCGGACGAGAGATTTGTCGAGCGCACAAATGAGTTTAAGGCCGAATTGGTCGAACTGAAAAACGAAATCAATCAGTCCGCCGAACAGGAGCAGTGGGATAAAGAAACATATAAGAAGAACTTCCGCACCGAGGTCGACAACTACCTGAACGAAATCCTGCCGGAAGCCTTTGCAATGTGTAAAGAAGCATGCCGACGCTTGTGCGGGACTTCCTGGAATGTCTGTGGACTTGATCTGAGTTGGGAGATGGTGCCCTATGACGTGCAACTTATCGGCGGTATCGCGTTGCATCTGGGCAAAATCTCCGAGATGGCGACCGGCGAGGGCAAGACGCTGGTGGCGACGATGCCAATCTATCTGAATGCGCTGGTCGGCGAAGGGGTCCATCTGGTGACCGTCAACGACTATCTTGCTCGCCGCGACTCGGAATGGATGGGAGAAGTCTACAAATTCCTCGGTCTCACCGTCGGCTGCATCCAACATGACATGGATTTCGGCGAACGTCGCGCGCAATATGCCTGCGACGTCACCTACGGCACCAACAACGAATTCGGTTTCGATTACCTGCGCGACAACATGGCGATAGCGCCGGAGTATCGCGTACAGCGCCGTCATTTCTACGCCATCGTCGACGAGGTTGATAGCGTGCTGATCGACGAGGCGCGTACACCGTTGATTATCTCCGGTCCCGTCGAGAGCGATTCACAGCGCTATCAGGAAATGCAACCGCTGGTTGACCGCCTGGTACGCAAGCAGACTGAATTAGCCAACAAGATGATGTCGGAAGTGGAGAAGTTGATCGAGGATGGTAACGAAGCGGATGCGGCTTTCCGGCTGTTGGCCGTGCAACGCGGGATGCCGAAAAACAAGCGGCTGATGAGATTGTTCAAAGAGGGCGGAGCGCGGAAACTCGCACAGGGTTTGGAAAGCGACCTGCTGCGCGAAAAACGGATGCATACACTGGATGAGGAACTCTACTTCGTCATCGACGAAAAGGAACACACGATCAATCTGACCGATATGGGGCGTGACCTTCTTTCTCCCGAAGACAAGGCGCTGTTTATTCTTCCCGACATAACCGAAGGCCTCCATCAGATCGACACCAATGAGTCGCTGACCGATGAACAGCGGCAGGCGGAAAAGGAAAGACTATATCGCGTTCACGCCGAGCGTGCCGACAAAAATCATGCCATCAATCAACTGCTCAAAGCCTACTCGCTTTATGAGAAAGACGTCGAGTACGTTTTGCAGGAAGGCAAGGTACTGATCGTCGATGAGTTCACCGGTCGTCTGATGCCGGGACGGCGCTACTCCGACGGATTGCATCAAGCCATCGAAGCCAAAGAAAAAGTCCGCGTGGAAGGCGAGACACAGACGGTCGCGACCATCACGTTGCAGAATTATTTCCGGCTCTACTTCAAACTTGCCGGCATGACCGGTACCGCCGAAACGGAAGCGGGGGAATTCTTCGAAATATACAAGCTCGACGTCATGGTGATTCCGACGAACCAGCCGGTACGGCGTCTTGACTATGAAGATCGCATCTATCGTACCCGTCGCGAGAAATACAATGCCATCATCGAAGAGATCGAAGCGCTCCATTTGCGAGGCATGCCGGTTTTGGTCGGTACGATCTCGGTGGAAGTGTCAGAGACGCTGGCGCGCATGCTCAAACGCAAAGGCATCCCGCATCATGTTCTAAATGCCAAGTATCATCAGCAAGAAGCGGAGATCGTCCGTGACGCCGGTCGCGTCAACGCGGTGACTATCGCCACTAACATGGCGGGTCGTGGTACCGACATCAAGCTCGAACGCAAATCCTTCAAGCGCGATCAGATTGACGACGAGATCAAATATGCGCTCAAGAACATTCCCGAACCGGAGGGTCTGGGGCTGGCTCCCGATGAGGAACCGTTCGGTTTGTACATCATCGGCACTGAGCGACATGAGTCGCGCCGCATTGACCGACAGTTACGAGGTCGTGCCGGTCGTCAGGGGGACTTCGGCGCATCGCGGTTTTTCCTTTCGTTAGAGGATGATCTGATGCGTCTGTTCGGCAGCGATCGTATCGCCTCGGTGATGGATAGACTTGGAGTGAAGGAAGGAGAAGTGATCGCGCATCCATTGGTCACCAAAGCGATTGAGCGGGCTCAGAAACGTATCGAGATGCAGAACTTCTCCATCCGCAAACATACCGTCCAGTATGACGACGTGATGAACAACCAGCGCTCCGCAATTTATGATCGACGCAATGCCCTGATCGACAAACCGAGTCACAAGGAAGAAGTCGAGCACTTAATCAGCGAGGTTGCCGAGCGTCTCGTCGATGAGTACTTTCCTGAAGACGGGGAACTCGACTCCGGCAGTCTCGCGCAGGCGTGTCTCAATACATACCTGCTTGGCGTCGATTTCAAATCGGACGGGTACTCCGGTCTGACTAAGTTTGGTCTCACCGAGAAACTTCAGGAAGCGGCGCAGGAGCACTATCGTCGCAAAGAACAATTCCTCGGCGATGAAGTTATGCGGCATCTGGAGCGCTATGCCCTGCTGTCAACCATTGACACCGAGTGGCGCGAGCATCTCTACGAAATGGACCAGATGAAAGAAGGCATCGGTCTGCGCGCCTATGGCCAGCGCGATCCGTTGATCGAATACAAAAAAGAAGCCTACAACATGTTTAATGAGTTGGTCGACCGGATCGACAAGACCGCCGTGAGTTTGGTTTTCAAATTGCAGCCGGTCGATCAAAGCCAGGTTCAGCAGCGACGACAGCAATCACAGGCGCGCCTGCGTTCCGTGCATGAGAGTATCAGTGGAATGGCATCCGTGCTCCCCGAGTCGGAACAACCACAGGAGACCATGCCCGAAAAGCACAAACCGATCGTGCGTGATATGCCCAAAGTCGGTCGTAACGATCCCTGCCCCTGCGGCTCCGGCAAAAAATACAAGAAGTGTCACGGCGCGGAATAGGTGATACTTAGTAGGTTAGACATTCCTGCCTGACATTTCTGACTCCGGTAGGTTAGGCATTCTTGCCTGACCTCTCCGTTGAACAAGTTTCGTAGGTCGAACCTCCTTGAGGTCTGACGCCGATTGTCAAACCGCGAGGCGACTTGATCTACTTGACTTTGGATTTATCAAGATGATCCAAAGCAAAAAGGAGTTGAAAATGATTGAACGTGCAAAAGACAAGGTGAACGCGAAGGTGTTTAAGGTGCTGGTCAGTGTAGTGCTGATGGCAATATGCGGAAGTGCCATAATTGCTGCTGGAACCGGTCAAAACAAAGGGAAAGCCACTTGTTATGCCTTCCGTGACGTGCGGGTGTTCGACGGCCAAAATGTGATCGAGAAAGCCACGGTGCTCGTGCGCGACGGCAAAATCGAGAATGTTGCTGCCGCCATGAAGATTCCGGCTGATGCCCAGGTCATCGACGGCAGCGGCAAAACTCTGTTGCCCGGCCTGATTGATTCCCATACCCATATATTTGGCGATGGGCTGCAACAGTCCGTGCAGTTCGGCGTTACCACCGACATTGATATGTTCACCAGTGTCGAAATCGTCAAAACGATGAAGGAGCAACAAGCAGCCGGGGCCAACCCCGACCGGGCCGACCTTGTCTCCTCCGGAACACTGGCAACCGTCCCCGGCGGACATGGAACGGAATATGGCATCACCATCCCCACCCTGTCACAGCCCGAGGATGCTCAGGCGTTTGTGGATGCTCGCATCGCCGAGGGGTCGGATTTCATCAAGATCATTTACGGTCATGGCTGGAAATATGCTTCGCTGGACAAACCCACACTGGCCGCTTTGATCAACGCTGCTCATAAACGTAAGAAACTGGCGGCTGTTCACATTGACACCCAGCAGGACGCCAGCGATGCCATCGAGAGTGGAGCGGATATCCTGGCCCATGTCTGGTACGATCGTGAACCCAATCAAGCCCTGATGACCCTGGCCCGAGAGCACCATGTTATCCTGATCCCCACCTTGACGGTTATTAATGGCATTTGCGGTTTGAAACCGGGATTCGCCCTGATAGCCGATCCGCAGATCGGGCCTCTTATCTCCTCCGCCGATCTGCCGAGTTTGAAGCGAGAATTTCCTGTGTCATCCTTCAAACAAGAGGATTTCAACCGGGCAGAGAGGATCACTGAGACATTCAAGAGAAACGGATTGTCGGTCCTGGCGGGCACCGACGCTCCCAATCCCGGCACCACCTATGGTGCTAGTTTGCATCAGGAACTGGAACTGCTGGTGCAGAGCGGGTTCTCACCCGCCGAAGCTCTGAACGCGGCAACCGCACTACCTGCAAGAGTCTTTGGTCTCGCCGATCGCGGCCGTATTGCAAAAGGGTTGCGAGCCGACCTGCTGTTGGTCGAAGGTAACCCTCTGGCCAATATAAAAGACACGCGCCGCATCGCCGGAATCTGGAAAGAGGGAGTGGAACTGGATCGTACCAGTTACCGCGAAAAGATCGCCCAAGAGAAGATAGCCGCCACCAATCAGCCCAAACCCTCGCCTCCTGCCGGATTGGATGCCGGTCTGATCAGTGATTTTGAGGATAGCACCGCTAGCAGCCGTTTCGGTTTGGGTTGGCAAGAGTCGACCGACGCTATCATGGGAGGTAAGTCCACTGTTGAACTCAAGATAGAAGCAGGCGGGGCCAACAACAGCCGATATTGCCTGGCATTATCCGGTGAAGTGGTTGCCGGTGTCGCCTATGCTTGGAGCGGCGCCATCATGTTCCCCGCCACCATACCGTTTGCACCGGCCGATCTCTCCGGGAAAAAGAGAATTGCCTTTTGGGCCAAGGGTGACGGTCAGACATATGAAATCCTTTTCTATTCCAAAGAGACGGGCTATATACCGTCTATACAGACGTTTATTTGCGGCGCCGAGTGGCAACAATTTACATTCGCCTTTAGTGCTTTCCCTAATGTGGACAGCACCCAGGTCACGGCCATCGCTTTCTGTGCCGGTCCCAAACCGGGCCGTTTCAGTTTCAGCCTCGACGATATCGAACTCAAATGATGATCCTAAGGAAGAATGTGGCATCACGTTTCACCCGGTCTTGTGGCTCAGAGCCTCTCTGAGGCCTGACGTGGATTCGTTGTAGGGGCGCACGGCAGTGCGCCTTGATGTCTTCTATCAACGCTCTAGGCGAAGGCGGGAATCCAAGTTCTGAATGCGCCCTCGCACACTCATTTCGGATACGACGAAAACTGATCTGCAACCGCCCACCATCTGCCATCTTCTTTGACGAACACAAACATGTCCCGGCCGGTTGACACAATCGTCCTGCCGCCCATATCAAACGACATGTCGAAATAGTAGGCCACCACCGCCGTATCGCCATAGATCTGAATCTGCGGATCAAGCTCTTTCCAATAATGAATCTTCGTCGTTCCCGCCACAAACTCCGCCCAACCATCGATACACGCCTGTCTGCCTTCTCGTCGATGCCGATCCACAGGTGTAATCGCGACCATGTTCTCGTGGAAGTAGTCTTTCAGTTCTCCAACCTTGCCCGTCGTCCAGGCGCGATTGAGCGCCTGTAATGTCTGCCAAACATCCTGCTTGATTTTGTCTTTGAATGCGTCGGTCATGCGGTCTTCTCCTCTGATGATGCTTTTGTCTGGAGAAACAAATGCACGGCAATCAGACAGGTCAATCACTTCTGGTGTTGACTTGGTTTCGATGTAGTGCGCCAACAAAAAGGACAGGAGTCTTTAACTCCTGCCCTGCGACATCGCCATGTTATCGACTCACCCCAGATAGCTTACATTCAACTCTCTTGCCGCCAATGCTTCATCCAAGCGTGCGACCGGCGTGTTCTGCGGAGCGTTCTTCACGATTTCGGGATTGGTTTCGGCTTCATCCGCAATCTGCAGCATGATCCGCACGAACTCATCCAGTGAACGCTTGCTTTCGGTCTCGGTCGGTTCGATCATTAACGCTTCCGACACGATCAGCGGGAAGTAAGTGGTCGGCGCATGCACGCCAAAATCGAGCAGCCGCTTGGCGATATCCGACGTCTTGACCCCGAGCTTCTTCTGAATATCGCCGGACAAGACAAACTCATGTTGACAGACAAAATCATAAGGCAGCTTGTACCGCTCGCGCAGCTTCTCTTTGAGATAATTGGCATTGATAATCGCCGCTTCCGACACTTCACGCAGACCCGTGCCGCCATGCATGAGGATATATGTATACGCCCGCACCATCATGCCGAAGTTGCCGTAGAAGGCATGCAACCTACCGATTGACAGGGGACGGTCGTAGTCGAAGTAGTACTGCTTTTCATCTTTGCAGACGACCGGCAGCGGCAGATAGGGTGCCAACCGCTTTTTGACACCGACTGCGCCTCCACCCGGTCCACCGCCACCATGCGGCGTGGAAAACGTCTTATGCAGATTGATATGCAGAATGTCAAAGCCCATATCTCCCGGTCGCGCGATTCCCATCAACGCATTGAGATTGGCCCCATCCATATAGACCAACGCACCTTTGCTGTGGGCAATCTCGCATACCCGCTTGATTTCCCGTTCAAACAACCCCAACGTATTCGGATTGGTTAACATGACCAGAGCGTATGATTCGTCAAGAATCCCCTCCAGCACCGCCGGATCCAAAATACCCTGATCGCTCGACTTGATCTGTACCGGCTTGTATCCCGACATCGCCACCGATGCCGGATTGGTGCCGTGCGCCGAATCCGGGAGCAAGACATTTACGCGCTTTTCACTGATATGCTTATAGTGCGCCTTGGCCAACTGAATGCCGGTGAATTCACCCTGCGCGCCGGAAGTCGGCTGCAGCGTAACTTCGTCCATCCCGGCAATTTCCGTCAGCATCCGCGCCAGATCATACATCAGATGCAACGCCCCCTGTGCCGTACGCGCCGGTTGGAACGGATGCAATTCCGTCCATCCCGGAAAGGCGCTGATTTTCTCGTTCACTTTCGGATTGTATTTCATCGTGCAACTACCGAGCGGGTAGATCGCCTTGTCGATGTGATGATTCATCGCCGACAGGCGGATGTAATGCCGGACGATTTCATTCTCGGATATTTCTGGCAACGCGGCGTCCTGCGCGCGCAGATTAGCGCTGCCGATCAGCTTCTCCATCGGCAACTCAGGCACGTCGCACTTCGGCAGCGAGTACCCCTTCTGTCCCTCGCGCGACAACTCGAAAATCAACGGACTATCAACATTGTTCATCGTAGTCTATTTCTTCTCCATCTTGGCTAACTGCTCGTTAATCCAATCTTTCTCTTCAGTGTCAGGATATTGCTTGAGGAAGCTCTTAAACTCCGCTTTCGCCTTTTTGAAGTCCTTTGCATTCTGATAACTCAGAGCGATCATCAATTGCGCCTCAATACCGGTGGAATCCTGCGGGTAAGCCTTGATCATATCGCGCCAGCTTGCGACGGCGGCAGAGTAATTCTTCTTCTTGTACAACATGTGTCCCAGATTAAATGCCGCCTGCGCCGCCATTTTTTTGCCGTTGTCAGCATCCAGCATCATAACTTCCTGGAAATACGTCGCTGCTTTGTCATAATCACCGCGCCAGCGATACTTCTGGCCGATTTCGTAAGTCAATTCGATATCCTTCGGCTTTCTGGCAAGCTTGTTCAACAGATCTTCCAGCGTCCCGATTCCCGACATCGCATTGACGATGGCCGATACGAATTCATCCGGCGGCAGGTAGCCAACAAACCGATCAATCTCCATTCCACTCGGTTTCAGCAGAAGCACGGTTGGATAACTTCTCACACCAAAGCGCGCCGCTGTCATTGTGTCAACCTGGCATTGATCTTTCCAATCTCAAAGTTGTTCAGAAACTTCTGAACGTAGGAATCAGGCAGCGTGGTGTCCGCCATTTTCCTACACCACACTCACCAATCCGTGAACCAGTCGAGAATGACTAGCTTCTGCGACTGTTGCGCCTGTGCCATCAGCGAATCGAAGTTGTCTGCAAATTGCAGATCGCCGATTCGGGTACTCGCTTGAACCGATGGCAACACCAACCACAGCGACATCAACATTATGGCAACGGTCAGGTATCTCATCTACGATTTATCCTCCAGATCAATATCGTCATTAAGAGCGGATAGGTCGTAGGGGCGCAGCACGCTGCGCCCGCGGGCACGTGCAACGTGCCCTTACGAGCAAATCTGTCGGGTTTGGCGCTACGCTGCAAACCCGACCTACTAAGATTTATCCTCCAGATCAATATCTTCGTCACCTGTAAGCGCGATTCCTTCCAGTGCTGCCAACAACTCTTTCGCGTGTTCGTAGTTCTCAGCGGCGACATAGACTCTGGCAATACCCCCCACGGTTGAAACCGTCGACAACGCCACAGTAAGAATCTCCGAGTCGGCAGCTCCGCCATACTGCGTCATCTTTCGCGTCGCATAGGGAATTCCTTCCTGATTCAATAGATCAAGCAGGAACCGCAGCTTGAGAAAATCCTGGCTTTCAAACAATAATAATGCATCTTTGTCATCGCCTGAAGAGCGAACGGCGGTTTTTTTTGTCGGCGCCGGGCCGTCAACCAAAGGCACCCCGCAATCCGGGCAGACCGAGACGCGGTATTCATACTCGTAATAGCATTTCGGGCAATGGTGCATGGTCAGACTCACACCTGCGTCGGATCTGAGGACGAACTCCCGGAGTCGCTGTCAATGTCCTGACCCTCCGGAAGTTCACTTCCGCTGACAGAGTCCAGCACTTTCTGAGCAGCCGCGAGATCGCCGGGATTGACGTATATATCCGAAGCGTGAGAAGATGATTGTGCGCCGAAGGCCACATTACCCCCTGCCGAGCCACCGATTGAATCGGTAATACCAAGACCTCTGGCAACATAGGGTATGCCCGCATCGTCGAGGGCCGCGGCGACGAACATCGCCTGCATGACGCTGTCCGCCTTCAGCAGTAAGACCGCATCGATTTTATCATCCGGGTTATCCATCTTTTCCGGAGGCGGACCGGGCAGTAGCCTGACCTGGCAATCGGAGCAGACTTCACTACCCTCGATGTATTCCATCAAACACTCGGGGCAATAGGGCATGGAACCTCAATTCTGGCTGGTTAGGGTCGCGCTTGACAGGCGTGGCCTATTCCAAGTCGTCTTCAAGATCACCCAATACTGATTCGGCGATCTCTTTGGCAGTATCGTAATCCTCTTCGTTCACGAAGAATTCACCGTCCACAAAGGCGGTGCGATAGAGCGTCTTTTTGGCACGCGGACCAGTGTCTTCCGAAGCCTTGAACACGTAGAGTATTCCGGCATCCCGCAAAGCATCCATCAGCGCATCCGAATTGGCGCGGCCGCTGGAGCGATACAGCAGGATCATGTCATCTTCCATCTCCTCCGACAGACTTTCGAGGTCTTCCACCGATGTGTCGATGAGATGCTCTCCGCATTCCGGACAAACAGACACATTGCCTTTGTATTCGGTCTCACAGTTTGGACAGAACGGCATGTTAAACCATCACCTCTCGCAAAGAGTCACGATAGAAATCAATTTCGCTTTTAGTACGTTTCTCCGTCGCGCAGACAATCAGGCAGTCTTCCTCCCACACGAACCGCGAAGTCGGCACGCCGGCAAAGATATTCTTCTCGATCAGACGGTCAAAGACTTTCACCGTGGGCTGCGATAATTTCAACGCAAATTCCATAAAAAAGGGTCGGTCGTGTGCAAGCTTAACGCCGGGAATCGAGCAAAGCTGATCTTTCAGATAGTGCGCTTTGTTGAAACACAGCTGCGCTACTTCTTTCAAGCCTTGCTTACCCAGTGTTGCCATGTAAATCGTCCCAGCCAGCGCGCAGAGCGCTTCATTGGTACATATATTTGAAGTCGCCTTGTCGCGACGGATATGCTGTTCGCGGGTCTGCAACGTCAGGCAGAATCCCCGTTTTCCATTTTTGTCTTTGGTCATCGCCGTCAGGCGACCGGGAAGCTGCCGCACAAACGCCTTTTTCGTCGCAAAGAAACCGAAGTACGGTCCGCCGAAATTCAGACTGTTCCCCAGCGGCTGCCCCTCGCCGACACAAACATCGGCGCCGAATTCTCCGGGCGTCTTTAGGTGAGCCAGCGAAATCGGATTAGCTGCCACAATCAGCAGCCCCCCAGCTTCCTTTACTATTTGCGGCACGCGATCGATCGGTTCGATGATGCCGTAGAAATTCGGATTCTGCATTACAAAACAGGCAGCGTTTTTGATTTTGGCTTTCAGATCATTCGCATCAATGAAACCGTCGTCATGTCGGACTTTGACCACTTCAATATCCTCGCCGCCGAGATAGATTCTGATGCAGTCTACATAATGGGGATGCACCAGCGACGACACCACGATTTTACGCCGGTTCGTCACCGATAACGCCAACAACACTGCTTCCGCAGTAGCGGAACCGCCATCATACATCGAGGCGTTCGCTACATCCATACCGGTCAAACGGCAAATCAGCGATTGGAATTCATAGATTCCCTGCAGCGTGCCCTGTGATACTTCGGCCTGATAGGGGGTGTACGCGGTCTTAAACTCGGAACGATCGATTAGATGCCCGACTACTGCCGGAACAAAATGATCGTAAGCGCCCGCCCCCATATAATTGGCAAACTCGGCCGTCGTGTGGTTCTTGGCGGCCAGTTCCCCCATTATCTTCACAGTCTCAAACTCCGAAAGAGCTTCGGGAAGATTCAACGGCTTCTTTAACCGCAACGACTCCGGAATACCTTGAAGCAGTTCTTCAAAACTATTGACTCCGATATCGCGCAACATCTCCTGACGTTCGCGATCGGAGTGGGGGACGAATGTCATCTCCTATTCCTCTAACAGCTTGCGGTAACTGGCGGCGTCAAGCAGGGCATTCACTTCCGCAAGATCAAACTTGGCGATCTTGATGATCCAACCAGCGCCATAGGGATCCTTGTTGATAACCGTTGAATCTTTTTCCAGACTCGTGTTGGTTTCCTTGACCACGCCCGAAAGCGGCGAAAACATCTCGCTAACAGCTTTAACTGCCTCGATGGTTCCAAACGATTCCAGTTGCTTGACAACCTTGCCAACCGGAGGCAATTCCACGAAGACGATATCCCCCAATTCGCCCTGAGCATACTCGGTAATTCCCACAATCGCCACGTCGCCTTCGATCTTAACCCATTCATGCTCGCGCGTGTATTTCAATCCCTCTGGGATGCTCATAAATCCTCCAAACTATACTACCTTATCCACGTTATGTATCGTCCCTTTTGTCCGCCTAAAATAGTCTTCTACGAAGCCGGTGTCAAATATTCCCGACTGAAATACCGGATCTGCCAGGATTTTTTTGTGGAAGTCGATTGTCGTATAAATGCCTTCGACGACAAACTCATCAAGGGCCCACAGCATCTTCTGAATGCCATCGGCCCGGTTCTTGTGATGCACAATCAGCTTGGCGATCATCGAGTCATAGTATTGCGGAACCACGTATTTCGCATATATATGCGTGTCCACCCGCACTCCATGCCCACCCGGCACATGCAGCGACGTGATCAGCCCCGGCGAAGGCGCGAAATTGGCTTCGGGGTTCTCAGCGTTGATTCGACACTCGATCGCGTAGCCGGATATCTTGACATCGTTTTGAGTCAGCTTCAGCTTGTCGCCGGCGGCGATGTGCAGCATTTCCGCGATGATATCGATATCGGTAACCTCTTCTGTTACTGGATGTTCCACCTGTACGCGGGTGTTCATTTCCATAAAATAGAAGCTGCCGTCTTTTTCGAGCAGAAATTCCACCGTCCCGGCATTCTGGTAACCCGCTGACTTGGCGCCTTTTACCGCCGCAGCGCCCATCCGACTACGGAGTTCCTCACCAACCACCGGCGATGGCGACTCCTCCAAGAGTTTCTGGTGGCGCCGTTGCACCGTGCAATCGCGTTCCCCAAGGTGGATAACGTTGCCATATTGATCCGCCAGAATCTGTATCTCGATATGGCGGGGGTTTTCCAGATACTTCTCGATATAGATTTCCGGGTTGTTGAAGGCCGCCGCTGCTTCCAACTGCGCGGTCTTGAATCCGCTCTCCAGTTCGGCCTGATTGCGGGCAATTCTCATTCCCCGCCCGCCACCACCGGCAGCAGCCTTCATGATTACCGGGTAACCGATCTCATCAACTATTTTCTTGGCGACAGTCGCGTCGGCGACGCCCCCCTCGCTTCCGGGGATTACCGGCACACCGGCTGCCTGCATCGTCTGCTTGGCCTGAACCTTGTCTCCCATCGCACGAATCGCCTCCGGCGGAGGGCCGATGAACACCAATCCACACGAGCCGCAGATTTCCGCAAAATCGGCGTTTTCCGCCAGATAGCCATAGCCGGGATGAATCGCCTCTGCCCCCGTTATCTCGGCCGCCGCAATAATGCGTTTGGGATCAAGATAGCTTTCGGCTGATCTGGCCGGACCGATACAGACCGCTTCGTCGGCGAACCGGACATGAAGTGAATCAGCATCTGCTTGTGAATAGACGGCTACGGTGGGAATGCCTAATTCCCGGCAGGCGCGGATAATCCGTAGGGCAATCTCGCCACGGTTGGCGATTAGAATCTTCTTGAACAATCTCTCTCCAGTTCCTTCTTGCCGCGGCGAACTGCGAACCAAGGCGGGGTAAATGTAGCACAACGCTTCCAGAGGCGCAAATCTTTCCGTCGAGATGCCATAAAAGTATTGACTGTGATTTCCACGGAAAGAGATTGATGTTGACGGAGGCAGGGCAAGAACACTACCTTCACCGACTATCAACTGAGAAGGAAGCTGGAGATATTCTCGCGTGGAAGGCAAAGTCACTGAGAGATCGTTTTATCCCATTCTGAAGGAAGTCATCAGCTCCTTCGGGGGTACCGGCGTAAGCGAGGTCAGCTTCAATTCCGTTCCTGATCTTGTCTTCGCGCTGGGGGGGTTCGATTGGATACTCTCCGTCAAAATAGGCGACTCGGTGGGAATCGTGAAATCGGCATTCCTGCAGTACATCCGTCATAAGGAAGAGAGTTCGATTCAGTTCGGTATTCTGCTGCTGCTCCCCGACAATTTTAGGTCTATCCCGGCTGACGAAAGGGCGCTTCGGGCTGCCGTGAGGGAAAAGGCGGCAACGGCTCTTATCGATGCCGGAGACGTCAAAGAGGAATTGCGCGACAAGGCGTTTCCAGAAATAGTCCGTTTCATCAAGGAAAAGGTGCTGGCCAAACTTGCGACCGACCAAAGAGCTTATTATGACCTAAAATTGGTGGTCTCGTTACTGCAGCAGCAAGTGACGGAAGTCATGGACCAGTTGGTTCTCAGCGAGGAGCGAATTCTGAAGATCGTCACCAACAAGCGACTTTTGATGAATCTGGGGCACCTTAAGCATGACCAGGCCGAATCCGTTGGGCGCTTTCTGGCGTCATACATTTTGATGAGCCAGATTCTCTTTCTCCGCCTTTTCTATACTTCACATCCGAACCTCTTCACTGAGGCGATCACGCCAGTCACCAAGCACAGCCTCAGGCGAGCGTTCCGCACAATCGAAGACATCAACTACAAGCCGATATACGCCGTCGATGTTCTTGACGTGACACCCGACGAGTTCGTTAGAGATACATTCCGGCTAATCTGGGGGTTGGAGATCGAACGAGCCAAGCATGAGTTGCCTGGACGAGTCTTCCATGAACTGATGCCCAAAGGCATTCGCAAAATGCTCGCCGCGTTCTATACGCGGCCAATTGCCGCAGATCTGCTTGCAGCGCTGTGTATTCATAAGTCGAATACCACCGTCTTTGACCCGGCAAGCGGCTCCGGTACAATCTTGGTGTCGGCCTACAGAAGGAAACGCAAGCTGTTCGAGACGGAGGGCAAAGTGGGAACACCTCATAAGCGTTTCTGTGAAGAAGAAATCTACGGAGCCGATATCATGCCGTTCGCTGTCCACCTGACAGAAGCCAATCTGGCCTCTCTTGAAGTCAGCACAACAATCGACCGAACACAGATTATGCAGAGCGATAGTCTGCAATTAGTTAGCGGCAAACCATATCCGGGTGGAATTTCCCAACTCGACATTTTTCCTCATCCGAGTGGTTCATCGCCTGTTGCCAACAATGCAAAGGGTGAAACGTACGCGGTCGAACTCCGGCAGGTTGATGCAGTGTTGATGAACCCCCCTTTCACAAAGATCGAACGCGGTATTGGCAAGCTCATCTCAATGCAACGGTACCATGACCGCTGCGGCGGGGAAGTCGGGCTCTGGGGACATTTCATCGCTCTGGCTGCAGAACTGACTAAGCCGGGCGGAATTATCGGCATGGTCGTGCCAATAAACATCCTCAGAGGCCGCGAATCCCAGAAGGTGCGCCAAATCGTCTTTGAAGACTGGACTCCCCTTTACATCGTCAAGCCGACCTTCAACTATGCTTTCTCCGAATGGGCGGAATACAGGGACATCCTGGTCATCGCCAGAAAAGAAAAGCCGAATCCCAAGCATCGGGTCAAATTCTGTCTCGTCAAGAAGGACTTGCTCAAGCTGACAGATACTGACGTCACGATGATGGCAGAGCAGATAACCGACAAGCGAAGCCTTCGATCCAAGTCTCTGGATATTGACTCACAGCCGCTCGGAGAGATCTCGAAACGGTCTCCCAATTTGATGTGGTACTGCGGCGTCACCGACTTCAAACACCGCGACCTCATGAATGAGTTCCTGGAGAAACTTCCTCAGGCCGTGAAACTGACTCCTCAGAACTTATTTCGAGAGGGCATACGGATGGCGCCAAAGGGGATATCGCAGGTCGTATTCGTTACCAGAGATTGCGACCCTTCGAGAGTCCAGGAGGCTTTTCTTCGCTTCAGGACGGAGGACCGACAGGCTGTCCTTGCAGTCGGACCGTTAGGGGCAGAGTTTCGCATCGAAAAAGGCAGCTTAGTGCCAAGCTTAAGAACACCCGTAGGCTTGAAGACAATGGATGTCACTGATCGACATGATTATCTTGCCAACGCTCCATACGGAGAATTGGAGAGAGTCTGCCGAGCAACGGGATTCAGGCCGCCACCCGGTTTCAAGTGGAGTGCGTACTGGGAAAGCCTATCTACCGGCCATAAAGCGAAGTCATCTCGCTTCGTTGTGACACGTCGGATCAATCCTTTCTCTCCCGCGACTTTCTTGATTGGCTTCTTGAGCCGGGATCCCATTTTTCCATCCGACCAACTGAAGGTCGCCGCTGACGGCAACCCGGAGCTATGCAAATCTCTCTGCGTGCTCGTGAACTCTGTGATTTTCGTCTCCCAATTCCTGATGCTCAAAGAGGAGTCAACCGGAAGATACGTCGATATTAGATCCTCTGATCTTGAGTCTATTCGGCTATTCCCTGACAAAGGGTACCATGGCCGTCTCGCTAAAGTCTATGACCGCTTTAGTAACAGGGAATTCCCCGCTCTTCGTGACCAGTTCGACAAGTTTTTTGAAGCGCGTTACAAAGAGTTCTGGGAGCGAGAGAAGGTTGCATCAGGAAAAGCCCGGCGCTGGAGCATCATTGACTCGGAGATTCAGCCGGCGCGGGTGAGGCTTGATCTCGATTTGGCAGTCTGCAACGCGCTAAAAATGAACGTGACAGAATACCATCTGCGACGAGTCTACGCGGTCATTGTCAAAGAGATGATAATGACCCGCCATCTTACCAAAGACTGACAGTCAGTCGCTTAGAACTTATTATCCGCCCCCACCGGGCTCCAGGCCTGATCCGATGCCGCCGTAATACCTTTAACCCGCAGGTCAAAGTCATCCGGATTGGTGGCATTGCGCATGGCGTCTTCATACGAGATCACGCCCAGACGATAGAGCTTCATGATCGATTGGTCGAAGGACTGCATTCCATATTGCACGGCGCCCTGCTCGACGAATTCGATCACTTGTGACGTTTTCATCGGATCAATGATCGCGTCACGGATCGCGCCGGTCGAAATCATAACTTCCACCGCCGGCACTCGTCCCGGCTGATCGGAACGCGGTAACAGACGTTGGCAGATAATCGCCTTGAGCGTGCCCGCCAGTAGCAGTCGGATTTGCTGATGCTGGTGCGGCGGGAAGAACGAAATGATGCGGGAAATCGTTTCGACCACGTTCATCGTGTGCAACGTCGTCAGCACCAGATGTCCCGTGTCGGCCGCCGCCAACGCAATCGACATCGTTTCGGCGTCACGAATTTCTCCGATCAAGATCACATCCGGGTCTTGACGGAATGCATGACGTAATGCCGCGCCGAAGTTTTCGGTATCGGCGCCTACCTCGCGCTGGGCAATGACCGATTTTTTGTCCTTGTAGATGTACTCGATCGGGTCTTCGATTGTCAGGATATTCTCGGAGCGCGTCGAATTGATTTGCTCGATTATCGCCGCCAGTGACGTCGACTTACCGGAACCGGTTGTGCCCGTTACAATCACCAGCCCCCGTCGAGCTTCGCAGATTTCGCGAATCGAATCGGGAAGGCAAAGTTCCTCAAAGGTCGGCACTGACGTGTTGACCGCGCGGATCGCGATGCCGGAGGTGCCGCGCTGACGATAGAGGTTGATACGGAAACGCCCCAGCTTGGTCACTGATAAAGCCAAGTCCATTTCGTTACGGGCGTTGAAGCGCTTCTGTTGCTCCGGTGACAGGATTTGCGCAATGATTTCGTTCATCCCATCTTTGCTAAGCGGATCGGTGTTCAGGGCAATCAGTTTGCCGTGGATTCTCAGAGTAGGCTTAATTCCCACCCGCAGATGAAGGTCGGAGGCAACCTGGCGTTGCATCTCCACCAGCATTTCACGCAGGTTCATGCTACAAGTCTCCCTTGAGTTGCCCGGAAACTTCTTTGGTTAGACCGGCTCGACGACAAACAACGTCTGACCAAACTCCACCGGTTGCGCGTTTTCCACCAAGCGTGCTTTTACCACCCCGTCGTATTCCGATTCGATTTCGTTCATCAACTTCATCGCTTCGATAATACAGACGGTCTGCCCTTTCTTCACCCGCGCACCCACCTCGACAAAAGGCGGCGCTCCGGGTTCGGGAGAGGTGTAAAACGTTCCCACCATCGGCGACTTGATCTCCTTGCCGGTAGCGGCTGTCGGTGTGAAAGACGCACTGACCGGTTGAGGTTGTGGTTGCGGCGCTACCTGAACGGGAGGCGCCACTTCCAGCGGCGGCAAACTCGGCTTCAGAGCCGCGCGTGGAATCGCAATCGTCGACTCGTGCGGACTGCCGTTGCCTCCTCCTCCGCCTTTCTTGATAATCTGAACCTTCGTCCACCAGTTGCGTACGGTGAGAGATTCGATATCAGCTTCCTCCACCAGTTTCACCAGTTTCCGGATAGTTTTTTCTCTCATTGGCTTACTTCACGGGTCATTCTAACCCTACTCCAATTATCGAATTATTTCCTCAAAAACTTACAACTCGATCAGCCGCTTTTCCGCCTTGTTCATTATACGGCAACCGGTTTTGGTGATCACGACATCGTCCTCGATGCGCACACCACCCCAGCCCTCAAGGTAAATGCCCGGCTCAATTGTCACAACCATATTCGGCTGCAGCAAGTCATTTGACAGAGGGGACAACCGTGGTCCCTCGTGAATCAACAGACCTATTCCATGTCCCAGACCATGCCCGAACTGCTTGCCATATCCTGCCTTACTGATGATGTCGCGGACATGCTTGTCAACATCAGGGCCTCTCAGTCCGGCACGCGCTTTCCTGCAACCGGCACCCTGCGCCTTGAAAACCAGATCGTAGATCTTCTTCTGCTTTGCATCAGCTTTGCCAACCACCACGGTGCGTGTGATGTCCGAATGGTATCCGTCGTAAGTGGCTCCAAAATCAAGAGTTACGAATTCACCCTTCTTGATCTTCTTTGCAGACGCTCTTCCGTGCGGCAGCGCACCGCGATAACCGGAAGCGACAATTGTCTCAAATGCCGGATCCAGCGAACCCAGCATTTTCATCTGATATTCAAGCTCTGCCGTCACATCAAGCTCAGATATTCCCGGTCGGATGATCTGGAGAATGCGCTCAAAAGCAACATCCGCGATTTCTACCGCTCTCTCAAGGCTGGCAATTTCTTCGGCGTCCTTGATAATCGCTATCGACTCGACCAGTCCATTGGTTGGCACCAAGAGGGAATCCGGAAGTTGCTTCTTGATGAGACCAAGCATCTTAGCCGGAAGGTACTCTTCCAGATAGCCAACCCGCAGATTTTTGACGGTCAATTGCCTGAACTTGCCCAGTTCGGAGAACAAATTCTGCTGAGCGATAACCTTCTTTGCGCCTTTGACTTCCTTGGCGATTTGCGCTTTGTAGCGAAAATCGGTCATAAGAATCGCGTTATTAGGGAGGACCAACAGCAATGCATTATCGCCTGAATAGCCGCACAAGTATCTTATTTGAGCGGACTTTGATTGCTCAAGTTCGTGCAGCAGGAGACAATCGAGGTTGTTGGCCTTTAGTAATGTCTGTAGTTTCTTGATTCGCTGTAACATGTTCTATCTTCCGTTCTCATGATGTTTCAATTTCTTCGCCTCCACCCCACCAACCACGGGGGACGATACCTAAACCTACTACAGTAGGTCAAGGGAAAAAAGCGGCACATAACTGTAGGTCCGAACCCCTGCGGTTCGGACACTTGAAGAGAAGTCGGGTAGGTTCGTGACCGCCAGCCCGTCAGGGCCGGGCCATCGACTGGCCGTCCTGAGGTTGTCCCATAAGTTCCTTTCCCTCACCCCTACACCCCTCTCCCAGTGGGAGAGGGGAAGGGGGTGAGGGTGTAAGGTATTGCGACGCCATGATCTCGCTCAACATTCTCGACCATCGCGATCGCTGTTCATAACCATACTCCAACTTATGGGACAACCTCTCCTCGTCTGGCGGTTCCTTCGCGGCAGGCCACTCGGCTGCCGCCGACGGAGTGCCCGGCACATGTCCACATGTGCCGGTGGTTCGGGGCAGATGAGGACATCTGCCGCCCACAAACGCGAATATCGATTGACTTTGCAGGTTTCTTTGCTAAATTGCGGTGGTCAAACTAAACGAAGATATGCCGATGTACAGCCAATTCCGGGCTGACTATTCGGGTGTTTTCTCGTTAAGGTGGAGGTTTTATCATGAAAAGCCATCGCGCCCTACTTCTGGCAGGCGTCGCTCTTGCATCTTTCTCAAGCCTCTATGCAGCTACAATCCATGTTCCCGCCGATCAACCGACGATCCAGGCAGGAATCAACGCGGCGGTGGATGGGGATACGGTGTTGGTGGCACCGGGGACGTATTTAGAGAATATTGTAATCAGCAAATCGATAACGCTTCAGTCCGAAGGCGGTGCCTCCGCAACCACGTTGGTACCTCAAACACCAGGCATCAGCCTTGTGAGTGCGGTGGCTATTACGGTGACCGTGGAGGGTTTCACTTTCCGTGACTGCTCCGCACAGAAGCCACTGTGCTTCGAGCGCTGCGAACTCACGTTCAAAAATAATGTCGTGACTTCCATTACCGGGAGCAAGGCTCCGATGTATGTCTCGGGTGTGTTGGGCACTCTTCAGGGAAAATGCTTGATAGAAAACAGCGACTTCTACAATAACCACGGGACCGAAAACGGCGCAGCCCTGTGTCTCATAGACATGGTTAATCATTGCGTTGTGGAAAGCTGCAGATTCTGGAACAACACAGGTGCTAACGGTGGTGGGATAACGCTCTGGAGCGTCAAGAACGCAAGGGTTAGTCGGAACTTAATTCACCACAACGTCGTCCCAGGCTACGGGGGAGGGATTGCCTGCGTGAACACTTCGGGCAATGACTCCTTGACGAACAACACTGTTGCTTACAATCAGTCTGGCCTGGAGGGTGGAGGAATCTTCTCGGTGGATATTGCCAAGAATAACATTGTTGTATTCAATCAGGGAGGCAATGTTGGTGGCATTTGCGGAGGCGTGGCGACAATCGAAAGAGATTACAATGATGTTTATCAGAATGTCCCTCAGAATTACGACGGCAGCGATGGACCGGGAGAACACGCAATATCGGCTGATCCGCTCTTTGTAGATGTGACATCCAGTGGATACAAGCTCACTTCAAGTTCGCAATGCATTAACGCGGGGGATCCCGATCCCCAGTACAACGATCCTGACGGGTCGCGCAACGACATGGGAGCATTTCTATACGTTTCTCCGATCAAGATTACAGGTCTGCTCATCGACGGAGACAGTTCTGCCACCAACGTGGTATCACACGATCCTCTGATTGAGTGGGAATACGTCACCCTCCAAGGTCTTCCCGCACAGACTGCTTTCGAAATCGCTGTCGGCACTGACCCCGACTGGGCATACTCTGAGATGTGGAATCCAGCGCCGTTCAATTCGAGTGATACCTTTGTTGTTTACAACGGCGCACCGCTGGTGGATGGCACAACTTATTGGCTCAGGTTGCGGGTGAACAATTCGCTGGGGTGGTCGGACTGGAAACAGATTTTGTTTCACCTGAATACCGTCCCGACGGTGCCGCAACTACGGCTGCCGTTACCCGGAGCGCTTGTGTCGTCGCAACAGCCCTCCCTGATCATTCGCAATTGTAACGATGCTGAGAGTGACAGTCTGCTCTACACTTTCGAGGTCTCTCCAGACAATTTCGCAGCGACGGTTTTCACTTTCACCAAGAAACAGGATGCCGACTTGCTGACGACGCTGACCGTTGATTCGACTTTGATCGAAAACGGACAATACTGGTGGCGTGTCAAAGCGAGCGACTACTATGAGTCTTCGGAGTATTCTCCCGTTCGGTCGTTCTGGGTTGATGCCGAGAACACGATACCGACTGCATTCGCTCTCAGCAGTCCTGACAGCGGGTTGACGACACCTCTTACCACACTTCTGCCGCAATTCACATGGGTATCTTCGTCTGATCCAGACCCATTGGATTCAGTCCGTTACACTCTTTTCATTGCCATTGATCAGCACTTCAACTTCGCCAAGCAGATTCCTGACTTGACCGCGACGTCGTATACATTGACCGATTCGCTGACCTGGGGAACACGATACTGGTGGAAGGTCAAAGTCAACGATCTGAACGGCGGCTCGATTTGGTCAACGCAAGTGTTCACCTTCCGCACCATGACCCTTGGCGATGCCGATGGCGACGGATCACTCACTATCGCTGACATCGTGTTTCTCATCAATTACATTTTTATGGGTGGTGCGGCACCGCAGCCAATCTCGCTGGGGGAAATTGATTGCAGCGGTAGTATCAACATTGCTGACTGTGTCTATCTGATCAATTATGTCTTCAGTCATGGCCCGGCGCCGTGCGATAGTTTCCCAAACTGACCAGTCTCGTCGGTTTGTGGTTCGAAGTGATATTTCTTGTGTCAGACGCCTATCAGCAAATGAGGGCTCCTGACAGCGGGACTGTTGAAAAAGCCCGCTCTTCTTCAGGCGTCGTCAGGAATCCTTTCCTGACGACCTTGACTGGCTTGACGAACTGGCAGGAAAGGATTCCTGCCAGCGCTCTCAGGTGGCTTTTTCAACACTCCCACAGCGGGTGGGCTACAGTTCTTCACGTTCGTCACCCGGATCGAGAATCGCAGGGTGGACCACTCGGGTTCATGTACGAGCTTTCCGGTGCGGCCCTGAATTTTTCTGGATTCGCGACTCGCACCCCCTGAAACAGATAAACCGTCTTCGGCTCTCCCGAATGCCCCTTGCCGACGAGAGACAATATCTCAGCCACATGCAGCAGCGGCCTGAATCGCTCGAGAATATCACATTTCGGGTCTTTGTATAGCCGCAGGTGAGCAACATCGTCATAATCCGGAACCGAGGCAACCAGCCGCACGCCAATTGGGATATTCGCGATCATCCTGAGATCATCCAGATGCTCCAGCACTTCGAGCGCGACTGCGGTATCATAATCATGCGGTACGTAGCTGGCCGGATTGTATGCATCCCCGACGCGGAAATCGGCCTGCGGGCAAAGGGCGCGACAACATTCTACGGCGACCGGACTAAAATCGAATCCACGATATTGATATCCCCGCTCGACAATCAGTTTCCCCAGATCGCCGACGCCACAACCGATCTCCAGCACGCGGTGCGGCATGCCGTCTTTCTCTATGATTTCGATTGTATACTCATAGAGATGGTAATAGCCGTGCGTGGCGTAGCCGCGGGCGTAAATGGAATCGTAGTATTGATGTCCCTTTTCGTCGTGGTCGGTAGTGATCATGCTTCCAATGCGACCCTTCCCATATTGTATCGGTCAATGCGAGCCACTGGTTTAGCCAGGTAGCCCACACGAAGCGCACCGGCGTGTGCTATCCGTCATTTTACCGCCTTACGTATTCGCTCCAATACCCAACTTGTCGACAGCCCCTTCAGCAGCTTCATCCGCACGACCGTGCCACCGTGAGCCAAAACAAAATCCGCGCCGACGATTTCAGTCAGTTTGTAGTCGGCCCCCTTCACCAACACGTCGGGGGCGATCATTTCGATCAATTTGGCCGGCGTCTTTTCGTCCAGAGGAACGACATAATCCACCGCCCTCAGCGCAATCAGCATTGGGGCGCGATACTTGTACGGAATGATTGGCCGCAGGTCGCCTTTGTTCTGTTTTGCGGAAGCGTCGGTGTTGAGCCCGACGACAAGCACGTCACCGAGCTTCCGCGCTCTGGTGAGATAATCGACATGTCCGGCGTGAAGAATGTCAAACACGCCGTTGGTGAAGACGACTTTCTTTTTGGTGGCGCGTAACCGCCGCGCAAAGGACTGCAAATGCGATTTGGGAATGATTTCGTTCTGCATATTCTCCTGTCGCCTGCCTCTCTCGGGAAGATGACTCTACCTGAATATAATAGCGACATTAAGACGACAGCAACAACAAACGCTGAGAGAGTGGGAAGAGGAATGGAGATTTCTCTGCGGGCTAAGCCAACTCACCGATCAGCGTATTCGGCGTAACCTCATTGATTTTGACATTGACCATTTCCCCCGGTTGCGCGCCATTCTCAGCGAACACGACAATCTTGTTGCCGTCATTACGTCCCATCAACTGTCCCCGCTTTTTGGCGGGACCTTCAACCATTACCTCGAACACCTGCCCCAAATGCGCCTGATTTCGTTGGTATGATATCTGCCGTTGTTGTTCAACCAACCGCACCATCCGACTCGATTTGGTCTCTTCACTAACATCATCGGGATAGCGTTTGGCCGCCGGCGTTCCCTTGCGCTCCGAATAGGCGAACATAAACGCCGCGTCGAATTCCACCTCGCGCATAACTTCGAGTGTTTCCTGATATTCGGCATCCGTCTCGGTCGGGAATCCAACGATGATATCGGTCGTCAACGCCAGCCGCGGAATCGTTTCACGCAGCCGCTTGGCCAACGCGACATATTCCTCGCGTGTGTATGTCCGATTCATCAGATCAAGAATCCGGGTGCTCCCTGCCTGTAATGGCAGATGAATATGCTTGCACGCTTTCGGATTATCGCGCACGACCTCGATCAGCGCTTCGGGAAAATCCTTGGGATGCGGTGAAGTAAACCTGATGCGCCTAATTCCCTCAATCTGGCTGACCGCGGTGATCAGGTTGGCGAAATCAAGACCCTTGAATGAATATGAATTAACATTCTGCCCCAACAACGTCACCTGTTTGAATCCTTGCGCGGCAAGCTGCCTTGTTTCTTCGATTACATTTTGCGGATCGCGACTCCGTTCGTGACCGCGCACATATGGTACCACACAGAACGTGCAGTAGTTGTCGCATCCACGCATCACCGCCAGCCACGCGTTGACACCATGCCGACTGGTGGGAAACACGTCGGCGTAATCCTCGTACTCCGATAGCGACAAGGCGAATTCCTTCTCGCCTGTTTCGCGCACACGGTTGATAATCACTGGCAACGCCTTATAGTTGTCAGGTCCGACAATCAAATCAATCCCCGATTTGTCCTCGAGCAGCGCCTTCTTCAGATTCTGCGCCATACACCCCAGCACGCCGATAATCAGATCAGCCCGCTTCTTTTTAAGTTGCTTGAGCGTCGAGATGCGGGCATGCACTCTTTGATGAGCATTCTCCCGTACCGAGCAGGTGTTAATCAAAATGATTCCGGCAGCTTCCGGCGTCTCGGCAAAATCGTATTCGTTGCGCGCCAGTATCGCCCGGACGATCTCGGTATCGTATTCGTTCATCTGGCAGCCGTAGGTCTCAAGATAGACCGTCTGCCCCTTGCCACTGGTGTTGATCGTGTCCGTCATATCGTCGCGGGATAATATACGGGAAAGGTACACTTTGTCAACCCCAGTGAACTCTCCTCTTCCTGTGGGAAAGGGTCCGGGGGTGAAGGAGGGATCGTCGCCAGTAGATACTCTGGCTGGCAGTATTGTAGGTCAGGCCTTCTTGAGGCCTGACAAACTGTGTCAAGCCCCCAGAGGGCTTGACCTACGGGACTGTAGTTGCCCAGCCCGGTCATGTTAAAGACCGCCCGCTTGCCGTCGTATCCGAGCTTCATACGGATTAACGATAATCGCAGATCGCCAAGAAGTCAACCGCGCAAGCTGCATAAGCTGACAATCACTGTTGCGTCGCGCTCAGATGAGAACATAATTGACTGTATGGCCAACCAGAATGGGACTGTTGCAAAACGAGGTTCTTGTTAATTGTGTATTATTATGTGGGGTATATTAGGTGGCAATGAGTTTAAGGAAGATGGAGTGACAGATGCGCCAGCAGCATGCCAATGGTATTCATTCCCGGTTTCTGCTGCCAGTCCAGTTGCTCGACAGTGAGCGAAACAACTTCCTTTTTGAGCCGCGCCAATTGATCATCAAACTGTGCGGCGAACAGACCAATTTTGCCCTGCGTCTTTGGATCGTAGCCCCGTGCAATTTTGATTTCGCGTTTTTTCATTTAGTACCTCTTGCTAATCATGTTTTGTTCTGCCATAACAGCAATTTGCACACCCACATCTTTCAAAGCAAGCCCTTCCCTCAAGGCATTTACCATAGCGACACACGGCGTGTGCCCTATTCCTGTTTCGTGCGCGGCGTACGTCCCGTGCGCCGCGTTGCAGCGCCGCTCTAATTACACTCCTCAGACTGTGCTAGTTGCATGTTGTGTCAGGTCTTAGTCCGGCAACCGCCGGACGTGACCTGACACCGTGCGGGTGCCTCACCGCTTGCGGTGGGTTTGATGCCGGGACCCCGACCTATTCTACTCCGCTTCCCCCATCCGTTCGTCTTGAGCTTGTCGAAGGATGAACGGACGCCTCTTGCCCTTCGACAGGCTCAGTACGAACGGCGGTAAAAGGAGGACGACAGCCAAGATAAATGTACCAACCCGACGCTGCGCTTTGGGTGGGCTACTAACTATATGCTCAGAACCCCATTCGTAATAGCCGTCTTTCTTGTTCCATTCGAGAAAACGAAGTCGAGTTTGTCGCACACGATGGAATTGCCCTTGGCATAAACAATATCCTTATGATACACTTTGTCTGGAGAGGTGAAGCTGTCGACTCCAACCGTACCGCCAAGGAAATCACTTCGTCCATACGCCCAATGGAACCCGGCCTTTTCATCCTCCAGGACATTCCCAGTGACAACAGCCTTGTCGTTGCAGCCGATTGCCACTTCAGCGATATTGCGAAGGGCTATTTCGGTAGTGAATTCCCGGTGTTTCTTCTCAGCAATCGGACCTTCCCCGTCCACGCGGATAATCTGATTGGCTTCTACGACAAAGACGATGGTCTCTTCGTCAATAACCGCAGGAATCACACCTGCCGTTCGGCTATTATCAGTCTCGTTTGGGCAAACGAATACTTCTCCGGAGGGGAGGTTGATAACTCGGTCAGCGTTTATGCCGGCGCCTGGATGGAGAATGCCGTTGTCTTCACCCACATGACTATGATTCGATATGTCAAAGTAGCAGACGTGACCTGTCGAAAACAGGACTTCGATGCCGTCAGCTTCTTCAAAAAGCGGTACCAATTGAGCACAGACCGCGGCGATCTTTTCGTAATCGGCAGCAAGTGCAGTGCTCTCCATCGCCCTTGTTACCCCCGGCATGCTTGCAGTACGCAAGTCGACATATGTCTTTGACAAATGTTTCAGCGGTGCCGTTGCCGAGTATTCAGGCATGGAAATGACAATTGTCGAATTCTTAAGGATGTCTTCTATGCTGATTTGTTGACCCTTCCATTTCCCATATTGCGGCATATTTGAATTATGAGAACCGGTTGCGCTGTACGTGACAATTGGATTGACGACCATGCCATATTTGTTGGAGAATGCCTTGATTTGCGCGTGCCACTCGTCAGCCATCCGACGTCGATCCAGCCATTCACTGTTGTCCAGAACCTTGCCTTGCGGTAGGTCATACATGATGGTAAGAATATCTCCCTTCTGAGGAGCAAACACGTCGACAAACAGCTTTTCAAGATCGAATGCCATAATCACATTCCCAATGAACATCTGTGTTATCAGTCAGATACAATGCACCCTGCCACCGGCGCGGACCTTTTCGAAGATTCCCTTCATTTGATCAACAACTCTGTCTGCCTTTCGCAGAGAAATCTCGCCCCTTGCTCCCTGATCACTACATCCTCTTCCAGTCCCACACACCCGATGCCCGGTAGCATGATCTCAAGCTCGAGCGTAAACACATTGCCAAGCTCAACCGGTGTCAGCGGCGTGCTACCGTATCGTTCCCACTGCGGTCCCAGGATACCGCCGCCATCGTGCACATCACGACCCAACTGGTGCCCCAGTGCATGTTCGTACTCGGGGTACCCTTTCTCGCGAAGCAGCCGCCGCGCCAATGCGTCGACCTCAAATCCTTTTGCTCCGGGACGCGTCGCATCTCCCGTTTTGCTGATGATCATTTTGACCGCTTCGAATGCCTTGACCAGTTCGTCAGGAGGCTGCGCTTCTCCCGGTTGACGAAAATAAACTAGTCGCTGAAGATCCGAGCAATAGTCGTCGACTCGAATCCCAAAATCGCAATGCAGCAGTTCTCCCGGGTCGATTCGCGCGTCGGTTGGGTGCCCGTGTCCCGGATTTGTCTTGGGGCCAGCGTTGACAATTGTCTCAAACGACGGTATGCCGCCCACTTTCCTGATCTCGCCGTCAATGACTGCCGCAATGTGTTTTTCTGACATGCCGGCCTCAATTTGCTCATACGCTTTTGCCCATGCCTGTGTCGCCAAGACGGCCGCTCGCTCCAAACGAGCAATCTCATCTGGTAGTTTCCTGCTTCGAAGCCTGCTGGTGAATTCCTGGGAAGAGATTATTCGCTCGGCAAATGGTGTATCGACAAGATATGATTGCAGCAGCAAGAACATGCCATGCGTGAGACCATCCGCTGCGGAATTATCGATCGAGTAATTGAGCGCAATTGTCTTGGGATTGACTTGTTGGAACAACCTCTTGATATCCTCACCAGCCCCATGCACATACGATTGTACTTGGGTGAAACGGCCAGATCGCTCGAATTCGTCTTTGTCGAAATTCCCAACCAGCGCGATTGCCTCACCAAAACGCGTGAAAAGGAAAAGGGAGATCCAGACGACATCGATACCGACCACCATTGCATGGGTCGGGTCCTTCTGCATGTTCGTTTCGCGCTCGAATAGCGCCCATGCATCGATATCCATTTCCTCAAGCAACTGAGTCGCTTGTACTATTTTCGCCTTTCCAATATCCACGTAGGTTGTTCCTGCACGTTGCGTCAGGTGGGTTCTTCTGACCTACCCCCCTACTCCCCCAACCCCCTCACCATTACTTCCACCCGATATCCCGCCGCTTCCGCTGCACTCAAAATCTGCCGCGCCATCTGCAATGCTGTCGCTGCCGTCGTGTCGTTCAGCTTGTTCTTGGCCTTGAGTGAAATGATTACCGCCAAGAGCAGCGCGCTCACCAGTCGCTCAAGCTGCTCCTTATTGAGATACAGCACGTCTTCATGTCGATGAATCTGTAGATACTCGACCACTCGCGGATCGACCAGCACTTCTTTCACTGCCTGCGCAATCGTCAGCTTCGAGTATGGCGCCAGCGTATCCTCGAACGTCACCATGATTGATACCAATAGCGCATCGGCATATCCGAGACTCTCACTGCCCGAGAATTCGCGAAACGCCGACATCAACGATTTCCCCAGCAGCCAATCATCGAGTCGCTTCTCCGCAAGCGCCGCCGCCGGCGCCGCCTCGCCTGCCGCGCGCAGATGTCCCAGCCGATGTACTGCTATCCAGCCGATTGCCACATGATGCAACGGCCGCGTCTGCTTGCCGCCGCATTCCGACAACACCTCATCCAGCAACCCCCGCGCCATATCACGATCATCCAGTCGCTCATCCACCGGTACGACATTCACTTCGTTCATGATGTCCAACAGCACGTCCTCATATCCCGACTCGGCGCCAGAGTAGTCCTGCGCCATTGACAGATAACGAGCCATGGCCTGATGGAATTTCTTTCGTGGTTCTGAATCGTCCGTCGGCAGGTTGTACAGCATTTCCGCGTTGATCGCCTCGCGGAACGGCGTCAACAACGGCTCCAGTGTCATCTCGCGATAGGCATCCTCAATACTCGGCACACCACCCCCCTGCAATTTGCCCGCCAAATTCCACCACGATCCGTCATGGTCATACACTTCCCGCCAATCAAGAAACGCCATATACTGATAGGCATGCAACTCGGCGAACAAGCCTTCATCCCCAATCTGTTTGCCCGCTCTGATATATTCCAACCCGGTACGGTAGTCGCGGAAAATGTAGTACACCCGCTCGCGCGCATCAAGCGCCAGCGCTTCCGCCAACGTCCGCGTGACCAGATATTCTTCCTCTCCGGTACCAGCGTTGATCTGCGTCGATGTATGTATCGTGCCACGAGTTGTATTGTAAGCGTTGTTGTAGAGAATGATCGCCCGCTCCCCGCCGGCGCGATTTGAATAGGCAAACACATTTTCGTCCACCCAGCCATCGGGCGAATTGAAATCATAAAGCGCAAAATTCTCCGCGCCGCTGAACAACTTGCGACGTCGCATCAACGGGAAGATCTCCCGCTCATGCCGTCGCACCATTTCCTCATCAACCTGCTCGTCCCAGTACGCCTTGCGATATTCCATGCCGTATTTTTCGGTAAACCCCTCGATCTGCCCATGCCCAAACATCGGCAGCCCCGGCATCGTCACCAACATCATCGCCGCGCCGTAGTATTTGTCCCCTTTGCCGAACTGCTCAATTGCCGTTCGTTCATCAGGGTTATTCATAAAATTGACGAATCGCTTGGCCACTTCGGGACTGAACTTGAGTACATTCTTGACCGTCATCCGGTACTTGCTGTTGTCTTCCATCTTTAGCATGTTCATGAATGCACTGTTGTAAACCCGGTGCATCCCCAGCGTCCGCACGAAATACCCTTCCATCAACCAGAACGCTTCGGCCAGCAGCAACGTATCCGGCACTTCCGCCTGCACTCGGTCGACCACTTCCCGCCAAAACTCTTTCGGGAATACCTGATCAAACTGCTCCTTGCTCATGCCATATTCCGCCCGCGACGGGATCGCGCCGCCGTCACCATGTTGCGGAAACCACAGCCGATGATAGTGCCGTTTCGCCAGTGTCATCGCCGCGTCAAAGCGAATGATCGGGAACTTGCGCGCGACGTGCAGGATCAACTGAATCACCGCCTCGCGGACTTCGGGAATCAGGAAATTCAACTGTGCCGTATCGTTCCACGGCATACTGGTGCCGTCGTTGCCATGATAGATGTATTTCGCGTCCCCTGTCCATTTGTCGATCCGCTTGAACACTACCGCCGCGTCGCGATGTTGCCAATAGCCGTCTTCGATCTGAATGCATACTCGCGGATCAAGCGACAGATCAACTCCGGTGAACTGATAGACCGGAAAGGGCGGATAATCAAGTTGGACAAACCAGTTCGGATGCTCAACGACCCACCTGGAATAAATCCCCATATGGTTTGGCACCATATCACTCGCCAGACGGATTCCCCGCTTCCAGGCGCGCTCACGTAGATTTAGAAATGCTTCTTCACCACCGAGATCAGCCGCGATGGTATAATCATAGAGCGAATATGCCGATGGCGCCGCTTCCGGGTTCCCCATAATCTGCTTGATATTCTGTGATGCCGGTGAGCGCTCCCAGACTCCGATCAACCACAAGCCCGTAAATCCCCAGCGCGCCAACTGATCCAATTCCTCATCCGGAACATCATTTAAGTACTTGATATGACGCCGATATTTTTTCGACATCTGATCGAGCCACACGTATGCCAGTTTCGCCAACAACACCACGTTCGACATCCAGTCGGCGTCCTGCGTAAATGCCGATGGTTCGGAATAGCCATAGTCATACCCGAATCCCCGCCTGCCAAATTGCAGCACTTCGAGAGAACCAGTATCCAGCGACCGAAGGTGCCAGTCCTCTTTCAGCACATCACTGGCAAGCAGCAGTTTCTCCAGCAACTCCGGCGGCAAAAACGCCGCCCAATGCTGCCGGATATAGGCCAACTGCCCTTCCAACGAGTCAGGCGCTTCCCGCATCGGCGCGCGCAGACACTCGAACAACGGCACTCCCAGCGGCGCAAACGGTGGCTGCTGCCGGAAATATTCCTCCATAGCGCCAACAAACGGTAGATATGGCGTCTCGCGCTTAAGATCAGCATCATCAAACAATACCCGGAATCGCTTGAACGCCGGGTTCTCCATCGCCAGCGCCAGCAGAATCATCTCCGAGCTGACCGTCTCGCGATTGGTGGCCCATTCAGATTTTCCGCGCAGAAAATCGTTTTCCTTGATATTTTCTTCATGCACGTCAACCGGTGGAAACAGCCCGACAAACGTCGCCGGCGGCTTCTCAACCAGAGCTTCACCGCGCTGATGTCCTGCCCAGTCGTGTCCTTGTGGAAGCACACCTGGGATTTGATCATGGCAATACACAGTCACCAGATAACGCAGGATGTCGACGATCACACTGACCGTAAAGGTCTGTCCCGCCTGAAGCGATTCCAGCGGTAGCGAACTGTGTTGGCGGCGCTCATTGAACCGATCCGTCAACAACCGGATACCGTACATCCCCGAGGTAACCTTGCTCACCTCCGCCTGACCGTATAGCGTCGAGACCTCAAGCCAGTCCCACGTCTTTCTGGATACGTGAATCCCAAACGGGAAATAGCTGTGCAGTATCTTGATCAGCGATTTTGCGTTCTGTATCGACGACGATTCACTCACTTGTCCATACTCCCATAATCTGTCACCAGCGGTGCCCGTGCCCATCAGTATGCCCACCACTTCCAATTAAGACTTAATTGCCTTATCAGCAACACCTTTCTCCCCAGCCTTGACCCTCTTCTAGGCCCGTGGCCGTCAGCCGTCCACGTCTGGCGACTAACCCGCGACAGGCGAGACGACTGCCGCGCACAAAGCGACGCAGTGAATCCGCGAAAAAAGTGGCTCTTGCTCGCTGGAAATCAGAGCAGAGTTAATTGTCCATTAAAGATGTCCAGAGGCAGCGGTTTTCTTGGTTCTCGTGTTCGGTCTCTGATAGAAACAAGAATCGGCGAAGCCAAATAAACTCTTCCCTTCTTTTCTCCCTTAGGAACAAGCAGACCAGAACCAACAAGAGTACGCAAATCACGAGCAGCTACTTGATTTGATATTTCGGTCGATGTTCTATAACGTTTACTACGAACCTTAAAACCAATTGCAGCTTCATACAGAGCGTAGATCATTCTTTCGTGGAGTCCTCTGCGATCTATCTCAGATTCTAAGTCACTCCAGAGTCTTGCAATTTCTTTAACTCTGCGATCAATTGTTAACGCTTGTTGCAGATGTGCATGTATACAGAAGCGAATCCATGGACGGGCGTCGCGTTCAGGATGCCAACTACCAGCCCCCACTTCTGACAGAACTGCATAATAAGCCTCTGTATTGTTACGTGAACCAAGATATTCTTCAATACTTGAAAACGGTGGAGAGAGAATTCCGTCTCTCGCCAACACAAATGTCTGAAGCGTGCGCCCCATTCTGCCATTCCCATCAGAAAATGGGTGGATCATTACAAGATTCAAATGCGCCATTGCAGCTCTAACGATAACGGGAATGGATTCGTCAATGCTTTGTACGTCATTTACAAGCTCATGCATAAGATTCGGGACGAGGCCAGCGTCTGGGCCTTCATATACTCTTTCTCCTGAAGGTTCGCGCCTAACAAATATTGATCCCGGTCTCCACCTGCCGGGATTTTTGGTGTCATTATATGAAATCATCATGTAATGGAGACTACGAATCAGTTCTTCGTTGAAAGTGTAGTATTTGTCATCTGACAAGCGTAATACGTAAGTTAGCGCTCTCCGATAGCCTTCAAGGGCTAGACGAGTCTCTGTGTTGGTATCGATTTCCTCTCCCTCAACTACGGCTACTGCTTCTTCAAATGTTACATTATAACCCTCGATTGTATTCGAACCTTGAATCGCTCTTGCAATCATATTTCGTCTTAAGAGACCTGTCCATCTTTGAGGGTCTTCAAGTGTGTCTTTCAGTTTTTTTCTGGTCTCGTCGATCTTCCGGATTATTTCCATTTCCTTTTCATCAACTCTTGGCGTCTTGAAAATCATTATATAATTACCTCCTGCAACTAATACGTATATTATCAGTAGTTTTGATAGATATTAACAATACTATTTATTATAAATAATTGTATTTTGTTCTTGATAATCCCCGGTGTCCCAGAACACGGCCCATTTACCGCCCGCTGGAGATTCGCGTACTCCCAAAGAGGCCTGGGTAATTCCTCTCCCCACACCCATCGACACTCCACCACCTACAATTAAGACTTAATTGCTTTATCAGCAACACCTTTCTCGCTTGTGGCTTCCTTGCTCGCTCTTTCAGCGGTCGAGAGTGAACCCCCACAATTTCCTTGACTTCCTCTCCGCCCTTGCGTAACGTAATTGTCTTGTTAATGAATTGACCGTAGGAGTAGCATGAAGAGAACGTACCAACCATCCAACCGCAAACGCAAGAACGATCACGGTTTTCGCAAACGCATGTCGACTAAGGCCGGCCGCTTGGTATTGAGTCGCAGGCGCCGCCACGGTCGTAAAAAGCTAACGGTTTCCGACGAAAAATAACAGTTTCGACAGGGGTAAAAGTCTGGCGGACGAGGGCCTTATTCGACAGACTATGTTGCAGGGTGCGCGACGGGAAAGCGATCACTTCATCGTCTACCGGCATGATTCTGTATTGGGCAAGACACAGTTTTGTTTCAAAACACCCAAGCGGCTCGGTAATGCAGTTCGCCGCAACCGCATAAAACGCCTTATGCGTGAGTTTATCCGGACGCACGAACCGCTTTGGCCCGCTTCCTCCGCGGTCGTGTTGCTCCCCAAGCAGGGAACCTTTGAATTGGATTTCCAACAGGTGTCAACCGAGCTTCAACAATTGTTTGGCCATGAATAAAGTCCTCGGATTAGCGGCCTCATACTTGGTCAGAGCTTATCAACTTGCCATTGGACCGTTTCTCCCCAAGGTCTGCCGCTATCATCCCACCTGCTCACAATACTCCCTTGAAGCGTACCGCAGACATGGCATGGTCAAGGGCACATCCATGACCCTTAAACGGCTGGGACGCTGCCACCCTTGGCACCCCGGCGGCTATGATCCGGTAGAGTAATCCCATGTTTGATCGCAACACTGTTATCGCCTTCGTTCTCATCGTCGTCATCTTCATTGTCTGGCAATTGTGGTGGGTCAAGACCGCGCCGCAGCCGCAACCACAGCCAGTCCCTGTTGCCACCGATACGCTTGCTGTCGACACTCTCCGAGGCGCCCTCTCCAAACCGTCCGACAGCACCAAAATTGCCACGATTGACACCACTGCCGTCGTCTCGGACACAATCCCCGAGAGACTGATTGATATCAACACAGATCTGTATCACGCTGTGCTATCAAACCGGGGTGGCGGCATTGTCCAACTCCAATTGAAGAAATACCGGCACGCCGACAGCAGCCGCGTCAGTCTCATTCCCCAAGGATCACAAGCGACACCGACACTCTTGTCCTATGGCAAGAGTTTTAGTGACAAGAACCTGACCTATTCAATAACCGGCGATTCGTCGCTGCAAGCCAGCGGCGCCCAAACCCAGATCGTTACTTTTACTGCCACTGTTGCCGGCAAAGGACAAATCGTCAAGGAATTCGTTTTCTACGGCGACAAGTACAACTTCAATGTCAATCTGACGATCAACGGTGCCCAGCAATTGGGTCTCGAACGCGAATATGTTCTTGCTTGGTTGCCCCCCATTCCACCGAGCGAACTGAACCTGCGTGATGACTACTCCAGCTACAAAGGCGGCGTATATCTTTCCGGGGAGATGTACAAAATAGATAAATTCGAGCAAAATCGACTCAAAGACGATCCTTCCGGTTCCGCCCAATGGGCTGGCTCGCGCTCGAAATACTTCGCCTATGCCATCATCCCCAAAGAAAATCTCAGCACCGGTGCCTCTTTTCGGGGTGAAAGATCAACCGAGACTCTCGCCGGTCTGTCTTATGAGCGTCGCGCCATTTCCGCCGGTATCGTTATGCCGCTCGGCGCTCAGGACAATCTGACAAATAGGTTTACCATTTTTGCTGGGCCACTCGACAGCCGCGTTCTTAAGACCTATGGTGTCAATCTGGAAGACTTTATTGACTGGGGCTGGAAAATCATCCGCCCGTTTTCGTATGCCGTCTACTGGCTGGTCTATCAACTCCATCGCGTCCTGCCCAATTACGGCTTCGTTATTATCCTCGTTGCCATTCTCATGAAGCTGGTGACCTACCCCCTCACGAAAAAGAGTCTGATGTCGATGCAAGCTATGAAACGGCTGCAACCCAAGATGGAAGAGCTCAAGGTGAAGTTCAAAAACGATCCGCAGAAGCTAAATGCAGCGATGATGAAGCTCTACAAAGATGAGAAGGTCAATCCCTTCGGCAGCTGCCTTCTGATGCTGCCCCAGATGCCTCTTATGTTCGGACTCTATCAAGTTTTCCGCTCGACCATCGAATTCCGGCAGGCCTATTTCCTCGGCTATTGGCCCGATATCTCCCAGCCCGATCCGATGCCCTGGGTAATGCCGATCATTATGACCATCGCCATGTTCATCCAGCAGAAAATGTCGGTCACCGATCCCAAACAGAAAATGATGGTCTACATCATGCCGGTCATCTTTTTCCTGATGATGAAATCACTGCCGGTCGGTCTGGTGCTCTATTGGACCTGCTATTCGGTGCTTTCCATCTTTGAGACCCTGAACATCCGGCGGCAGACAGCGGAACTGAATCCGCAAGTCAAATGACGCTTCCCGACAGCGACGATACCATCGTCGCGATCTCGACTCCGCCCGGTTACGGCGGCATTGGTGTTATTCGCATCTCCGGCAAACAGGCCTTCACTATAGCGAATACCATTATTGATACTACTGTCAATATCATTGATGTAAAGTCTCATACAGTTCATCACGGCTACGTCCGAGGAACCCAGTCTGGATCTATCACAGATGAAGTACTGATCGCTGTCTTTCGCGCTCCCAATAGCTACACCGGCGAGGATGTGATCGAAATCTCGGCCCATGGTAATCCCCAGATTCTCAAACAGGTTGTCGGACTAGCTATCGACTCGGGCGCTCGCCAGGCGGCTGCCGGTGAGTTTACGATGCGTGCTTTCCTTTCCGGACGTATCGATCTCGTGCAGGCTGAGTCGGTCGCTGACTTGATAGCGGCTGAAGGCGCTGCCTTCCAACAGGTCGCACTCTATCAGCTTTCCGGCAGGTTGTCTGCCTATATCAGCTCCATCCGGATGCAGTTACTCGATATTAGCGCGCTTTTCGAAGCGTACACCGACTTCCCTGACGAGGAAATCCCTCCGCAGCAGAAGGGAGAATTGCTGACCAAGCTTGATGACGTCACCGCGTCACTTTCTCGTTTGGCATCAAGTTATCGCCGTGGCGAGATTATCCGTGCGGGAGTACAGATACCGATCGTCGGACCTCCCAACGCCGGCAAGTCATCGCTCTTCAATGCCATCCTCGCCGAAGAGCGCGCCATCGTCACCGAGATTCCCGGTACGACCCGCGACACTATCGCCGAGAAAATCGAAATCGAAGGACTTGCTGTGCGCTTTGTCGATACCGCCGGCCTTCGTGAAGCCTCCGATCAAATCGAAGCTGCCGGAGTTGAACGCTCCCGCCGCGAAATCGCAGCTGCCAATCTCGTGATCGCTATTTTTGATGCCACTGATAGGCCCGTTGAAACGATCCAATCGTCTCTCTTTGATTTGCTTGGCAAGTACTTCATTGTCGTGCTCAATAAGATAGATCTCGTTTCCGACTCGGACCTGGCCAATCTCGACTACGAACTTGACGATTGTCGGCCAATCTTGCTCTCGGCGAAAACTCTGGTCGGTGTCGACAGATTGGTAGCTCGGATTGCCTCAGTCATCAGAGAATCGATGCCAGTTTCCGGCGCCGATGCCAACGTTCTGACCAACAAGCGGCATTTTGTCGCCGTGCAGAGCGCTGTTCGATCTCTGACTGAAGCCCGTGTAAAACTCGAGCAAGGGGATAGCTTCGAGTTGATGGCTTTCGACCTCCGCCAGGCAACCAATGGCCTCGAGGAAATCCTCGGCAAGATCACCAACGACGATCTTCTCGCCGAAATCTTCAGCCGCTTCTGCATCGGTAAATGAAAGTGTTTCACGTGAAACACTGCCGTTTGTAACTCATGTTAGATTTTGCCATTGATAGTCTTGTAGGTCAAGCCCTCTCGGGGCTTGACACATTTCTAAGCTTACTCTCCTCGCGTAGGGGCGCAGCACGCTGCGCCCGAAAGCCCTAATGGCGTGGAGGCATGTTGCATATGCCCATGGACACACTTAGTGTGTCCAACTTCGCTCCGACATGGTGTTCGAGCTTGCCTTTGGCGGCGGAATCACGTATCATAGCCGATTGCAATGCGAGATTATGACGTCATAGTGATTGGTGGTGGGCACGCTGGCATCGAAGCTGCCGCCGCTTCAGCCCGTATGGGACTCGCTACCGCGCTTGTCACTGGCGAGCTTGCTAAGATCGGCGAGATGTCCTGCAATCCAGCCATTGGCGGCGTTGGCAAAGGACAACTTGTCCGCGAGATCGACGCGCTCGGCGGCGTCATGGGCTATATCACGGACAATGCCGGTATCCATTTCCGCACTCTGAATAAGAGCAAAGGTCCAGCAGTCTGGTCCTCACGCGCTCAAGCAGACCGCAAGCTTTACCGCGAATTCTCCCGGCACCTTCTATTAAGTATCCCAAACCTATCTCTTGTCGCAGGAATGGTCAGGGAGATCATCGCTTTGAACGGCAAATTTAGCCATGTCATCCTAATGGATGGCAAGACCATAACATCCTCAGCATGTGTGCTGGCTTCCGGCACTTTCCTCAATGGTCTGATCCATATTGGCGAAAAGCAGACACCTGCTGGTCGTGTGGGTGAGGCGCCGTCGCTATATCTTTCCGAATCGCTGCAGAAACTCGGTTTTCAGGTGGGCCGTCTTAAGACTGGCACCCCGCCACGTCTGGATGGCAATACAATCGACTTCGACCTTCTGGAGAGTCAACCGGGGGACGATGATTTCAAACCATTTTCTCTACTGACAAACAATCGCTTGATCAACAGAGCGTTCTGCTATGTAACATACACTTCAAAGTTGACGCAGGAGATTGTCGAGAGGAACCTGCACCGCTCGGCGATGTTTTCCGGCAACATCAAAGGCATAGGTCCGCGCTACTGCCCATCGATAGAAGACAAGATTCACCGCTTCCGGGACAAGGAACGCCACCAATTGTTCCTGGAACCGGAGGGCTTGGATACCAACGAGATGTACATTAACGGACTGTCGACTTCGCTGCCGGAAGATGTGCAACTTGATGTTTTGCACTCGATTGCCGGACTTGAGCATGTAGTCATGAACCGCCCCGGTTATGCTATCGAGTATGACTTCTTCCCGGCTTTCCAGATCAAACCGTCACTAGAGACACGGCTGGTTGAGCATCTCTATTTTGCCGGCCAGATCAACGGGACGTCGGGTTATGAAGAAGCTGCTGCACAGGGTTTGATGGCGGGAATCAATGCGGCGCTGAGGCTCAAAGGTGATCAGCCGTTTTATCTTGATCGATCACAAGCTTACATCGGTGTGATGATTGATGACCTCGTTACGAAGGTTCCGGCCGAGCCATACCGGATGTTTACTTCCCGCGCCGAATACCGTCTGGCGCTTCGGGAGGATAATGCCGCCGACCGATTGATTGAATACGGCAAGCGATTTGGCTTGATCAATTATAGTATCTACGCCACTCATCTGGCCAAACGACAGATTATTGACGCTGAGAAACATCGTCTTAGTCGCACGATGGTTCTTGTCTCCCAGATCGACAACGGCGCAGGTAACGGAGATAAGTGCTTTCTGGGACTATTATTGAGGCGTCCCGCTATCCGTTACCAAGACCTGCGAGTAGCGGACGAGGTTTGTCGGGAGTTTCCCGCTGACTGTGCCGAGCAGGTGGAAATCGAGGTCAAATATGAGGGTTACCTGGAGAAGCAGCAACGAGAAATCGACCGTTTCAAGCAGCTTGAGTCTAAAGCCATTCCCGATGATTTTGATGTGCGCAAGGTTAATGGCCTGAAGGCTGAAGCGGTTGGCGCATTGCATCGGTTTAGACCCGTGAATCTGGGGCAAGCATCGCGATTGGCGGGCGTGACATTTGCTGATATTACTGTGCTAATGATACACTTAAAGAGACATACCGCTGGCTCTGTTTCACGTGAAACACTCTGATGATTTTGGATCAAACGTACCAAGTATTACTCGAAGAGTTCAAAGCGCACTTGCTGGATGTCAATAGCAAGATCAACCTAGTTTCGCGTAAGGATAGCCCGAAAGTTGTTGATGATCTCATCGCCGACTCGCTGGCGATATTGAAGCTGATCGACTATCCACACTCCGCGAGGGTCCTGGATATTGGTTCCGGCGCTGGGTTTCCATGGATCGTCCATAAGATTGTTCGACAAGATCTTCAGATCATTTCGGTAGATTCAAATCAGCGGAAGATTGAGTTCCAGAGGGAATCGGCGCGGATGCTGGGACTAAAGCAATGTGTTTTCCACGCGGCCAGAGTCGAGACCCTGGCGGAACTTGACGCTGATTTCTGCATTGTCAAAGCGCTGGGAAGTGTGGAGCTGATTTGCGAGCTGGCAGCGCGGCATTTGAAAACGTCCGGGGAGCTTGTGCTACCGCGGTCCGCGAAAGAAGTGGTGGACACGAGCGCGGTGGAAGCGCTCGAATTTGTGGTAGAAAGCGACACGGAGTATGAGGCAGCCGGCCGGGCAGCAAAGTTGCTGGTGCTACGAAGAAAGTGAAGATGACGCCAGGACAGTTGTTATGGGGCAAAAAAGATTGCGGTGGAGCGAGTTTTTTCTTGCTGATCGCCGGGGTTTGTGCTTATTATCCGCTCCAAGTTTGTAGAGCGGATTAGGAGGTCAAAGCTGGCTAAGGTCTTCACGATAGCGAATCAGAAAGGTGGTGTAGGCAAGACTACCACAGCGATCAATTTGGCCTCCTGCATTGCTATTGCCGAAAAGTCAACATTACTCATAGACTTAGATCCGCAGTCGAATGCGACCTCGGGCATGGGCTTCGACAAGCGCTCTCTGCCAACGACCACCTACGATTTGTTGCTTGATTCGCGGCCGACGATAGAACTGATCGCCAAGACTAACATCAAGCATCTGGACATGATTCCGGCAAATATCAATCTGGTGGAAGCCGAGTTGCAACTGGTGGAACGGGCAGGCCGTGAGACGGTGTTACGCGATCGACTTGCAGAAGTGCGGGACTATTACGACTATATCATCATCGATTGTCCACCATCATTGGGCTTACTCACGTTGAATGGTCTGGTTGCGGGGAATCTGCTCTTGATTCCGGTGCAGGCGGAGTATTATGCGCTCGAAGGTTTGGGGCAGTTGATGAAGACAGTGGAGATGGTGCAGCACGGACTTAATCCGAGCTTGGAAATCGGCGGAATCCTGATTACAATGTACGATCCGCGGTTGAATCTGGCGCGTCAGGTGGTGGAGGAGGCCCGCGGCTATTTCAAAGACAAGGTGTTCAAGACGATTATCAGTCGCAATGTCCGTCTCGGTGAGGCGCCATCGCACGGCAAGCCGATCATCCTGTACGACATTGGATCATCCGGCGCGGAGAACTACATATCTCTGACGGAGGAGGTATTGAGACTATGAAGAAGATGGCGCTTGGCAGAGGGCTTTCGGCATTGATTCCGACCGCTCCCGAAGAGAGACCGGGGAAGAATTTCATTATGCTTAATCTTGATGAAATTATCCCTAATACCAATCAACCGCGCAAGTATTTCGAAGAGGAAAAACTGGCGCAGCTTGCCGAATCGATGGAACAGCGGGGAATCCTGCAGCCGATCATCGTGCGGAAGGCCAATGGCAAGTATGAAGTGGTTGCCGGTGAGCGACGTTTTCGCGCCGCCGAGAGAATAGGTCTTGAGCAGGTGCCGGCGATGGTGGTGGGGGATTTGAGCGATCGGGAAATGCTGGAGGTGTCGATCGTCGAAAACTTGCAACGTGACGACCTCAATCCGTTGGAGTTGGCACACGGGTACAATCGGTTGCTAAATGAATTTGGTGCGACGCAGTCGGAACTGGCGGGGCGAATCGGCAAAGACCGATCATCAATTGCCAACACGCTGCGGCTGCTGCAACTGCCGGACGAGATCAAGGAGAAGATCGCCCACGGCAAATTGCGCGAAGGGCATGCGCGGGCAATACTGGCGCTGCAATCCGAGAAAGAACAGCTTTTGCTGGCGCGGCGGATACTGGAGGAGGATCTGTCGGTGCGCGCGATCGAAGAAATTATTTACGGTCCGATCAAGCGGCGTCGCGGCAAGAGTTTGAGAGTAAAATCCCGTCCGGTGGAGATTGCTTCGGCGGAAAATGCTTTGAAGCAGAAACTGGGTACGGCGGTAACAATACAGCGCGGACTCAAACGGGGGAAGATTTCGATACAGTTTTATGGTGATGAGGATCTGACCCGCATTCTCGAGCTTTTGGGAGTGGTGATTTGATGTCGACCCACGGTGGTCACGTTACAGTGATGATTATCTCCGACTCCGGTAGAAGCCCGGTGTCGATCAAATTCTCGAAGACGACATTCAAAATCATTCTGGGTGTCCTGGGACTATTGGTCGTCGCGCTTCTGGTCGTACTGGCGACCTACACAACACTTCTCAATCATTCCATGGAGCGGGCGCGGCTGGTGACAGAGGTTGAGCAACTCCGGCGCGTGACCGCCAAGGTTGACCAGTTGGAGCAAAATCTGGCAAACTACCGCATGATGCTGAAGAAGATGACGGAGTTGGCCGGGATAGATTTGAATGCGGTGGGTCTGTCGTCTCTGGACAGTCAGGTGGTGGGCAACTACCATACTCCGGTAGAGCAGAATGCTGGCGTCGCACAAGATGCACATGCACATCCGATTCCCAGCGGTTACCCGGTCAAAGGGTACATATCACGGTCGTTTAGACCCGAGGATGAAAACCCACGGATGCGACATTTGGGGATCGATCTGGCTGTCAGCGCCGGTACACCGGTGACTGCTACGGCCGACGGTGTTGTGATCTATGCGGGTTGGGATTCGACCTTCGGCTGGAAGGTTGTTCTGTCGCACGCGGACGATTTGGAGACGATGTATGGACACAACGACTCGCTTCTGGTGCAAGTCGGAGATGTCAAGAAGTTTGGCGAGACGATAGCAGTCTCGGGGAGCACCGGAGTCAGCACGGCACCCCACGTGCACTACGAGATCAGAAGGGGAGGCGTACCGATCAATCCTGAAGATTATCTTGATAAGCGCAAATAGAGGAGGTTTGAAGATGGCAGAGAATCTAAGCACGATAGTCGGCAAAGACAGTGTATTTACCGGTGATATGGAAGTTAAGGGTACCCTGAGGGTAGATGGCAGAATCAAGGGGAGAATCCTCTGCGATGAGACGGTGTCGATTGGGGCGACCGGCGAAGTGGAGGCGGAGATTGACGCGAAGATAGTAATTGTCGCCGGCACAGTGGTTGGCAACATTCGCACGAGCGAGAAGATCGAGATGCAGGCGAAGGCGAGAGTGCTGGGGGATGTTTCGACGAAAAACATTGTCATTGAACAGGGTGCGATATTTCATGGCTCCTGTCAGATGAAGGGAGTAAAAGAGGGGGAGATAAAAGCCGATAAGATGATGGAGAAGAAGCCGACAGGCTAAGAAGACCCGAAAGGGTACAGCGGTTGTGGAAAAGTGTTGTCACAATGTGGATATTCTGATAATCCGTTTATTGACAACACAATAAGACCTCAACTTAAGAGGTTGATTTAATGGTTATCCACAACAGCTTGATTTTAGCGTGCTTAATCTTTCAGAAAGAGGCGGGATTTTGGGCGCTTTTTTCCTACTTGGCGGCACGGTGTTGTTCCTTGCGGGACTGGGGTGCTTGATCTTAGTGTTCGCTTCGGTCGCAGGACGGCTGAAAACATCCGCGGGTTCGTCGGTCTACTTTCGCCGCAAAAGCTCCTACCGTGACGCCATCCTTGCCGGAGCCGGCATTGCGCTGATTATCAGTTCGCAAGGAGCCTACTGGTTCTGTGCGGAGATCGAGAAATTCATACCGTTTGAGGAGTCGGTTCCGGAGGTGAGAATCGGATTCCTTTATGAGGAGTTTCGCACACCGCGCATGACCGTGCAGTCGACGGATCAGAATCATCAGTTTGGCGCACAAATGGTACCGCTTGAAGGGGATAGTGCTATGATCGGTGTGGAAACGCTGACGTGGGGACGGTTCGGGCGGATGCTGGGGTTGAAAGACTGCTACCATGTCAATGGCATCTACTACAAAGACACAGGCGCCGTAAGCGCGCAGACGCGGTACCAAATTCCAGACTATGCATTAAACGGTGGACCTTCGGGATTTATATCGGTCACGGGCGTGTTAAGCAAGATGGTGCCGGGGGATTTGAAATTTCTGATGTCGGAGCCGTTCATCGCAAATGCCAAGGCAGAGTATTTTCTTCAGATAAGTCCTACCACAATCTATTCCAGCCGCATGGTTGACAATAAGCCGGTGGCAAGTTATTCTAAGTAGCAATTGAGGGCGCGGAAGTGCCCGCGGGCACGTGCAACGTGCCCTTACGGAAGTTGGGAATGGGTTGCGGCGCATGAGGACGTACGCTGTGCACTGGGCATCGAGAGCCCACCGCTAGCGGTGGGGCACCCGGTTTGGCGGGAGAAAGCGAAAACAATTGCGGCTGGCGCAACGTTTATCGGTATAAATTCATTATTTGGCTTACTGACCCTCGGAGGATTTGATGACGGAGAATATGAAGGATGCCGCCGATCTGCAGGCGGTGGAAAAACTCAAAGAAGCGCGCAGCCGGATAAAGGCGGAAATCGCCAAGGTGATTATCGGGCAGGATCAGGTGATCGAGGAATTGCTGATCGCTCTGCTGTCGAATGGTCATTGCCTGCTGGTAGGGGTGCCCGGGTTGGCGAAGACGCTTTTGATATCGACGCTGGCGCGGGTGCTTGACCTGAAATTCTCCCGCATCCAGTTTACCCCCGATTTGATGCCCTCGGATATTACCGGCACCGAAATTCTGGAAGAAAACAAGTCGACCGGACAACGTGATTTCAAGTTTGTCAAGGGGCCGGTGTTTGCGAATATCGTGCTGGCGGATGAAATCAACCGGACGCCCCCCAAAACACAGGCGGCGCTCTTGCAGGCGATGCAGGAACATGAGGTAACGGCGGCAGGGCAGACGCACACTCTGGAAGAGCCGTTTTTTGTGCTGGCGACGCAAAACCCGATCGAGCAGGAAGGGACCTACCCGCTGCCGGAAGCGCAGCTTGATCGGTTTATGTTCAATATCTTCGTGGATTATCCTTCCTATCAGGAAGAACACAAGATTGTCAAGTCGACGACAGCGGTGTTGCATTACGATGTCAACAAAGTGATGAGCGGTAAAGAAATCAGCGCGCTGCAACAGTTGGTGCGCAAGGTGCCGGTGTCGGATCATGTGGTTGACTATGCGATCCAACTGGTGCGGGCGACACGACGCAACGAAGCGGGTGTTGCTGACTATATCACCAACTGGGTGACCTGGGGTGCCGGGCCGAGAGCGTCGCAGTATTTGATCTTGGGCGCCAAGACGCGGGCGATCTTGGACGGCCGGTATACGCCATCAGTAGAGGATGTCAAGGCAGTTGCCAAGCCGGTGTTGCGGCACAGGATTGTGACATCGTTCAACGCCGAGGCCGATGGTGTGGGGACGATGGAGATTATCGAGAAGTTGATGGTGGATGTGAAGGAGAAGTAGGGGGGGAGAAGTGATTGACAATGCAATTGTGCCTTGCAATTTGGGTTTAGGGTTATAGAATCTATCAAGAAGGGTTTGAGAAAATGCAGAGGCAGTTGGAATTAGACCAAGTTGCGACGAGCGTTGATGTGCCCATTGTTGGTACTGACAGTCAAGCCCGCCGAATACTGGCATTTGGCTGGTATGGTGGGAAATACAGTCACCTAGAGTGGCTTCTGCCTCTTCTTCCGGCAGCACACCACTACTGTGAACCGTTTGGAGGTTCGGCCGCCGTGCTGATCAACAGGGAGCCGTCCCCCGTAGAGACTTTCAACGATATCGACGGTGAACTCGTCAACTTCTTTCGTGTTCTTCGCAACCAGACAGCTCGGTTGGCAAAAGCACTGGCTTTGACGCCATTTTCGAGAGAGGAATTTTCCAATGCGATCAATCAGGATCGCAGCAGGCTCTCTGACTTGGAAAGGGCCAGACGCTTCTTTGTTCGGGCCCGTCAGGTGCGTACTGGTTTGGCGCAGACCGCGTCATTGGGCAGATGGGCCAATTGTCGTAATACGAGCAGAGCGGGAATGTCTGGTGCAGTATCACGTTGGCTGGGTTCCGTGAAACACTTGCCTGAGATAGCGGATAGATTGATCCGCGTTCAGATCGAGAATCGACCTGCCCTAGAGGTCATAAGGCTCTATGATTCGCCGGATACGCTGTTCTACCTTGACCCTCCCTACCCCCACGCATCTCGCGGAGATTCCAAAGCCTATCAATACGAGATGACAGACGAGCAGCACGCCATGCTGGCCGACTTCCTTAACAACATTCAAGGCAAAGCGGCCATTTCCGGTTACAGATGTGGACTCCTTGACTCTCTATATAGTGGTTGGCGGCGCATTGAAGCACCGCATCGAGTCTGTCACTCGGTGAAGAAAATGCGCCAAGAGGTGCTATGGACAAACTACTAGCGATTTCAGCCTAACTGCATGACAGATTTTCTTGATACTGCAAGACATGTCCTGAACGAGACATGGTCTGAGATACGCGAGCTCGCCTCAAAAGGAGGAGTGTCTGATCAAATAGACGATGGGGAACTCATTCAGGACATCCGGGCTTGCGTCAATTCAGATACGAAAAGCTACAGGTATGTTCTGCCGACGCAGTTAGTTTCGAAACTCGCTGACAAGTCCGTTGATTGCCGTTGCATTCAGGCGCAGCGTGGAGGAGCCGGAGCTTTTGACGCGCGGACTGTGGCGCACAAGATAGTAGTACCTTTTGATCAGGCCAATGAGAACGTGCTAGGCGGATCACCCGAGCCCTATGTGAATAATCCGCTGAGGGTCGCAGAGTTCAGCGCCACTCATCGATCTGCTCAGAAAAACACTACTGACTGGGACCGCCTATGTCGGATCTTGGATGCCGTAGAACAGAAACAGGACAAGCTGTTTACCAAGGGCGTACTTAGGCAGGTTCTTGCAGAGATTTACAGGCGCCTGTCGTCCACGAGTGTCGTATATCCTGTCCCCGCGAGAATCAGCATTGACGATTCGCTTTCTTTGATGGCTCGATTTCTATCGGAACCTTCCGGCGGTGAGAGACTGCTGGCACTTTCATCCGCGATGTTTTCTGTCATAGGAGAGAAATTTGGACTGTACGCGAAAGTCCGCAGGGCGAAGATCACATCAGCAGACGCGGCGACCGGGCTTGTCGCTGACTTAGAGTGTCTGGGTAAGAGAGGAGAGATTCTTCTCGCCGTGGAGGTGAAGGACCGCGAGCTGACTATAAATGACCTCAAGAACTCTCTTCGAAAGCTTCGCGAAAAGAAAGTTACGGAGGCCTTCTTTCTCGCACAGAAAGGCATTGACATGACTGACAATGAGCGAATCAAACGCCTTGTAACGGAGCAGTTTACGAGTGGGCACAACATTTACGTAGTCGATCTTCTTGCGCTGTGTAGATCCATCCTCCCGCTGCTGGGTGAAAGCGGTAGATGTCGTTATCTTGAACTGGTTGGGCATCATCTTGATGAATATCGCGCCGATTTCTCTCACAGGAGCGCGTGGTCACTGTTGCTGAGCAGTACTTGAAGCTGTTTGTTAGCCGAGTAGATCAAGACCCGTGGCGGTCTTGACAACGCAGCGAAGCTGCGGCGACGCCAAGGCAAAGGATGAAGGATCGCGCTTGAAGCGCGATGTCGAAACCGCGAGGATTTCGACTTACAACAAGGCTCAGGCGGTGGGGTACCAAGTCGAACAAGGATCAAGGAGGATCTGAATGGAACCGTATGTGCGAGCTGATTCGATAGACGAGACGGCGCGAGGGTGGCTTAAGACGATCGAGCCGTTCAACCGGCATCGGATGAAGCTCAACAAAGAGCGAGCGGCGCTGCTCATCGTCGACATGCAGAAATTCTTCCTCGATCCCGCTTCGCCGACCTTCACCTGTGGCGGATTGGGTATTCTGCCGAATGTTAAGAAGCTGATCGAGGTATTTCGTCAGAACCACCGCCCGGTTATCTATACCTGCCATGTTCATCATCCGGACCGCATTGATGCCGGCATTATGGGATGGTGGTGGGAAGGAATGTGTCTCGAAGGGAGCGCCGAGAGCGAAGTGCATGATGAAATCGCGCCGCTGCCGAATGAAAAAGTGATTCTCAAGCATCGCTATTCGGCATTCTACAACACCGATCTGGAGACGGTTCTGCGCTGCCAGCACATTGAGGATCTTGTCATAGCGGGTATCATGACCAATATGTGCTGCGAATCGACGGCGCGCGACGCCTACTATCGCGACTATCGAGTGTTCTTTCCAGCCGACGGTACCGGTAGTATCAATGAGGAGATGCACGTTGCCAGTCTGCTCAATCTCGCTTTCGGGTTTGCCAATGTGACGACAACGAGCGAGATTCTGGGGCTGATGCATTAGGTCGGATGGATAGAGCGCGCCGGCAGGAATCCTTTCCTGCCGGATCAGCGGGCCAGTCGAGGTTGTCAGGAAGGGAGAGGCTGTCCCATAAGTTGAAGTACAGTTGTGAACAGCGATCGCGATGGTTGAGAATGTTGAGCGAGATCGTGGCATTGCAACGCCTTACACCCTCACCCCCTTCCCCTCTCCCACTGGGAGAGGGGTGTAGGGGTGAGGGAAATGAACTTATGAGACAACCACAGGATTCCTGACGACGCTTGAAAACACAACGATGAAGTACACGATGGAAAGAGAAGAATATGAGTGACAAGAGAACTGAGATACTTGAGGTAATTGGCACGCGGCGGAGCGTGCGAGCGTTTACCGGTGGCGCCGTGTTGCGCGATGATCTGCTGGCGATACTCAAAGCGGGCATGGCGGCGCCATCGGCAGTCAATGTCCAGCCGTGGGCATTTGTAGCGGTAACGAAACGTGAAACAATGGACGCTCTTTGTGCGGCGTTGCCGTATGCAAAGATGCTCGATAAAGCAGGCGCGGCCATTCTAGTATGCGGGCTACCCCGTAAGGACACGCAGTATGCCGAAAGATACTGGATAATGGATTGTTCGGCGGCGACGGAAAATATCCTGCTGTCAACGCATGCGCTGGGATACGGGGCAGTATGGACGGCAGTGTATGCGGATATGGGATTGGTTAAGGTCGTCAGGAAGATTTTAGGTATTCCGGAGAATGTGATTCCGTTAAATGTGATCCCCATCGGAGTGCCGGCAGATAATGAACCGCCAATTGACAAATGGCGGCCGGAGAATGTACGGTGGGAGAAGTGGTGATTGTGATAGCAATTAGCGCCGAAACGTTTGCGACATGTATTTCTTCATAGCAATAACTATATCCATACTGACTGCGGTGGCCCCGATATCGCAGAAGAAAGTTGCAATCACAATAGACGATCTGCCGTTTCTGTGGGGCAATATCTACCTGACACCTGAGCAGGAATCGCAAGCGTTTCGCAAGGTAGTTGCAGCCTTGAAGAAGCACAATGTCCAGGCGTTCGGTTTTGTTAATGGTGGCAGAATCAAAGCGTATCACAAAGAACTTCTGGACGAATTCGTCGCCGCAGGTCATATAGTCGGTAATCACACCAGCACTCATCCTGACCTGAACACGACGACGGTGGACTGGTATGAGAAGGATATCGCCGACGGTCAAATAGAGATTGCGCCCTGGGTTGGCGAGACCAAATACTTTCGCTATCCCTATCTGCATGAAGGGCCAAATGAGGCCAAGCGATCAGCCATTGCGGATTACCTAAGCAAGAACAACTTAGTATCCGTTTTGGTTACCATTGATAACGACGACTGGTTGTATAATCGTGAATACTGCCAGGCGGTGAAGATGTATCATAAGAGCCAGGCGGATTCCATTGCCACCGCGTATCTGGCTCACATGCGAGAGAGAACCGCCTATTTCGATTCAGTCTCGCTGGCCAAGGTTGGCAGGTCGGTTGACCATATTCTGCTAATACATATGACGCTACTCAACGCGGACTGTCTAGATAGTCTGCTTACTTGGTATGCCGACCAAGGTTGGCAGTTTATCTCTCCCAAGGAGGCGCTCACTGATAGTGTGTATCGAATGCCCCAGAAGTATCTAGGACCAAACGGGATTTCGGTGCTGCTGAGAATTTGAGACTGCGGCGAAACAATGCGATGTTGAAACCGCCCAAGCGCGCAACCAATAGGGGTTTCGATCTACAAATCTACCAAGCGATTCGGTCGAGTACTTCTCGCAGCCCGGGGGTAATCATCCCTTTGCAGATCGCCACCTGAGTAAGGTTTCCCCAGAAGACATTTGTTTCGATGATAATCGGACCTTTGGGAGTGATGGCGATGTCCCATCCCAACGTGCGCAGTTGTGGAATATGCAACTGTCCTCGTACGGCCAGAGCCACCGCCTCGTCGAAATAGGGTAGTTGGACCCCCTCTATTTGCTGATCGGTGGTCGGGTGTTTTTCGACGGGTTCATACGAACCTGATTCTTCGAGAATCGCTTTCTGGATAGTCCCCCCTTCGTCAACCCGTGCCGCAAATCCCCCTTTAGACAGGTTGTCGACAATACTTGCACCAAGTCCGAATTTCACCATGGTGGCCAGAATCTCGACTTCACCGCGGTCATTGATGAAGGTGACGACGCGGAGGGTGTTGAGACTGTGGGGCTGGATTCGTTGCAGGATCTCGTGCTGCTCAACATACTCTTGAACGAGCAAACCATATGGGGTGTGGGAGTGTGTCGTTTTCCAGCCTTCAAGGCATTTTTCGAAAAGCTGCTCCGGCGAATATCGCTCAGCGGCAGAGGTGAAAACTGACCCTTCGCGCCCCAAAATGACGGTAATCCCGGCTCCTTTGCCACTGGAGACCGGCTTCAAAACGAATTTAGTGGCTTCAAGATTTTCGATAAACTCGCGAAATTCCTGAGCGTTTTTTAGCGATTTGCCATCAGCAGTTCTACCAAAGCGAGGATCGTAAATTCCGTAAGTCCGGGGCGTAGGAATGTCGAACCAATCGAAGAATCTTTCGGAAAGGAACTTGGTAGTAATAGCTCGATCCTCTAGCGGCGAAAGCTCGCGGTGGAGAGCACAGCCCTGATTGTAACTGAGATAAGCTTCCTTATCTTCCCAGGTCAAAGCGGGATTGGAAAGACGATACTGGAAATACTCATAAGGTTCCAGCCCTTTAAGTCGGAGAAGCGCGTAGATCTCTTTGATTTGAGATAGAAAACTTACGCCATAGCGCTGCCGATCGCTGCGACCTAGACGATATGTCGTCTGCAGGAATCGAAATGCTCCCAAGGGGTTCATGTCACTATTTATCGAAATAAAACGGTAAATCCTACACATAGTTCTACAGGGCAAAGGCGGAAATAACTTTCCTTGACGGATGCAGGCCAAGTTGTGTATAAATAAAGTATGCAGAGACAATTACAGACTAAGTATCTCAGCCCGGAAGTGGTCAGCCGTCTCTCTATCGAATATATTAGGATTCTCTCAATAGGCCGATTGCTTGCCAGAAGATGAGTGGAATCTCGATGGGGGGCAACTGATTGTCAGAGGAATGGATAAGTAGCGCATGAGACGGGAAAAACTGGAATTCGCGTTTTCGATACACGGCTTGGTTGGTATTGCGGTTACGTCTGGTCCGCATAAGACATTGTAATTTGGTAACTTATGAGATCAAATGATGCGTATTGTGGAGTATCTGTGGGTAGGTATCTGGCAGATCTCAGTGGGGAGGAAACTCTAAGTCTCGGAACTCATGCTGCTGCAAGATACTAGGGAGTGTTATCGCCAGTGCGTCCCGCAATTTTGTGTAAACCAAAATGAAAATTGCTATACACAAATGCACTAGTGCAGTGTATACTATACACAAATGATTGGGAGCACCCTCACGACTGACTCGACAATTCAGAGGTTCTGATGCAGCCATATAGCCCTCAAAAACTCCCGATCTCAGGCATCGACTGGGAATCGTTAGCCAACCCGATAGGCAGAGCCAATCGAGCTGTGGGCAACTTCGGTGGGATTCTCCGTGGTCTGCCCAACCCGGAGGTTCTCCTTTCCCCTCTTGTTACGCAAGAAGCGGTACTATCGTCTCGCATCGAGGGAACAATTGCAACACTAAGCGAAGTATTGCGATTTGAAGCGGGAGAGGAGTCATTTAGTCCGGAGAAGCAGAATGATATCTACGAGATAGTAAACTATCGAGTGGCGATGCTTACGGCTGAAAAGCTGCTGAGAACGAAACCGTTTCATTTGAATCTCCTCCTGAAGCTGCACAGCATTCTGCTCGACAGCGTTCGCGGCAGAGATAAGGGTCGGGGTCGATTTCGAACAATTCAGAATTGGATCGGCAGGCCTAATACATCGGTCGAGCAGGCTACCTTCGTGCCCCCGTCGCCCAGTGTTCTGCCGGAGTATCTCGATAACTGGGAGAAATATTACCATGCCGATCGCCCTGATCCGTTAGTCCAGTTGTCCATCATCCATGCGCAGTTCGAAATCCTTCATCCATTTCTTGACGGTAATGGGAGGCTTGGCCGCATGCTAATTCCCTTATTTCTGTATGAGAAGAAAATTCTGTTCAGCCCAGTTTTCTATATCTCCGAGTTCTTGGAAAAAAACCGAGAAGAGTATGTTACATCACTACAGTCCATTAGTGTAGACTCCGATTGGAACCAATGGATCATGTTCTTCTTGGAATCCATCGCCGCTCAAGCAGGCACGAATGCACTGAAGGCCAAGCAGATTCTGGAGTTGTATAATAGGTTGAAATCGCATTTTCTGGAGCAAACACACTCTCAATATGCCATTCCGCTGCTTGACTTTATGTTCCGGGCTCCAGTGTTTAGTACAACGCAGGTGCTTGAGCAACCCCACATGCCGACGCGGGCCACTGTCTTTCAGATTCTCCGAAAGCTTGTGCATGACGGAAGCCTCAAGATAGTGAGAGCCGGTAGCGGCAGACGGCCTCAAGTCTTCGCGCTGCCTGAATTGATAAATCTCTGTGAGGGTCGGAAGGTTTTTGTGTAGAACCTTAAGCGGTAGCGAGAAAGCATATGAGACAAGAGAGTACAACGACCAAGTATCTCAGCCCGGAAGTGGTCAGCCGCCTAAAAGGGCTTGAGATCAAGGCGCGATTGGTGGTCGAGGGGTTTATTGCGGGGTTGCATCGGTCGCCGTACCACGGCTTTTCGGTCGAGTTTGCCGAACACCGGCAGTATATGCCGGGGGACCCGATTCGCAACATCGACTGGAAAGTTTATGCCAAGTCAGATAAGTTCTTCATCAAGGAGTATGAGGAAGAGACCAATCTCAAGGCATACCTCTTGGTCGATTGCTCGCGGTCGATGGCATTTGCCGCGGACGGACGGATTGACAAGTTGACCTACGGTTTGCAGCTTGCCGCGGCGTTGTCGTTTTTGATGCTGAAACAGCGGGACGCGGTCGGACTGGTGGGGTTTGATGAAAAGATCAATACCTATGTGCCACCACGGTCGGCGGCATCACATCTGCATGTGTTGTTGCGCGAGATGGAAGGATTCGCGGCGACGGAGAAGACCAATATCGCGAGCACACTTCACGAAATGGCGGAGCGGATCAAGCGGCGCGGGTTGGTGATACTGATTTCTGATCTACTTGATGAGCCAAATCAGATACTGGCGGGGCTTAAGCATTTCCGGCATCGCAAACATGAAGTGATCGTGTTCCATGTGCTCGATCCCAAAGAGCGCGATTTTTCGTTTCCGCTGGAGGCGATTTTCAAAGACATGGAGACCGGCGAGCAAATCAATACGTTGCCGTGGCAGATCAAGAAAGACTACCAGCGGATTGTCGGCGCCGTGTTGGATCGATTTTCGCGGGAGTGCCGGATGTCGAATATCGATTACGTGCCGATTGACACGGCGATGGGATATGATTTGTCGTTGTTGGCGTTTTTGAATAAGAGATCGAGGTTGTATTAGGGGCGCGGTCTCGGTCCTTCTCCGACAGTACCAAGAATTCTCCTTCTGAGTTCCTCCTTCAATTGTTCTGGCGAATCCCAGAAGATGTGGTTGTACTGGCGAGTATCGAAGCATGCCTTGTCCTTCTCACGAAAGTCGCACGTCCATATAACTGGGAGCCCCAGTCCATGTGCGAAACCTGCCTCATAATAGACAGCAGAGCGATCCCCGGTCACATCAGCCACAACGAACCGAGCTTTTCTAATATGGTAGATGATAAGAGAATCGATCCGGTCATTGTGCTGTACTTCCTTCAAGTTGACAGGAACGAACCCGGCGAGTGTGATGCCCGGCTCAAGACCGAGTTTCCAAAGCTCATCCATTCTGTCGTCGAACCACATTGCCACGAAGACTTCGCTTGATAAAAAGTTTGATCCTGCTCGGAGTTCTCTTGCCCGCTTGTAGCCCTCGGTAGTGAGTTTAACAGTAAATCCCTCCCCACCGGCATATTGATGCAGAAAACCATCTTCCTCCAGCATTTCCAGTTCTGCGGCAAGTTCTGGCATCGATTGACAATAGCCTAGGGGAAATTCCATACGATCCACAGAGAAACTCCGCCCCTTTTTGTCACTCCGCGTCGAGAGGTTCAGCAGAAGGCGATCGATCCGGTCCAAGATATCTTTAGGGGCTGAACTCAGTACTTCGTCAACGATTTCTTCGCTCGTAATCATGAGTGTCGCTTCAGTTTCATTGAGTTCCTTGGATCTGCCCGATATCAACCGTCGGTTCTTGTCGTCCAGCCTAGAGAGTTTCGTCTCAATATCCTTAAGCCACTTGTATCGGCCGCAGATATCACAGGTTACGGTGTACATGTCATTGTTAAAGTCCTCGTCATACTTGACAAGTCGCTCACCGCACAGAATGCACTTCGCCTTGCCATCAATAATCTCGACCATGGAATACCTCCCCGAAGGTCTGAGTCATTATCCCACCAAATCGTTCTTCTTGCATTATGTAATGTGTCTTAGAACCGCAGTCAATCACATTTGCTCGACAGCAGATTACGGGGGCAGATATGGACATCTGTCGCACGCAGTTCTGTGGGTCGAAACTCCGAGGGGAAGAGGCTTGGACTGTTCGCACACTTTCGTCGGGGTTTCGAGTTACTGAACTACAAACTTGACCTACCCGTGGCTTCTCCCGGCGATGGACAGCAGGACAATCAGAGCCGCCAAGACACCATACCCCACAGCCATCTCTTGAAGTGTGCTGGCCAAATTTTCTCCAAAGGAACCAGCTTGTACTTCTTGTCGGCCAAGATTCCCACGTCCCATCCTTCTTCCTGAACGACAACGTAGGACTTGATTGGCACAAGTGGTGCCCACATTAGGCAGAAGAATTTGGTGGCGATGTATCCTTCAAGTCCTGGAGGTCGTGCACGTCCATACAGCGTAGTCCCGCAACCGTTGAACATGAACATTACTCTCACCTCCTTCGCGTTAGGCTATTTCGCGACTGCTGGGCGGGCAGCAGCACATGCTGGAAGGCGTTCCCATCAGCATGCAGCCCCCAAGAGGGCTTGACCTACCTGGCTATCGCCGTATTGCCCGAATGGCAGTGGCTCGCTTCTCCAGTGCCTCTGCTTCTTTTTCCCGGCCAGTTATTCTATAAAGCGCCGCCATATTCTCAAGGCTCCCAGCTACATCGGGATGATCCGGGCCGAGGGCCTTCTCGTTGATCGCCAGCGAGCGCTTGAAGAGCGGCTCGGCCAGCGCGTACCGGCCTTGGGAATAGTACAGCGCCGCGAGGTTGTTCAGGATCGTGGCCACATCGGGATGTTCGGGGCCGAGAACCTTCTCCTTGATCACCAGCGCGCGCTTGTAGAGCGGCTCGGCCTGCGCGTACTGGCCTTGGGTGTCGTACAGTTCCGCGAGGTTGTTCAGGCTCGTGGCCACAAAGGGATGATCCGGGCCGAGAGCCTTCTCATAGATTGCGAGCACGCGCTTGTAGAGCGGTTCGGCCAGTGCGTACTGGCCTTGGGTCTTGTACAGCAACGCGAGGCTGTTCAGGGTCGTGGCCACATCGGGTTGATCCGGGCCGAGAGCCTTCTCCATGATCGCCAGCGAGCGCTTGTAGAGCGGCTCGGCCCGCGCGTACTGGCCTTGGGTGTAGTACAGCAACGCAAGGTTGTTCAGGCTCTTGGCCACATCGAGATGATCGGGGCCGAGAGCCTTTTCCCAGATCGCCAGCGCGCGCTTATAGAGCGGTTCAGCCTGCGCGTATTGGCCTTGGGTTCTGTACAGCTCCGCAAGGTTGTTCAGGCTCGTGGCCACATCGGGATGATCCGAGCCGAGAGCCTTCTCCCTTATCGCTAGCGCGCGCCTGTAAAGCAACTCGGCCTGCTGGTACTGGCCCTGGGTGTAGTACAGCAACGCGAGGTTGTTCAGGCTCGTCGCCACAGACGGATGATCCGGGCCGACCGATTGCTCCGCAACCTGTAACGCCTTTTTTGCGACCACTACAGCGCGATCATAGAGACCTTGCTTATACAGTGACACGACCTCGTCGTTAAGCGTCTCCCACTCGATCCCTTGTGCATGGGCGGATATGCCTGTGCAGAGAATAAGCAGAAGCGCCACCAATCCCGATATTGTTCTTCTCATACTATCCTCTCCTTCTCTGGCTAACCATAATCAGGCGGATCCGTTCGCGCCTATGCTGTGATTCATTGATCCCTCCTGTGGATTGTCAACGACAATATCCTCTATAATGATGCTTTTCACACGGGTTGTGTCAAGGGGTTTTTCTTGGGGGGTATTAGAATCGGTATTGTCAACAAAGGGGTTGCACGAAAGCAGTGACCGCGCGAGATTGTGTGCTTGCAACTTCGGGCGTGGACTCGGAGTATCTTAACGTATGAGATAACTACACCTTTAGGAGAATAGGCGATGAATTTGCGAAAGACAGCGATCATGATGATCATGCTTCTGGCGATGGCAGCAGCCGCGTTGGCAGCGACACCGGCCGGAAATAGCGCCGGTGAGGAACAGGGGTTTTTCCGGTATCCGGATATCTATCAGGACAAGATCGTGTTTACATCCGAGGGGGACCTCTGGATGGTTTCGGCGAACGGCGGCACGGCGCTACGAATGACGACGGCCGAAGGGGAAGAACGGTTTGCGAAGTTCTCGCCGGATGGCAGATGGATTGCGTTCACGGGAGAATACGATGGCAACGCTGATGTCTATGTCATTCCGGTCACTGGGGGGGAGCCGAAGCGGTTGACCTATCATCCGTGGGGTGATCACGTAGTCGGCTGGTCGCCGGACGGCAAAATCATCTACCGGTCGTTTATGGAATCGGGTAATTATGTCTACAAGCTGTTTGCGATATCGCCGACGGGGGGATTTCCTGAGAAATTGCCGTTGGATCAAGGGGCGACGTTAACCTACGAGCCAAATGGACCGCGGGTGGCGTTCACCAGAGCGATGCTGGCGTTTCGCACCTGGAAGAGATATCACGGTGGCTGGGCGGAAGACATCTGGGTTGGGAATTGGCAGACGCGGGAATTCAAGAAAGTCACAACGTACACGGGCAATGATCAGTTTCCGATGTGGGTAGGCGACCGGATCTTCTATCTGTCGGATTCGACCGGTCGCGCCAATATCTGGTCGATGAAGCCGGACGGGTCGGACCTTCGGCAGATCACGACCCATACCGACTATGATATCCGCTGGCCGAGCGCTTCCGGAGACAAGATTGTGTATCAACTCGCGATGGATATCTGGATGCTTGACCTCAAGAGTGGCAAGACGGCCAAAGTCGATATTACGCTACCGAGTGATCGTCTGCAACGACGCATAAAGTTCGTCGACGCGAAAACCAGTATTGATGATTTTGATATGTCACCTGACGGCAAACGGATGCTGGTGACGGCGCGCGGTGAGTTGTTTTCAGTGTCGACCCGGAAAGATGGTTTAACACGACGACTGAGTTTCTCGCCGGTAGCGCGAGAGAGGAAGGCATCGTTTTCACCCGACGGCAAAAATGTACTCGCGGTTTCGGATGCTGCCGGTGAAGAGGATTTCTGGTTGTATGATGCCACGGGAGCCAAGGCACCGGTGCAGCTTACGAATTCAAAACAGGGATATCCATACGATCCGATCTGGTCACCGGACGGCAAGTGGATTGCCTACTCCGATAACAAGTGCCTTATCTACCTATTCAATGTCGCGAGTAAGACGGCGTCGCCGATTGACAGTGGTGGATCGGAAATCAGACAGTATAGCTGGTCTCCCGACAGTCGGTATCTTGCCTACGCCCCTTCGCTTTCCACCGGAAATGTTTCATATGGCGCGACATCGGCCGCCGGATACAAAGTTATCAAGGTTTACGATTTGACAACCAAGCAGTCACAAGTCGTCACCGAACCGATGTTCAATAGTTCCTCGCCATCGTGGGACCCGACCGGGAAGTATCTCTACTTTCTGCAGGATGCCACATTCAATCCGCGGCTCTGTCATGTCGAAGCGCGATTTATCTTTGACGAAGTGACCAAGCCGTACTTGGTGGTTTTGAAGGCTACTGACAAATCACCGTTTATCGCAAATGCGGAGGGCAAGGAAGATGAGAATGGGGATGAGGAAAAGGGGGCTGACAAAGAGAAGAAAGACAAGGGCAAGGATAAGGATAAAGGGAAGAAAGAAGACTCGGTGAAGGTGCAGATCGATTTTGCGAATATCATTGGTCGCAAGGTCGGTATTGATGTTCCTGCAGGCAATTACAGCCAATTGCGCGCGATTGGGGATAAGATCTATTTTCTGTCTTATGTCGACCGAGGCATGATGCCGGAAGGCAAAGTGGAGGAGGGGGAAGGGCCGCACGCACTACATCTGTATGATCTAAAGGAGAAGAAGGACACCATCGTAATTGAGGGGATCGCCAATTACGACATCTCTGATGACAACAGTACTGTTGTAGTGAAAAAGGAGGATCAGTTCATACGCATGGATGCGGGAGCTACCGAGGCTCCAAAGGAAGAAGACAAGGATGCGATCGTCAATCTCGACGGAGTGACGCTCGAAATCAATCCCCGCAATGAATGGAAGCAAATGTACAACGAGGCGTGGCGGCTGGAGCGGGATTTCTTCTATGATCCGAATATGCATGGCCTCAATTGGCCCAAGGTCAGAGAGCAGTATGGTGGCTTGATTGACCGCATTTCCACACGCGAGGAATTGAACGACCTCATTGGCGAGACAATCTCTGAGCTATCGGCAGGTCATACTTACGTCTGGGGGGGTGACAAGCGCGCAGCCAAGCCGATACCGGTGGGATTACTTGGAGCCGATGTCACGGTAGACAAAGTAAGCGGGAAATACCGGATAACCAGAATACTGACGCCACATCCGGGCACGCCGGGGCAGTGCTCGCCGCTGGCGGAACCGGGGATCGATGTAAAGGTTGGCGACTTCCTGTTGGCCATCGACAACCAACCGGTGGATGGATCAGAGTATTACCTGAAGTATCTGGTCAACAAGGCCGACAAGCTCGTGCAGTTGACGGTGAATGATAAACCGACGCTGACCGGCGCCAGGCAGGTGATTGTCAAGCCGATGGCATCAGAGGATCAGCTTCGCTACACCGACTGGGTCGAAGGCAGACGGGCGTATGTGGAGAAAGCGTCCGGTGGCAGGCTCGGATATGTTTACATGTCGAATATGGATGCCGCCGGTCTGTCGGAATTTGGCTGGCAGTATCCGCCACAGTTTGCGAAGGAAGGGCTGATTCTGGATGTGCGTTATAACGGCGGCGGTTTTGTGGCAGAGATGATTTTGTCACATCTGGCGCGTAAGGTGTGGTCGTTTGGACCTCCGGGTAGATACGGAGTGGTATCGCCATTCCCGACGGATGCGTTCTTTGGGTACATGGCGGTGGTTTGTAACGGCGAAACCGGATCGGATGGGGAGACCTTTACAGAAGGGGCGAAAGCGCTCCAGTTGGGACCGGTTATCGGTGAACGGACATGGGGGGGTTGGGTCGGTATCCGTTCCGACAAACCGCTGGCGGATCAGGGAATGGTGACCCTGCCAGAACAGCCGGGTTGGGGATTAAATGGCAAATGGATTATCGAAGGTTGGGGATCGGTTCCGGATATTGAAGTGATCGAGGACCCGGCTTCGATAATGGCGGGGAAGGATCCGCAGTTGGACTATACGATTCAGTATCTCTTAAAGAAGATCGCGGAAGAGCCGCGGAAATACCCGGCACGGCCGCCGTTTCCGGACAGGAGTATTAAGTAGAGCTAGCAGCACGGATGTCAGGGGCGCCGGGCTCCTGACCTACTCCTGACGTAGAAGTCAGACCGCTGTCACATGGGAACGAGGACACGTTATTCCCCCTTATTAAAGACAATTATATGCTTGACAAAAACCGAAGAAAGTTGAGTTTAATAGGCATCGTTGATGCGTTGTTGAAAGTGCCACCGAAACCACGGAAGAGACTAGCGAAGAAAGCCAAAACCAAGAAATGGCTCGTGGTAAATGAGTAAAGACCTCACCAACTCGGAAATTGACCGCCAGAATATCCTCAACAATTCGTACGCCATTGAGGAAATCAAGAGGGCCACGAATCTCGGTGGAATTGAGTTCCATGGCAAATTGACCCTAACAAAGGAGCAAGTTGCGGAGTTCTTTGAAGTTGAGCCAAGAACTATTGACAATTACCTGTCAAAGTACGAATCGGAACTCAAGCAAAATGGTTACGAGATATTGCGCGGAACATCCTTACGGGACTACAAGATAGCGATAAACAAGCAGTTTGCTAACGAAACAGATTTCGTAGGCAAAAATTTGCACAAAATCACAATGCTGGGGATATTTGACTTCCGGGCTTTCCTGAATTTGGCAATGCTCATGATAGAAAGCGAGCGAGCGAGGCTTCTGAGGCAAGCAATCCTCGATATTGTCATTGACACGATAAATCAGCGGACCGGCGGGGGCACCAAATATATCAACCAACGGGACGAAGAGTTTCTTGTAGCAGCGTTTGTTGAAGAGAACTACCGAAGACAATTCACCGATGCCTTGCGCGATTGTGTTGAAATGGGGAACTTCAAATACCCACTCTATACAAACAAAATCTACGTTAGTATCTTTCGTGAAAATGCTCAGGAATATCGCGAAATTCTTCGACTAGAAGAATCCGAGAAAGTGCGACCAACATTCTATGCAGAGGTTCTTGATCTCATTGCGGCTTACGAATGCGGATTCGCGGATATTATGCAAAAGCACTACCAAGAGAAAGGACGCAAATTAAGTTTGTGGGAAGTGGATGCCTTGTTTGCGGAATTCGAAGCACAAGCGCATTGGATACCACTTGTCGAACGTGCACGCAGCAAGATGGCTAGCCGCGACTTGGCCTTTCGTGATGCTCTACACAAGCGACTCAAGGAATATGTCACGCCACTCCAGCGAGAGGAATTTGAACGCTTTCTTGGCGAAAAGAGCAAAGAGCTTGACCAGCGATTAGAGGAAGCCAAAGATGTCATGAAACGTCTCAAAGAGCGAGAGTAATGCCCTTGGTCTTCCTCACCATAGAACAAGTAATCAAGACCCACCAAGAAACCGTGAACAAAAGCGGGGGTGGACTTTTAGGCCATCTCGATCTTGGCCCGCTTAAGAGTGCACTTGAACACATCCAAAACGATGAATACTATCCTACATTCGAAGATAAGCTTACGCATTTATTTTTCTCTGCGTGCAAGTTTCATTGCTTCCTGGATGGAAACAAACGAATTGCCATCGTTATGTGTTCCCACTTGCTTCTGCTAAATGGGTACTTGTATTGTGCAAGTGAGTTTATCCGTGAGATGGAGAACATCAGTTACCATGTGGCAGATGGGAAGATCAACAAACAACTACTCAAAGAAATCATATCAGCATTCATACTAAAAACAAATGATGAGTCTCTCAAATTGAGAATACTTAACGCAATTTCGGAACCAGAATAGGAAAACTACACCTATGCTAAGGGCGAAAAGTCACTCCTCCCAACATATCACAAAATGGAACCTATGAAACAACCTCGCGTGCGCCTGTTGCGCGAGGAATTCGCGCTTTCGGCTGATTAATTTCTAGACTATTGTACAGGTGAGATGATCGACAGGATTCAGGATTAGTGTGCGCAAGGCGATGGCAAAACCGACGCAAACGAAATTGGAGATGCCGCGGACACGGTTGGAGATCTACTGCGAAGTGGTTGCTGCAGCGGCGGTGGCGTTCGTGTTTATTTATCTGTCCGCGACATGGACGACGCTGCCCGATAAGGTCCCCACGCATTTCAATTTTGCCGGCACAGCAGATCAGTGGGGAAGCAAGTACTCGTTGTTGCTCTTAGTGGGCGTTACGTTCGTGCTTTATGTGGGACTGTCGATTTTGTCGCGATTCCCACACATCTATAATTACGCATTTGCGATCACAGAGGAAAACCGCCAGCGGCAATACCTACTGGCGCGGCAAATGGTGACGGCCCTCAAGGCTGAATTGATTTCTGTCTTTGTTTTCATAACGTGGCTGACAATCAATATGGCCCGGGGCAACGCAGGGGATCTGACCGGCTGGTTTACGCCGGTATTTTTGGTGGTTGTTTTCGGGACGGTGATTATCTATCTCGTCAAAGCATATCGTTCGCGATAGATTGGCCAAACAGGCACACGCCGTGTGCCGCTACTGTTGCTCTTCTTCTGGTGGCGCAGTGGGCTCGATGCCGTGTGCTGAAAGAGCTTTCAGACTGATGCTGATCCAGTTGTAGATTGAGTCGGCCTCGGCTTTGGACGGCTTAGCATCCCAGTGCATAAAGCGATACGAAAGCGGGGGCATATCACCACTTTTTAGTTCATCATGAATACCCACCAAATCGTCGGCAACATTGCCGCGTTTGCTGAAGGGAAAGCCGGAGGACATATTCAGGCGCTTCTGGGCGCCACGGATGTCGCTGTCAATCATACCCCTTATTACCGGCAACTTGTGATACCAGGGGAAACGGGTGCGGTCAGTGTGACAGTCAAAGCAGCCCTTGACGAAGATCGGTTCCAGGGCCGCAAAGCCGCGGTTGATCTCGGCATAAAGAGAATCCTGGCTGGTTGCGGTTGTGTCGGAAGATGTAATAGATGAGTTGTTCAAGGCGAGTTGCGCGGCACCAACACTCGAATGGTGAATTGGAAGCAGGGTGACCGCTATTGCCAACACCAGCGAGACGGCGATCAGGAAAATTGGAGATATCAGGCCCAGGGGTTTGTCCAGCATATGTCCTCCATACGAGTTAAGCGTGGGTAATTCCATGCACTACAATCCAATACGCAAGCGAGGGGCAAAACGATAGTTCTGTAGCCCACCCAAAGCGCAGCGTCGGGTGGGTTCATTGATCATGGCTGTCGTCCAACTGGTGCGAATGACATCGGCATGTCGTTAGAACAACCCACCTGTCGCTTCGCTCTAGTGTGGTGTCCCTAACGCTTCTTTACGGCAGTAGTCCCCTAATCCGTCATCCCTGCGAAGGCAGGGATCCAGGCTAATGTCAATACTGGATTCCCGCTTTCGGGACTGTTGAAAAAGTCCTTTTGATGGATGTATGAGGAAGATTGATTTGGGTCATGCAGACAAAGAAAGATAACAGACAGCAACGGATGGTGCTCCTGCCGCCGCTTGAGGAGTACGTACCGTCGG